>Ga0316204_10010960_pt1 | contig 11504 bp, 8 predicted proteins | sample 6monrhotite_MG_2_FD_205661 | JGI IMG/M metagenome (GOLD analysis project Ga0316204, IMG submission 205661) | Microbial mat bacterial communities from mineral coupon in-situ incubated in ocean water Damariscotta River, Maine, United States -... | ecosystem: Environmental > Aquatic > Marine >...
TTTTTTAGTGAGTTGAGGAATTCCAGTGTCCCTCGCAGAAGAACGCCCCCTGACCCGTAATACTCCCATCAATGGAGCGGACATTCTTGTCGACGCGTTGATTCGCCAGGGAGTAGAAGTGGTCTTCGCGTATCCCGGCGGGGCCAGCATGCCGATTCACCAAGCACTCACCAAGCGGACCGATGAGCTGCGGACAATTTTACCCCGCCACGAACAAGGGGGAGCATTTGCGGCCGAAGGGTACGCCCGCAGCACCGGCCAGGTGGGGGTTTGCGTCGCCACCAGCGGTCCCGGAGCCACGAATCTGGTCACCGGACTTGCCGATGCCAAACTCGATAGCTGCCCGATCATAGCCATCACGGGACAGGTCCCCTGGTCTGTGATCGGTACCGACGCATTTCAGGAAACACCGATCGTCGAAGTCTGCCGTGCGATTACCAAACACCATTACTTGGTGACCGACATCGCCGATCTTCCAAGGGTCGTCAAAGAGGCGTTCCATGTCGCCACGACCGGTCGGCCCGGACCGGTGTTGATCGATATTCCCAAGAATGTCCAAAACACGACGCTAGACGAAGAACCCGATTACGATCCGCCCTTGCATTTGCCTGGATATCGTCCGGAAATCCGGAATATCGCTCCGGAACAAATCAAGCAAGTTCTCGCCGCCATTCGTCGATCCAAAAAACCGATTCTGTATGTCGGCGGCGGCGCCATTCATTCGGGCGCTTCTGAACAACTAAAAATCTTCGCTGAACGGACCGGCATTCCGGTCACGATGACGCTCATGGGGCTGAGCGCATTTCCCGGTACGCACGAACAGTCGATGCATATGCTGGGAATGCACGGCACCGAATTCGCCAACTATGCCGTTGCCGATGCCGACCTGTTATTGGCATTCGGTGTTCGTTTCGACGACCGCGTGACGGGAAAATTGGAAGAGTTTGCTAAACACGGCAAAATCGTTCACGTCGAAATCGATCCGTCGGAAATCCACAAAAACAAAGAAGCACATATCCCAATCAATGCGGACCTCAACCAAACGTTGATCGCCCTCAATGCATCGATGACTGACGACGACATTCCCGACATCACTGCCTGGAAAAAGCAGTGCGCAGATTGGAAGAAAAACCATCCGTTGCGTTACAAGGACGCTGGCGACTTCATCCTGCCGCAATACGCCATCGAAGAACTGTGGCGGCAGACGCACGAAAACGACACCTACATCGCTGTCGGCGTGGGGCAGCACCAGATGTGGTCGGCACAATACTACAAATTCGATCGGCCACGGCGCTGGTTGAGTAGTTCCGGGTTGGGGTCGATGGGATTTGGATTGCCGGCGGCGATGGGCGTGCAAGCAGCACACCCCGACAAGACCGTCGTCGACATCGATGGCGATGGATCGTTCCAAATGAACATTCAGGAACTGGCAACGCTGCACTGCGAGAATCTGCCGGTGAAGATTCTGTTGCTCAACAATCAGCACCTGGGGATGGTTATGCAGTGGGAGGACCGGTTCCATGCCGGTAACCGCGCCCATACGTATCTCGGTCCGGTGCATCATCCCGAAGCGACCGGCAAGGGAGAGACTGAACGGGTCGACGACTCGTATCCCAACTTTGTCAAAATTGCCGAAGGTTACGGCATCGGCGGCCGCCAAGTCCGCAGCAAAAAAGAATTTCCCGAAGCACTGGCCGAGATGCTGGCCGCTGAAGGCCCCTATTTGCTCGACGTGCTGTGTCCCTACCAGGAACACGTGCTGCCGATGATTCCCACGGGTCATTCTGTTGATGGCATGATCACCGAATGATCATCGCAGATGGCATGATCACCGAATGATCATTGTCGGACGGCATGTTCGTTGAATGCGCCCGTCACTCGTCCCGGCTCCGCCGGGGCATTTTATTGACCCATGCGCTGCTGTTTCCGCTGCACCGCATAATCCAGGTCCCCCGCTAGATGCCGGTTGTGATCCGCCAATCGTTTGCGGATCTGCTGCACGGTTTGCACCAGCGGCGCCGATAGCCGGTTGACGATTTCTTCGGGGCCGAATTTTTCGAGCTCCTTCAGCGACGAAACGCCCAGAAACGTAAATATCTGCCGGGCGTGGTAGTCCTCCTTGAAGACCTGATCCAGCAAAGCCTCGCCGGTGAATTTCGGCCGGCCGAGCGCGGCGGCGCGTTTGACCTTTTTCTTGGCCGCCTTCCGTTTGCCAACAGGCTTTTGGGCGGCCTTCTTTTTCACAACCTTCCGGGCGGCCGGCTTCTTCTTCAACGGTTTCTTAGCAGCCACCTTCCGCTTGGCCACCGATTTTCGAGCGGCGGCCTTTTGTTGGGTCGCCTTCCGCTTAACCGATTTTTCCCGCGCCACCTTCTTTTTGGCCATGACAATCTCTCCGGAGAAGAATGCCCGACACGCCCGGTGAAACTCTGCTCAACAACGGCGAGATTACTGAATTGATTCGATCATCTTGACGATTTCTTCTTCGTTGTAATCTGCTTCGGGAATTTGGATCATAATAATCACCGCTCCCTCTTTGCCTTCAATGACGCCCGAAACCTGCCTCGTTTCCACACCGGATTGCTCGCCCTTTCCTTTGGCAAACGTAAATTCTACCGGCGCTCCACCGACTGTAAGTGTCCTTGTTTCCGATTCGCGGTCAGTCAATCCCTCTTGTTGGAATTCTCCTCCCTCTCCTTGACCCTGTTGCTCCATCTGATTTTGGAATTGTTCCATTTGCGCTTCGGCGGATCCTCCACCGGGCTGTTTAGATTCCATAATCAAGATCGACGAGCCTTCGTTTGGGCCGGTATAGGCGACCATCTTCATGCCCACCCCAAACATTTCGAATTTAAAACCGCTTACTCCATTAAAGCCTTCAGGAATCTGGATTTTGACGATCTCCTGAGTCATCGCTTCGACTTCGGCCGGCGTATTGACGATTTCGACAGCATTCATGCCGAAATACACGAATCCGCCGCAACACAGCAGCGACAGCAGTCCACCGCCGACCAAAACACCGATCAACACCTTGACCCCGGTACTCATTCCTGGTTTCGCAGTGCGGCCATCGTCAATATCATCGTTGAAGCTGTCGTTGGACATCGGGTATTACTCTCTGTGCTAAAATTGGTGTTAGGTCAAACAAGCGGCTTTGTGGCCGGACCAGAGGTACGAGTCTACAAAAAAATCCGGCCTGTGTATTCGCTAACAGAAAAAAACGGGGGTTGGATCAAAAAAAAATCTCGCCAAGCACTGTTCGCTCAAACCTCGCAAATCTTGAACGACACGCAGGCACAGCGGCTGGTCATCAAAAAAGCCACGAGTGAACGAGTCACTCGTGGCTTGATCGGTACTGACTTGCAGGCTGCGTCTTAGTACTCGCGGCGAAGCAGTCCCGGCAACGGGATGGGGTATTTTCCGTTGCTGTCTGCTACCAACGGGGCTTCGCCTCCTAGTGCCAATTGATTGACAACCGGGGCGAATTCGTGGTCGCCATTGAGGATTTGGTCGCGGGTAATCACCTTTCCCGTGTGCGCCGCCATGCGACCCATGGACGTCACCAGCGACGCCTCGACACCCCGCTGCACTTCGTTGTAGGGCTTATCGTTGCGAATCGCATCGATCAAATGGTCCCATTCCAGTTGATAGGGGCTTTTCTCCGGCTGCGGATAAGCCCAGACGAGGTTTTTCTCGTCCAGATTCCAACCTTTGTAAATGCGGCACTTCGCCGGCGAGTGTGATGCTGTGGAAATCACCGCAGCCCCTTTGGTTCCGTGAGCATAGCTGGCGAATTCACGATGGCAACCGGGGATGGTCCGGCCGTTGAGCATCAACTTCGTCCCATCTTCGAAGGTATATTCTACCGAATAACTGTCGAAGTTTTGATCGACGTCGCTACCACGATATTGCCGCCCCCCGGAAGCTTTGGCTTCGATCGGGAAAGCGTTCTTCATCCAACAACATTCGTCGATGTTGTGAATCAAGAAGTCGCTAAAGGCACCGCCACTGGCCCACAGAAACGCGTGGAAATTGCGGATCTGGTATTCCAGTTCATTCGTGTCGGCCGGTTTGGGACCGACTGCGGCCGATCCGGTGGGGCCGGCCATTCGGTAGGCTCGCAGCTCCAAGATATCACCGATTTCTCCCTGCTGGATGCGTTCGTGCAATTCGCCGCGAGCATCGCAGTGACGGCACATTAGACCCACGCCGACTTTTAGATTTCGCTTCGCCGATTCTTCGCCCAAGGCAAACATCTTCCGCGAAGTAGGGCCATCGACCGTGACCGGCTTCTCCATGAAGACGTTCAGTCCCTTTTCGATGGCGTAGGTAAATTGCACCCAACGAAATGCGGGGGGAGTGGCGAGGATCACCACATCGCCCGGCTTCAAACAATCCATCGCTTGCTTATACGCTTCAAAACCGATGAAACGCCGTTCTTCCGGCACGTCGATTTTGTTCGGTTGATCGGAAAATTTGCCTGAGAGGCCGTTGTAACTATCCGACTGCCGATCCTCGAACACATCCGCCATGGCGACCAGCTTGATTGGTCCATTCTCCACGGAAAGCGCATTGGCGGCCGCTCCCGTACCCCGTCCGCCGCAACCAACCAGAGCAATTTGAATCGTGTTGTCTTCCGCAGCAAACGCCCCTGGCGAGATCCCGGCGACCAACGTCGAAGCAGCGGCAACGCGGCCTGTGTTTTTCAAAAAGCTTCGCCGCGAGGTATCGGCGGAATTGGTTTCGGTCATCGACAGGCCCTTTGCATAAAGGAATTAGCGGTTACATCAACAGGTTCCATTACGTTCAGCATACGCGGTTATTACGCGTTGTTGCAAGAGTTGCGTTGGAAAATAGGCTGTAGCCAGTAGGCGATAGACCGGCGTAAAACCGGCAATATCGTTACGATATAAACAAGAGAAGGCGAGATTCCCACCGAGCCGCACAGCAGTTTGAGAATCAACTCGCCCCCTCACGCCTGTCCCCTCAAACCTCACGCCTATTTGGCGTCGATTCGGTAGAGCTGGCTGCGTGAACGAAGGAACAGGGAGTCGCCCGAAACCGCTGGGGAGGCCATGAAACCGTCTCCCAGTTTATTGACCGCCAATTGGCGAAATTCGCGGGCAGCTTCGATGACCGTTGCTTTTCCATCCTCATCGAAGAAATAAACTTTTCCGTCCGCATAAATCGGGGAGGCTGAGAAATTCCCTCCCAATCGTTTTCTCCAAATTCCCTCGCCTGTTTTGGCGTCGACACAGGCGGCGATGCCCCCGTCGTCGACTACGAACAGCAAATCACCAACCAACAACGGCGAGGCTCGTCGGGGGACCACTTGTTTGTATTCCCAGGCGATGTGATCTTGCGAAAGTTCCCCACGGCCGTTGGGATTGACGGCCCATAGTTTTCCGCCGGACCCCATCGGCATATACACCAAGCCGTGCCCCAACGCCGGCCGGCACGACCCCGAATGCACGCCGGGAGCATTCAGCCGCCAAAGTTCCTCTCCTGTTTCCGGATCATAGGCGTACAGGGCTTTCGACCCCAAACTGATCAGCATTGGCCGGCCATCGACGTCGGCGATCATCGGTGTCGAAAACGCTTTGCGGAAATCCCCGTCGCGTATTGGTTTGCCGGTCTTTTCCACGATATCGTCAAAATCAACTGTGCGTTCGGTTTCCCAAACTGTGTCGCCGGTCTCCTTGTCGAGCGCCACGACATATTGTCGGTCGCTGCCGTCAAAGTGCAATATGACCAGATTCTTGTACAAAAACGGCGACGAGCCGGGACCGCGGAAGTGATTGCAAACAAAATCATCCCGTTCCCAAATCACCTCACCTGTTTTCGTGTCGAGACACGCGTTGTACGGCGAACCAAAACTGACATAAACCCGTCCTTCTTCAATCACCGGCGAAGGAGATGCGTAAGAATTGAAGGGATGGCAATATTGCGGTCCGGCGACGGCATACAGCATCTTATCATGCACAATTTTGCCGGTATTTTTATCGACACAAACCGCCCGCAGACGGTTTCCTTCCAGCGGAGCGGACGTCATCCAGATCTGTTCCCCCCAAATCACCGGAGTCGACCAGGCTTTGCCTTCGATCGGCGTTTTCCAGGTGATATTTTTGTCTTCCCCCCAGGTCAACGGCAGGTTCTGGGCATCAGTCAAACCTTGTTCGGAGGGGCCACGATAATTGGGCCAATTTTCGCCGGCCCAACTCGTTACGCAGCACGCTGACGCGAGGCAAGCACACAAAAGGGCGTGTTTCAATGAAACCATATTCGAACTCCGCGGGTGGGGGATTCAGGGGAGGGCGAGTTGCGTGGGGTCACGATCACTGCTTTCCATGTTGGCGTCAGCGGGTGATTTTCGCAAGCGCGGCAGTCCGCCGATCGCCCGTATTATGGATCGCGAGTATTGCACGGCGGTCGTGGGAGTGTTACACAGAGTCCGGGACGCCGGACACGATTCGGTACATTTTTTCACCTTGGAACGAACTTCACGAAGCCGCATGTCATTATTGAGCTTAAACCGCGTCTCCTTCGCCTTTGGCGGGCCGTTATTGCTGGACGAAGTCAACCTCGAAATCGAGCCGGGGGAACGGATTGGACTGTTGGGACGCAACGGCGCAGGCAAATCCACCCTGATGAAACTACTGGCCGGTGAACTCGCCCCTGAAGACGGCGAACTGAACCGCTCCGGCGGGTTGAAGATCGCGCGGCTCATCCAAGAAGTCCCGCAGGGAGAGCAGGGGACCGTCAATGAAGTCGTGGCCGACGGATTCAATGACGACGTAGAAGCGTCGGGTGCAGCGAATCATCCGCCAGTCGAAGAGTGGCAAATCGAACATTCCGTCGAAACCGTACTCTCCCGCATGAAGCTCAACGGCGAAGACCGGTTCGCGTCGCTCTCGTCCGGGATGAAACGCCGAGTCCTGTTAGCACGGGCCTTGGTCCGCGAACCGAATATTTTGTTGCTCGACGAACCGACAAACCACCTCGACATCGAAGCCATCTCCTGGCTGGAAGGCTTTCTCAAGAACTACAACGGCACGTTGATTGTCGTCACGCATGACCGGGTCTTCTTGCAGGCGATTGCTACGCGGATCATCGAAATCGACCGCGGACAACTCTTCGACTGGACCTGCGATTACGCCACCTTCCTGGACCGGAAACAAGCGGCACTAGAGGCGGAGGAAAAACAAAACGCCGCCTTTGACCGTAAGTTGGCTCAAGAGGAAGTCTGGATTCGTCAAGGAATCAAAGCCCGCCGGACGCGCAACGAAGGTCGGGTGCGGGCGCTGAAGAAACTGCGTGAAGAACGCAGCCAGCGTCGCAACCAAGTCGGCAACGTCCGTATGGAAGTCTCCGAAGCCGAGAAATCGGGACGGATGGTGATCGAGGCCAAAAACATCTCGTTCTCTTATGGCGACACACCGATCGTCGACGATTTCTCGACGCTGATCACGCGCGGCGACCGCATCGGTATCATCGGCCCCAACGGCGCCGGCAAAACCACGCTGCTGAAACTCCTGCTGGGCGATTTGCAGCCATCGCAAGGCAGTCTGCGGCATGGCACACGGTTGGAAGTCGCCTATTTCGACCAGTTGCGAGAAACGATCGAAGAAGACAAGACCGTCGCTGAAAATGTGGGCGAAGGTCAGGACAAACTGATGATCAACGGCCGCGAAAAACACATTTACGGATATTTGCAAGACTTCTTGTTCACCCCCGAACGCGCCCGCCGACCGGCGCGGTATCTATCGGGCGGCGAACGAAATCGGCTCATGTTGGCCAAACTCTTCAAGCGGGCCGCTAACGTGTTGGTGCTGGACGAACCGACGAACGACCTCGACACCGAAACGCTGGAACTGCTCGAAGAGTTGATCGACAACTTCGGCGGCACACTATTGATCGTCAGCCACGATCGCGCGTTTCTCAACAACGTCGTAACCGGCACGTTTGTCTTCGAAGGGGAAGGGCAAATCAAAGAGTACGCGGGAGGCTACGACGACTACATCCGGCAACGCGACTTGAACCTTCTTGCTGCACAACCCCAAAAGCCGGCAAAAAAACAGGCCAAGAAAACGGAACGCACGCCGCAAAAAAAACTGACATTCAAAGAACAACGTGAACTGGCCGACTTGCCCGAAGAACTCGGCCGGTTGGAAAAACAAATTGCCAACCTGCACGATGCGATGGCCGATCCCGCGTTTTTCAAAAAAGACGGCGCTGAGATCACCCAAGCCACATCCGAGCTGGAATCACTGGAAAAGCAACTCGCTAAAACCTACGAACGCTGGGAATCGCTCGAAGCCCGCGCTTAAATCACCCGCGCGAGTGCCACTGCTGACTTGCCCAGCAGTGCGCACGTCCATAGACGAACATCAGCTTGGAAAGCGTCCCGCATCCCAGCACTAGCGGACAAGCCGCCAGTGGCACCCCGTGACGAACTTCTAGCAGAGCAATCGACACGGTTAGTACGCTAGTGCATACCCGTCGCGGCGAGGGTCGGCGGCTGCCATTCGTGCGCCGGACTCCGGATCGATCATCACCCCTTGCCCACCACCGACCAGCGGCGAATAATCACCGACCGGTTCCAGTGCGTGATGCCGTCGCGTGAGTTGGTCGCGAACGGCACGGGGAATTCGCGTTTCAATTTGCATCCGCGTTCGCTCCCACACGCGAAACCGCGGCGCCTCGATCGCTGCTTGCAAATCGGCACCAAATTCGGCGACGTTTAAGAACATTTGCATCGTCGTCTGCAATATCCCCCAGCTTCCCGGTGTCGCCACCGAAAACCAAAACTGGCCATCGCGAAACGCGTGCAGCGGCGCCATGCAACTTGACCAGCGTTTGCCGGGAGCAATCAAATTCGGGGTTGGACAAGCGGGATCGATTTCGCACCACCAGGCAAAATTGTTGAGCACAATTCCTGTACCCGGAATCATCACCCCGCAGCCAAAACCGTTCCCCAACGACTGTGTGATACTGGCCACATTGCCCGCCTCGTCTACTGCCGCCATGTGCGTGGTCATGCCGTTAATCCGCCCGGGACCGACCATCGCTTCATCGCGCGGACCAAACCAACGCTCTCCTTCGCTGTGCGATGCCCACGTGCGATTGATCAGGCTTCGCCGCTCGGCGATATAGTCGTCGCTCAGCAACCGCTCGAGCGGAATTTCACACAACTTGGGATCGCCGTTGTATGCAATGCGATCCGCCACAGCCAGTTTGATTGCTTCGCTGAGCAGTTGAATGTAATCGGCCGAATTGTGCCCCATTTCGCCCAGGTCAAATGACTCCAACATACGCAGTTGCTGTAAGATCTGAAAACCTTCATTGTTCGGCGGGCAGGTCTTCACATGCGTGCCGCGATAATCGACCCCAATCGGTGTTTCCCATTCCGGGCGATAGTTTTCCAGATCCTCACGGCTGAGCAGGCCGTCTTGCGATTGAATATGGTCGACGATCTTGCGAGCCAATTCTCCTCGATAAAAGGTATCCGCACCTTCGTCGACGATTTGCCGATAGCTGTTCGCTAAATCGGGTTGTTTGAGCACCGCGCCGATACGATGCGGTATCGTTGCAAAAACCGCTTGACCCGCGTCGTTGAGCCGCGGTGTGCAAATCTTGAGGAAGTGCACGTTTGTCGGATGCAGCGGAAAACCATCCTCGGCATGACGAATCGCAGCAGCAAAGATCTCGCGGCGAGGGAGCGTTCCTCCACGCTCGACCGCTTCCAGCCAACCGGCAAGGTTGCCAGGAATCAAACAGGCACGGGGACCGCATTCGTGCGATTCCGGCGTGAATTGATCCGGTGTTCCCGCGGCCGGAGTATTGCCACTATAGTTTAATACCCGCGTCGTGCCGTCTGCTTTGTGCAACAGCAAAAACCCAACGCCGCCCGGTCCGCTCATATAGGGTTCAACGACAGCCAGCGCGGCGGCGGTCGCGACAATCGCATCGACCGCATTCCCGCCGCTGCGAAGAATATCCAACCCCGCTTGCGAGGCCAATGGGTGCGCCGAAGCGACGGCGCCGTGCAATCCGCTGATCGTGGGACGCGTGCGCGCCCAATTGTCGGCGTGGGACATCTCGATACGGATATTCGTCAAGGGGGAAAACAAAGCGGGTAGCGCTCTGTGGCGCGCGTTATTCTTTTTTCAACGGATGCAATTCAATTTTGCGAAAGAAGATCTCAGCGCCTTCGGTTTGGAACATCAGCTTACCGGCATTCGGCTCGGCCATTTCGCCGTAGTTGACGACCGTCCCGTTCACAATATTTGTGATTGTGCCACCATCGCAAATGCATTCCACCCGAGTCCACTCTTGGCCCGGGCTGTCCTTATCTTCCGGAAAGCGAATACCAAGTTCGTCTTTCCAAGCGGGGTCGCGACCGTACCAATTGATCCGTCCGCTGGTAAAGGTCTGCTTCTCGCCTCCCTTTTTCCAAACGGCTTCGCCGTCGCGGTCCTTGGTGATTTCGCAGGTCAGTTTTGTGACGCGTTTAGTGCCGTCGCTATCGGTTCCCCCCAACACCAGAAAATCACCGACGCCCCCTTCAATGATTTGGCACTCGATACTCGACATCCAAGGAGCGGTCCCTTTGCCTGCGCCGTAATTACCGTCCTCGCCATGGCAGTGCAGCAAGATACCGCTATCTTTTGCCGCCATTTTTCGTTGCCCCCAAGTTAGTTCGCCCCAACGATATTCCAGTACCAGGCGATAATTGGCATAGCGATTTTCGGTCACAATTCCGCCGAATCCATCCCCCGATGCGCGAATCACCGGCGTGCCATCGGCCTCTTTGGTGACGGTGAAGACCTTGCGGGGGTCTTCTCGTTTGGTATCGGACAGCCATGTGTAAAAGTTTGTGAGGTCCTGACCGTTAAACAGCACGATCGGAGCATCCGTCGGCGTGATGACCTTTTCCGTCTCATCTGCGCCGGCGGCAATTCGCACCGAAAAGCAAAGTGCGAGCAACGTACAAATCCAACAAGCCAAAGTTTGTTTTTTCATGGTGATCGTTCTTTAGCGGGCGCTGTGCCTTTGTTTCTTCCACAGAGCGTTTCACAGAAAAACCGTCAACAACGTATTTAGCGTAACAAGTCGCAACTTCCGATGCCAGATACCGAGCACTCCCGGTCGTGGTTTCTCGGCTCTGACTGCGGTATAGGTAGAGCCTGGATTAAGTCAACATGATCGCGTACCGTGATCCAGGAGGCAACCGATATGAACGGAGAATTTGCGAATCGGATGCTCCGCTATCCCAACCCCAGGGATAAATAAATGACTCACTATACATTCCGATCGTCCGTTCCAACCGCCGCACAAATCGTCGTCATCACCGCTACTTTCCTCATAGGCTCGCAGCAGGTCGCCATGACTGAAGAACAACAAATCCCCATCGACAAAGCGCTGCTGAAACAAGTCGTCACCGCCATCAAACAAGGAGGCGACTCCTATGCCGCCATGGCCGAACTGGAATCCGCCGGTGAACC
>Ga0316204_10010961_pt1 | contig 11504 bp, 12 predicted proteins | sample 6monrhotite_MG_2_FD_205661 | JGI IMG/M metagenome (GOLD analysis project Ga0316204, IMG submission 205661) | Microbial mat bacterial communities from mineral coupon in-situ incubated in ocean water Damariscotta River, Maine, United States -... | ecosystem: Environmental > Aquatic > Marine >...
AGGACAAAATTGTCGGCGAAGCGGCCAGCGATCTGTGGCGTGATACTGAAAATATGATGCAGCAAATCCTTGGCCAGGATTGGTTCAAGCCAAAGGCCGTGATCGGTTTTTGGGGGGCGAAACGTGACGGCGATGATATCAAGCTCGACACCGGCGATACATTTCACACGCTGCGCCAGCAAATGGTCAAAGACAATCAGCGCGCCAATTTTGCGCTGTCTGACTTTATCGCGGAGCAAGGCGATCACCTTGGCGGTTTTGCGGTCACATCAGGTCCGCAAGCTGACGAATTGGCGAAAGAGTTCGAAGCGAAAGGCGATGATTACTCAGCCATCATGGTCAAGGCCCTGGCCGACCGGTTCGCGGAAGCAATGGCGGAATATATGCACGAGCAGGTTCGCAGAATCCATTGGGGCTATGCGGCCGATGAAGAGCTCAGCAATGCTGACCTGATCAAGGAAGGCTATGCTGGCATCCGCCCGGCGGCGGGCTATCCATGCCAGCCAGACCATACTGAGAAACAGACTCTGTTCCGCCTGCTTGAGGCAGAGCGTATCGGCATGAAGCTGACGTCAAGCTGCGCAATGATGCCGGCACCGTCCGTATCAGGCCTGTTCATGGCGCACCCGGAAAGCGTTTATTTCGCCGTTGGCCGGATCGAACGCGATCAGGTTCAGGACTATGCCAATCGCAAGGGGATGGAGCTGCGCGTCGCCGAACGGTGGCTGGGGCCGATCCTGAATTATGATCCCTCCGACACCACGCAAGCGGCGGCTTGATAAGCCGCTTCGGATGACCGACGTTTGAAAGATGCATCACACACAAAGACTATTGCTGATTAGACATGCTGAGGCGACCGGCCAGGCACCCGAATGCGATTTGACAGACGCCGGTTGCGCGCAGGCTGATCGCTTGTCGAAACGCCTGTCCGACTTAGGTGTCGATCGCCTCTATTCCAGCCCGTTTCGCCGGGCGATCAAAACGCTACAACCATTCGCGGAACACGCTGAGCTCGGAATCGAGATAATTGATGAGTGGCGCGAACGTGTGCTCGCGCGAAAGCCACTCGCCGATTGGCAAGACCATATCAAGCGGTCATTCCAGGATCGCGACTATGCCGCTCCTGGCGGCGAAAGTCACAACCATGTGTCCGACCGCGCCATTGCCAGCCTCACAAGCCGCGATAGCTGGAATGACGGGATACCCGCTATAGCATCTCACGGAAACCTGATCTCAAGCCTTCTAAGTTTGGTCGATGCAAAGGTTGGATTCGAAGATTGGGCAGGCATGCGAAACCCTGATCTGTTCTGGCTTGAATTCGATGGCGTGAGACCAATTGGATATCAGCGAGAAACTTTATGACCCAAACCATCGCCATCTTCACGATTGTCGTTCCGGACTATGATGAAGGCATCGCCTTCTATGTCGGCAAACTCGGCTTTGAGCTGCTCGAAGATACGCCGCGTGGGCCGGGCAAGCGCTGGGTCCGGGTCGCGCCAGCGGGAGCGGCGACGGCGATCCTGCTCGCGCAGGCCGACGGTCCGGCGCAAGAGGCTGCGATTGGCAACCAAACCGGCGGCCGTGTTGGCTTTTTCCTGCACACCGACGATTTTGCCCGCGACTACGCTGCGATGAACGCTTCCGGCGTCGTGTTCAAAGAACAGCCGCGTCACGAGGTTTATGGCAGCGTGGTGGTGTTTCAGGATCCCTGGGGCAATCTCTGGGACCTGATTGAGCCAAAGGGCTAAGGCTGCGGTCCAGTTGTCTCACTGAATTGTCCGAGATTGCGTTTGACGCGTTTCAAAGTGACGAGCAAAAACTCACCTGTCTTTTCTTCGTGAAAGTCCTCTCGCTGATTGAACCACATGCAAATTGCACGCTCTTGTTTCACCGCAGCAATGGTCATTCTGGGACCGCCCGATTTGAGCTCCACAACATCTCCGTCTTGAAATTCCATGATTACTCCCAAGGGTCAGCACGTGTGAAATGACATTCATTGAGTTCCGTTAAATAAATAGCCCGGCACTACAAATCGAGATGCCCAGACAACATCAAAAAAGGCGGCCCCCGCAGGAGCCGCCTTCTTCGATTTCAATTCAGGTTAGAGCCTAGAACCGGTCCAGGTTCATCACTTTCAGCCAGGCTTTGATGAAGTCTGCCGTGAACCGCTCTTTCGAGTCGCTCTGGGCATAGATTTCAGCAACGCTGCGCAGGATTGAGTTCGACCCGAAGACCAGATCTGCCCGGCTTCCGGTATACTTGACCCGGCCAGTTGCCCGGTCACGACCTTCGAAACTCTCTTCGTCTGCATCGGTTGAGCCCCACTCTGTGGCCATGTCGAGCAGATTGACGAAATAGTCATTGCTGAGCGCGCCGACATTATCCGTCAAAACGCCCTGCATTGAGCCCGCAACATTGGCGCCGAGCACTCGTAAGCCGCCAACCAGAACCGCCATCTCTGGCGCAGACAGCGTCAGTAATGCGGCTTTGTCGACCAGCAGCGTTTCTGTTGAGCGCGGATCCTCTGTGTTCTTATAGTTGCGGAAGCCGTCATATTTAGGCTCCAGAACGTCAAAGGAATCGACATCTGTCCACGCCTGGGTCGCGTCGCCGCGGCCCGGTGTGAATGGAACAGAGGCGCCAGACGCTTTTTCAATCGCTGCGGCACCGCCGAGGACGATCAGATCAGCCAGAGAGACTTTTGTGCCGTTGGCATTGAACGCGGCCTGAATCTCTTCCAATTTTGCGACGACTGCTGGCACACCAGATGAAACATTAATGTCCCAGTCTTTTTGCGGCGCCAAGCGGATCCGCGCGCCATTGGCACCGCCGCGCTTGTCTGAATCACGGAACGTTGAGGCAGATGCCCAGGCCGTGTTGACGAGCTGAGAGACAGACAGACCAGAGTCGAGGATCCTGGCTTTCAGGCTAGCGATTTCGGAAGCGCTGATGACGCCGCCTTCATGTGCCGGGACTGGGTCCTGCCAGATCATCACTTCGGCTGGAATATCAGGTCCGACATAACGGGATTTCGGCCCCATATCGCGGTGTGTAAGTTTGAACCAGGCCCGTGCATAGGCGTCAGCAAACTTATCCGGGTTGGCCAGGAAGTCGGCTGAGATCTTGGCATAGTCCGGGAACAGTTTCAGGGACATGTCCGCTGTGGTCATCATCAAAGGCTGTGTCTTGGACGGATCGTGTGCCATTGGCGCTTCCGGGGCGCCTTGTCCGGCCACAGGTTGCCACTGAACGTGTCCGGCTGGGCTGGTGACTTTTTCCCAGTCATATTTCAACAGGTTCTCGAAAAAGGTCATGTCCCACTTATCCGGGGTCGGCGTCCATGGTCCTTCAAAGCCAGCCGTCGTGGTGTCGTCGCCTTTACCTGCGCCATGGCTGTTGATCCAGCCAAAGCCCATATTCCCCATAGGGGCGCCTTCTGGCTCTACCCCAACCAGATCTTCTGGACCCGCACCGTGACCTTTACCAAAGGTGTGGCCACCCGCGACGAGCGCAACAGTCTCTTCATCATTCATCGCCATTCGCGCGAATGTGACGCGGATATCATGTGCCTCAGCAAGTGGATCTGGAACCGCATCAGGGCCTTCCGGATTGACGTAAATCAAACCCATCATCACAGCGCCAAGCGGTGTATCGAGCTTGTTGGCATCGGCGTCGGCGGCGTCATATTCACGTTGGCCCGCATAGCGGCTGTCGGGATTGCCGGAGGCTGCCAGCCAATCCGATTCAGGACCCCAATAGATGTCTTCTTCAGGTTCGAACCAGTCGGCACGTCCGCCAGCAAAGCCAAAGCTTTTCAAACCGCAGGTTTCCATCCCGACATTTGCCGCCAGGATCATCAGGTCAGCCCAGGAGATCTTGTTGCCGTATTTCTGTTTGATCGGCCAAAGCAGACGGCGAGCTTTGTCGAGATTGCCATTATCAGGCCAACTATTGAGAGGCGCAAAACGTTGCGAACCGGAATTCGCACCGCCGCGGCCATCATAGGTCCGGTAGGTCCCGGCGCTGTGCCAGGCCATACGAACAAACAAACCGGTATAATTGCCATAATCCGCCGGCCACCAGTCCTGACTGTCTGTCATCAGGTCAGCGAGATCTTTTTTCAGAGCCTTATGATCAAGCGACTTATAGGCCGCTGCATAATCAAACTCATCACCGAGCGGGCTGACCTGCGGGGCGTTCTGGTTGAGCAGTTTCAAATTCAGTTGCTCTGGCCACCAGCCTTTGTTTGCGAGGTCGCCAGTATTGAAACCGCCGTGAACCGGGCATTTCATGTCATCAGCCATAAAGTCTCCTGTCGTGATCTGTTTTGTTTGTGGATGGAATGCGAATCTATGCCGACAGATTACGCTGCTCCCGCGTATTAATCCAATCAATATTTGCGTTACCATCCAAAGGTTTTAACTATATCACCTGTCCTGATAGGCGAAGACAACTCGCGCGGGAGGTTAAGCTGATTGCACAAATTGGCCGGACGGCGTTTACTCTTGGTCTGGCTCTTGCGTCATTGATCGCAAAGACCCTGCGAATTTCGCTAAGGAGGCGAAAACTATGTCGTTTTGTAACAAGATACTGGTGGGCATAGCCCTGACACTGGCACTCGGTGCGCCAGCGTTCGCAGATGGCACGTCCGGACAACGCGTCAATCGCGGCCCGGCCCCTGTTCAAGCCCATCAGCCCGTACCACCTGAGCCAGGCTGCTATCTGGTCGAGAATGGCAGAGCCTGGTCTTGCCCGGCACGCCCCGCCGAAAAGCCGGTTCAGCAAGCATCAGCGAAACCGTGCTGCGGCGGCATCACCCGCACAGTGGTCAAAGAACACCCGCCTGTCGTCACCAAGCGTACCGTGACCCATCGCACCGCACCTCCGCAGCGCACAGTATCCCGCCGCGCGGTGACCACTCAGCGCGCCGTTCGAACGTCGTCTGAGGTTCGCCTCGACATGGCGAGTTTTTCCGGCGGCGTCGGCAATGGCGTTGATGGCGGCTATTATGGCGGCGGCGGCGGCATCGTCATCAGCAGCGGTCGCAGTTATTCTGGCGTGATGTCGCACAGCGCTTCAAGCTTTACCTTCCGCAGCAAGCGCCGCGGTAAACGTCGCGGCGGTGGCGGAGGGGGTTGCGGCTGCATGGGCGGCGGAATGGGCGGCGGCGATTGATCGCGCCTTAAGTGTGCCGAAGCTTATTTATTCTGGGCTTTTGCAAACAGGACGGCGCGAAATCTTTTCAGCCGCTGCAAGCGTTCTCAGCATGTTCCCGCCCCAAAGTTTCGCAATCTCTTCACGCGAATAGCCTCTCGACATGAGCTCACGTGTAAGCTCGACTGAGTCCGTCACGTCATACCACCCAGATATGCGTCCTGTATCATCGACATAATCAAAATCAGACGAAATTCCGACATGCTCGATGCCGATCAGGTCGACCATGTAATCTATGTGATCGACATAATCAGCCACACTCGCAATCGGTTCAATCTCATACATTCCGAGCAGGCGTTGATTATACGCGATCTCCAGGTCTAGCGGCATGGTATATTCAGGCGCATCGGGAATGCCCATGTCTCGCCTCAGGGCCACGCGATATTCTTCCTGGGCGGGCGTCAGCGCTTTCACATTCGCGGCATAAGACAGCATGTTGACCACACCGCCCGTCGCGGCCAGCGCCCGCAATTGCGAGTCATCAAGGTTGCGCGCTGTGTCGGTCACAGATTTAGCGCCAGAATGACTGGCAATGACCGGCGCTTCGGACGCCTCGAAGACCTGCATCGCTGTGTCTCGTGAAGCGTGCGAAACATCGATTAGGACGCCATTGTGATTAAGCGCCTCGACCAGCTCAAATCCCAGTGGGGACAGTCCGCTATGGCGAGGCCCCCGATCATATTGAAAATTCGGATTAGAGCTGTCGCCAAACTGGTTATGCCCCCAATGCGTGATCCCCATATAGCGCACGCCCCGGTCTGCCCATGCCGAAACCTGATCGACCGAGAGGCCGAGAGGGTAGGCGTTTTCCATCCCGATTAGCGCGACTTTGCGGCCCGACGCAGCGACGTCGTGCACCTCGCTGACACAGGTTGCGAGCGCTATCCGGTCTGGCTGGTTTTCGACCAGGCTCTCAATAATGTCCAATCGCGCTTCAGCAATTCGCAGAGCCTCGCGATAGCCGTCGGCATCGGTTGCTTCCTGCGGTGTGTACAAGACGAAAAATGCGCCATCGACCCCGCCTGCTTCCATTTTTGGCAAGTCAAAAGCGAGATCGGTTTGCGTTCCGAGGTTTTGCACATGCGCCGCTGAAAGCGGGAAATCGACATGCGCGTCGAGCGTCAGGACCTGGTGATGAAGACGCGCGGCGCCGTCGCCGGTTTCAAGCGTCAAACAGCCTGCGAGAGACAGAATCAGCGCGCTGCCAATTCCAAGTCGCCTGATGTCTGCTTTGCCCCGCATGTCGGTTCTAGCTCAACCGCCCGCAGCGCTGTTCATACATTTCGATCGCAGACGGCATCCATTGCCGGAAATTCTCAGCCCGGGTTTCTGAAGCCGGGTGCGTGCTCATCCATTCCGGCGGACGTTGGCCGCCGCCAATCTTGCCCATGCGCAGCCAGAGCTCAGGCGCCTCACGCGGATCATAACAGGCGCGCACCAACAGCTCGAGCCCGATCTTGTCGGCTTCAGTCTCATGATCGCGCGAAAATGCCATCAGCCCGCCTTGCGCCGCCATGCCCATAGCCTGCCGGACCATCTGTGCCTGGCCTGGGTCCATATCGCCAAGGCCGAGGCCAACCGCCACTGTGCCCATTTGCGCCAGCCGAGTATTGCTCATCCGCTTGGCGCCATGATGCGCGAGGGCGTGGCCGATCTCGTGCCCCATGACCACTGCCAGTTTGTCGACATCCTGAATGTCTTCCAGCGTCACGCGCTGATCGTAATTGCCGGTAATATCGAGAATGCCGGTATAGACCGCAACATAGCCGCCCGGCAGACAGAACGCATTCGGCTGCTCGGACTGAATGACATTGAAAGTCCAGTCAAACTCGCGCGCGACGGGCTCAAACTCATAGCCGGCGCTGATATAATCCTGTTCCATCTCGATCGCCGCGACGCGCAGGCGTTCGCCAATCTCGTTCACCGTGTCATAGACTTGTCGGCCGGCAATATCGCAGCTTGTCGAGCCGCCGCCGCAAATCACGTTGCGGCCTTCCTGGCGCAGCATCTGGACATAAGACTGCGCGCCAAGCTTGGTCGCCTGGTCAATCGAGATCGTGTTGAACTCGCTTTTGCCCGAATAGGGGTTCACTTGCTGGTTCGAAAAATAATACACGGCCAGCCCGATCAAGCCGATTATGATTAGCCCAAAGCGTCCACCCGGCATGATTATGACCTCCGCACTCGATATCCCATTAACCCTGCCTTAACCCTAAGATACGGCGCAGGAAAGGCGTTGACCCCAGCAATCGCACTCGGCAACAGTGTCGCCATGACGGATACGCCCTCACCTGCCGCCGCCCCGGCTCGCACCGCGACCTCAATCTGGGACGTGCTCAGCGAGATGGCGCTTTATGCCTCGACTGCGCTGATCATTACCGGCCTGATCCTGCCCTCGATCTGGAAGCCCAATTCGTTCGGGTTTGGCGGGCAGGAGTACAACCTGTACGGCATCGTCCAGACCCTGTTTGAGAGTGGCTTGCCGTTTCTGGGCCTGGTTGTGATCTTCTTCTCCGGCATTTTCCCGCTCGCCAAGACGATCACCGCGGCGATCATTTTCCGCCAGGGCGCCGCGCCGAGCCCGAAGCTGGCAACGCTGCTCAACCTGCTGGGCAAATGGTCGATGCTGGACGTGTTCCTCGCCGCTTTGCTGATCGGGATCAGCCAGATCAGCATCTATATCGGCTTCGAGACCCGCGCTGGCCTGTATTATTTCGCCGCCGGTGTGCTGCTCAACAATGCCGCCACCATGCGCTTGACCTTTACCCGACTGAAATAGGCCTTATCTCAGCCCCATGACTGAACAGACACAACCGCCTGAGCCGAAACTCGACATTCGCATCATTCCCGTAACGCCGCTGCAGCAGAACACCTCGCTGATCTGGCACCGGGAGAGTATGGAAGGCGTGTTCGTCGATCCCGGCGGCGAGACTGATCGCCTGATGGCCGCGGCGGAGCAATTCGGCGTCAAGATTGTCGCCGTCTGGCTGACCCATGGCCATCTCGACCATGCTGGCGCCGCCACGGCCGTCAAAGAGCGCACCGGCTGTCCAATCATCGGCCCGCACAAGGATGACCAATACCTGCTGGATGATATCGAGGCCCAGGGCGCCAAATATGGCATGGCCGACGGCAAGAATGTCCTGCCGGATCGCTATCTCGAAGAAGGCGACACGCTGAGCCTGGGCGGCGAGACATTCGGCGTCACCCACTGCCCCGGCCACACGCCCGGCCATGTCGTCATCTATCACCAGACCGGCAATCTCGCCTTTGTTGGCGACGTCTTGTTCAGAGGCTCAATCGGCCGCACAGATTTCCCAAAAGGCAATCATCAGCAGCTGATCGACAGCATCGTGACCAATCTCTGGCCCCTCGGCCCCGACATGCGCTTCGTACCCGGCCACGGCCCGATGAGCACATTTGGTCAGGAACGGAAGGATAATCCGTTTGTTGGGGATGCTGTTTTAGGCTGAAGCGAAGTTAGCGTCGCGACGCCGCTGTCGCACAAATCGCGCGACCATTTCTGATTTAGAGAGCTTCGCAGGAAGCTTCCTACTTGTTGAAAAGACCTTGGTGTAAAGGTCTTGCAGGTCGTTCTTTGTGAACGACCGGTTTTTGCCTAATGCGTCAAGTTCTGCCTCAAAGGCTAACGCATCACCTTTTAGTCGAATTACACGGTTGGCGACTTCGGACGCGATTGGTTTACTCGAACCCGTTTTGGGTCTTCGATTTGACTTAGAAACAGACCTACTCAACGGGCTTTTCATATCCCGAATCATTTTGCAGAAATTTGACAGCTCCATTGCATCAAACCTTTTCAGCGCTTTATCCAGCTCTGAAATGTCAGGTTGTGCGTTTGATATTTCGTTAATTAGTCCACGAAGTTGAGAAACCTTCATTTTTTAACCTCTCCAACAAAATGTCACCGGTTCGCCCGAACACGCGTCTTGCTTCATCATTGACCAAGTATGCGATCTTATCAGCGTTTCGGGAAATAGGTACGCGTCTAGGAACGCGACCTTCTCTAAGCATGTAATCCCCGTCTCCCCAAGTTTCAAAAATCTTATCTTCGATGGCATCAAGCTGCTCCTCTTCCAAGTCATTAAACCGTGGACGGCGGCGTTTTGGAGGATCTTGAGCGACCATGGTCGGAATGACGCCAAGAAGCTTTAGATCAGGAAACAGTTCAGCTTTATGGTCACGAAACTCCTTCGAAAGATAACCTACAGCCTGCGCAGAAGGTTCATCAAGAATTGTGGGTATAACAATGTGTGTGGATGCGCAAAGCGCGTTTATCGTGCTTGTTGTAAAACGAGGTCCGCAATCTATTATTACGACATCCCAATCCTTGGCGCACTGTTCTGAATGCAGTATTTTACGCAATGCAAACCGGATATCGAACTCAGGATTGTCCGCAGCCCAGTTGGCAAACAACTCCATCTCATCCCGAAACAGCATATAATGCGCTGCGAACAGGCCAATATTAGGCAATTCACGAAATTTGTGGACCGAGTTACGTATGGCGTCGTACGACTGGTCTTGGAGCAACTTATACGAGTTGTTCTCAACACGGTCTTGATTGGCAGTCGACGCAACCATCAGCGATAATGTTCCTTGATAATCGAAATCAATGTACAGAACACGCGCACCTAAATCAGCAAAACGCGCACCCACGTTAGCGGATAAAGTAGTCTTTCCGACGCCGCCCTTCATATTCAAAAAAGATATTATTGGGATCTTTGACGTGAATGGTTCGCGCTTTCTCGAGTCGGCCGCATTTACATCTCTCAACCATACAGCTCTTAGCACTCGCGCGGGGTCGGGCCTAATCTGGGTAGGATGCGGTTTTGGCCTGAAGAACTTGTCAAAAAAGGCATGAATGCCAATTATAGCGCTAGTCATTCGTCCGATAAATACAACAATTCCGTAAACGCCCGCGAGCAAAAAGGACAATTGCACCCAAAGTTCCGACGACAACAGCCCAGAATACCATTCCAGAAGTTTCCGACCCCAGTCTGAAAAATCCACCTCAGGCTCCCAACCCAAAAATATAATCTACCGCAAATTTTATGAAGTACAGTTTCGAAGGAACCGAGTCTAGATCGCGCTTTTCCTTAGAATCGCCGTTGGGTTATCCCGAGTGAGGACCGTTGGCGTACGTTTTGCGCAATTTTGTGCGTGGATTCCTGCCTGAGCGTTGGCGGGAACAGCGAGCCTGCTCCTTCGACTTCGCTCAGGATGAGAGTATAGCTGCGCGGCCTTCATTCTTCGCCGCTCTCCACGGCTGAGCTTTGCTCAGACCGTGGAGCCCAGCTCCTGCTGCTGCCGCTTTTCTTGGGGGAAATGGATGGTGATGAGTCCCACGGTCAAGCCGTGGGAAGCGGACGGTCTCGCTGCGCTCGCCGTGGGGAGCGTGAGGATGGGAGCGTTGCTCTGCCAATCCGACCGGGCTCAGCCTGCGCTCAAGTCGCAGTCATGATCATCCATCGTTATCTTCTCGCTCATTGCCAACAGATCGCCGCTCTCCGCGGTTGAGCTTTGCTCAGACCGTGGAGCCCAGCTCCTGCTGTTGCCGCTTTTCTTGGGGGAAATGGATTGTGATGGGTCCCACGGTCAAGCCGTGGGAAGCGGACGGTCTCGCTGCGCTCGCCGTGGGGAGCGTGAGGACGAGGGGAAAATCTCATAGCAATTCACTTGAGAGATCGAGCCAGTGTTTGTTGGTTTTTTCGATCAGCTCGATTTTCCAACGCCGTTTCCAGCGCTTCAGGCGGCGTTCCATCTGCGCCGCTTGCGCCATCGAATCGTATCGTTCGAACCAGACCAGCATGTGGCACTGATATTTCGTCGTGAAACGCGCGCCAATGTCTTGTTTGTGTTGGCCGATGCGCGCCGGAAGGTCGGATGCGGAGCCGACATAGAGCGCACCATTTCTGCGATTGGCCATGATGTAGGCGGCGATAAAGTCGAACCGGGCCACGGCATCCTTTCTCGTCCCGATAACAGGGTTGGGGAGGACGGCGCGTGCGTCAACCTTTTCTTGAGGGGATGGATCGCGGGATTGACGCGCCCCAATCCGACTGGGTTCGCGCTAAGCTATAGTGCCCACCATGATCATCCATCGCTATCTTCTGGCACACTATCAACAGGTCGCCGTCTATTTCTGGCCGATCCTGTTCTTTGAGCTGTGGCGGGTGGATCGATGGAGCGCCGAGACCGGGCGGCAGGCTTTTGTCACCGTCGATCGGTATGGCCGCGCCTGGGTGCCTTATTTTGAAGGCATGGCGCGCACC
>Ga0316204_10010962_pt1 | contig 11501 bp, 9 predicted proteins | sample 6monrhotite_MG_2_FD_205661 | JGI IMG/M metagenome (GOLD analysis project Ga0316204, IMG submission 205661) | Microbial mat bacterial communities from mineral coupon in-situ incubated in ocean water Damariscotta River, Maine, United States -... | ecosystem: Environmental > Aquatic > Marine >...
ACTTCACCACGGCGTAACTCGATTACAATGCGCATGCCGTCCTTATCAGACTCATCGCGCAACTCGGTAATCCCTTCGATTTTTTTATCCTTAACCAGTTCCGCAATTTTTTCAATCAGGCGTGCTGTATTAACCTGATAGGGCAATTCAGAGACAATGATGCGCTGCTTGCCATTTGCTTCTTCTTCAATGCCTGTTCTGGCACGAACATACACACGACCGCGCCCCGTACGATACGCCAAATGAATGCCTTGCGTGCCATTGATGATACCGCAAGTGGGAAAATCCGGACCCGGTATATGCTCCATTAAACCGGCTATATCAATACTGTTGTCATCGACGAATGCAAGGCAGGCGTTAATAACTTCCGTTAGATTATGAGGCGGGATATTGGTCGCCATACCGACGGCAATACCCGAAGAGCCATTGATTAACAGCGATGGAATTCGCGAGGGAAATACCGCAGGCTCCCGTTCGGATTCATCATAATTGGGAACAAAGTTAACCGTTTCCTTGTCAAGGTCTGCCAGTAGTTCATGGGCAATACGCGACATACGCACTTCGGTATATCGCATCGCCGCCGCGGCATCACCATCAACCGAACCAAAGTTTCCCTGACCATCCACCAGCATATAACGCAGTGAAAAAGGCTGCGCCATGCGCACAATCGTGTCATAAACGGCCGTATCGCCGTGTGGGTGATACTTACCAATAACATCGCCCACGATACGGGCAGACTTTTTGTAAGGTTTGTTCCAGTCATTACCCAATACACTCATGGCGAATAAAACACGGCGGTGTACTGGCTTTAGTCCGTCCCGCACATCCGGCAAGGCCCGGCCTACAATGACACTCATGGCATAGGCAAGATATGACTGTTTCATCTCCTCTTCGATATCGATGGGGAGCACTTCTTTTGCAAAATCGACCATAGTGGGCTTCTAATTTTTTACGATGAAAGTTTCAGAAAAAATGTGAGCAATATACATTCAATTATGGTTACCGCTATCATTATGATTTTTATGCTAGAACATTGCTTAGATCTTACTATTTTGGTTATTTCACGACAATTAACCGCGCCAGGTAACGACAAACACCCCGCCCGGTTAAGTGGTGAAGACATCGCACCGGTGCTCCACTCAGTAAACACCTTTTCAAAATACGTCGCGAGCCGCGACTAAAGCGATTAAAATCAATTTCGGCCTCAACGCGTACTTCTCATGTCGGCTTTACCTGATGTGCTCATTCCCCATTAATTCATTTCCCATAAATAATAATGGTCAATGGAAAGAGCCTTCAGTTCTTTGAAAAAGCCTTCGGCAAAGAAAAGAATTAAGTACCGCGCCGCGCGATATATCCGACTGAGTATATCATACTACTCTACCCCACTGCATCTAGTATAAATGCGATCAGAAGTGGTTTATGGGCCTCTGAGGTTAATCTTGAGTTCGATAAGCCTCATTTTGCATCATGGCCATCATCCTATTTTGGTCAGGTGACTCAACCACCCCTTTTTCGGTCACAATTGCATCAATTAAAGCGGCAGGGGTAACATCGAAGGCAGGATTCCATGCCTCAGTGCCAGGAGCGGCTATCGGTTGACCATTAAGCGATAACACCTCGGTCGCTGCCCGGTTTTCAATGGGAATCGCATCCCCATGAGGAATCGATAAATCCACCGTCGATGTTGGTGCCACTACCATGAATTTTACGCCGTGATAACGTGCATTCACAGCCAAACCCAAGGTACCGATTTTATTGGCCACATCACCATTAGCCGCAATTCGGTCAGAGCCGACAATAACCCACTTCACATGCCCCTGCTTCATTAAGTGGGAGGCGGCACCGTCAGCCAATAATGTCGCCGGTATATTATCGCGCTGTAATTCCCAGGCGGTTAACCGAGCGCCTTGTAACCAGGGCCGTGTTTCATCCGCATAAACCTGTTTGATTTTCTGCATGGCGAAGGCGGCGCGAATCACGCCCAGCGCCGTTCCATACCCGCCAGTTGCCAATGCACCTGCGTTACAATGCGTAAGCACATTACAAGGCGACTCAATCAGTTCAGCACCCAGTTCCCCCATGCGCCGGTTAGCCTTGATATCCTCGTGGTGAATGGCTTGCGCTGCTTCGAGCAAGCGGTTCACTGGATTACCTGTAACATGCCTGATCACGTCACGCATACGTTCAATGGCCCAAAACAGGTTAACCGCGGTGGGGCGAGCCTGGCTGAGCAAGGTTAAATCTTGATCAATATTAGTTTGCCATTCTCCCGTGGACTGCTGATAACGCTGTTGCGCAGCCAAAACAACACCATAGGCCGCTGAAATCCCAATGGCTGGCGCACCACGTACCACCATGTCCTGAATGGCTGTCGCAACAGCCGTTACATCCCGACACGTCAAATAAATTTCTTCCAGCGGCAAACGACGCTGATCCAACAACATTAACGCACCATCCCGCCATTGAATGGCTTGAATGCTCTCATCATATTGACTGTGCATTTTGACTATTCACCCTATTTTTACCGTTGATTAAGTTAGCTTAAGTTATCGCATTGCAGGCTTGTACACCTGATAGCATACACCTGCGACATCATTGTAAATTCAGTACAAGTATAGATTGCACAGGGTTACGGGATTTTAAAGTAAAGAGACAGGGATACAAGCACCGTTTTATAAATTGAGATGCCCCCAAGTAGCGCCCTTTCAGGCTTGAAAACCAAGATTTGGCTTGCATTTTAGGCAAGGTTGCCGGTAAGGTTCCACCATGCCAGCAATTCCAACATCAGACACCAACAAAAATATCGATACCCTATTGTTCGCCGACTGGATCATTACCGTCGACGCGGATAATAGCATCCTGCAAAACCATGCGATTGCCATCAACAAAGGCCGCATCGTGGATATTCTCCCGGCAAGCGAAGCCAGTGCCAACTACAAAGCCGAGACCACCCATCAATTGCCCGGCCAGGCCCTGATTCCCGGCCTGATTAACGCACACACCCATGCCGCCATGACGCTGTTTCGCGGTCTGGCCGATGACCTGCCTTTAATGGAGTGGCTTGAAAACCATATCTGGCCGGCTGAAGGTAAATGGGTGAGCGATGAATTCGTTCACGACGGCAGCCTGCACGCTGCGGCGGAAATGATCCGTGGTGGCACAACCTGCTTTAACGACATGTATTTCTTCCCGGATGTAACCGCCCGTGTGATTGACAGCGTGGGTATGCGCGCAACGGTTGGGCTAATACTGATTGATTTCCCAACGGTGTGGGCCAATGATGCCGACGAATATATTCGCAAAGGCCTGGAGGTACACGACCACTACCGCAGTAATACGCGGATAATGACGGCCTTTGCACCCCATGCACCCTATACCGTATCAGACGAACCCCTGCAACATGCTGCCACTCTGGCGGAAGAACTGGACATCCCCATTCATATGCACATACACGAAACCGCATTTGAAGTGGCCCAGGCTGTAGAAAAAACCACCCAACGGCCATTACAGCGTTTGCACGAAAAAGGCATTATTACGCCGCGTTTATTAGCCGTGCATATGACGCAACTCACTGACGAAGAAATTCAATTGATGGCAGAAAGTAACGCCAGCGTTGTGCATTGCCCGGAATCCAATTTAAAACTGGCCAGTGGGTTTTGCCCGGTACATCGCCTGGCATCCGCTGGCGTTAATGTTGCCCTGGGAACCGACGGTGCGGCGAGCAATAACGACCTTGATATGTTCGGAGAGATGCGCACCGCAGCGCTGCTTGCCAAAGCCGTCGCGGAAGACGCCAGCGCCCTGCCCGCACAGGATGCCTTGCGTATGGCAACCATCAATGGTGCCAAAGCCCTTGGCATGGATGACACCATCGGATCGCTGGAAATCGGCAAATCCGCCGACATCGTATCCATTGATATAAACAGTATTGAGACGCAGCCGATTTACCACATTATTTCACAGCTGGTATATTCCACTACGCGCAATCAGGTAGATCACGTTTGGGTGGCCGGAAAACAATTATTAAAAAATAAAGCGCTCACCACCATTGATCATGATGAAGTCATCGCGAAAGCGATCGAGTGGCAGGAAAAAATCAAACAGTACGACTAACCGCATTCTTTCATACGTTATTAACTTACGTTATTAGCTTACGGTATTAACATACGTTATTAACTTAATCATGAGCGGAATAATACAGGCCAGCACCACCACGGCTTGATCGCCAGTGACTCAAATTAACGTTTTACTATTTACACTAGCGATTAACATTCGTAAAAACCTCAACGCCTAATCCGGCCCCTGGAAACACGACCATGAGTGAAGCTGTTCATAACCACAACCTGAATGTTGACCCCAAAGAAATCGCCAAGTTTGAAGCATTGGCGTCCCGTTGGTGGGACCCCCACAGTGAATTCAAACCATTGCACGATATCAATCCGCTGCGTCTTGATTACATTGACAACATTGCCGGCATTGCCACTAAAAAAATCGTGGACGTCGGTTGTGGTGGCGGTATTTTAGCGGAGAGCATGGCACAACGGGGCGCCAGCGTAACGGGCATAGACCTCGGCGAAACACCGCTCAGTGTTGCCAGGTTGCATGGCATGGAATCCGGCGTTGACGTGACCTATCAGCAAATCAGCGCAGAAGCGCTGGCAGAACAACAAGCCGAACAATTTGACGTGGTAACGTGCATGGAAATGCTGGAACACGTCCCCAACCCGGCATCCACTATTCAAGCCTGTGCTCAACTTGCAAAACCGGGCGGCAATGTCTTTTTCTCCACCATTAACCGCAACCCAAAATCATTTTTATTTGCCATTGTTGGCGCAGAATACCTGCTGCGCATGCTCCCTAAAGGCACCCATGAGTACCGCAGTTTTATCCGGCCCTCAGAACTGGAGGCCTGGGCTCGCCATGCAGGGCTTAGCATCTGCGACATGCGCGGTATGACCTATAATCCCCTCACCAAACGCTACGCGCTGGGGAACGACCTCAGTGTGAATTATTTAATGCATTTTGTTAAATCTGACACGGCTGATTGATTCCGGGCCTTCCGGCCTCCGCGATTAATTATAAATACAAACGCGTGAATTAGCGGCAAAATAAGGTATAATTGCCCAGCTTTCAGGCGGATTGCCTGCACCTGTCATTTACTGAAGTTCTTTACGAAAAAACAGATTGCATAACAAGTTACAAAACAACGATTAATCGGCATGTTAAGCAACACACATATTATTATCCTCACCCTGGCATCAATCATCTCACTTAGTATTGGTGCACTCCTGGCTTACCTGATTCAACATGCCAAACTACGTCAAATGGGCGAACGCAACGCAGCATTGCAAGCCACATTAGACTCAGAACGTAATGCTGCCGCTGAAAAAATTGCCACATTAAATAAATCACGTGAGCAGTTATCCGACACATTCGGCGCACTGTCCAATCAGGCATTAAAAACCAATAGCGAGGAATTTTTGAAACTCGCGCAGGAAAACCTCAAGCAGTTTCAACTGCAGGCGCAAAATGAATTATCTCAAAAAGAGAAATCTTTCGAAAACCTGGTTAAACCCATCAGAGATACCCTGGACAAAACCGAAAAACAAATTCGTCAAATGGAACACGAACGCAAAGAAGCCCATGGTGCATTAACGCAACACCTAAGCTCCATGCTGGAAGCACATCAGGCCCTGCAAGGCGAGACACGCAACCTGGTCAATGCCTTGCGTCGCCCGGAAGTACGTGGCCAATGGGGTGAACTTACCTTAAAACGACTGGCTGAATTAGCAGGCATGGTGGAACATTGCGATTTCTATGAACAAGAACACACCACTACTGACGCCGGAGCGATACGACCTGACATGATAATTCGAATGCCTGGCGGTCGGGAAATCATTGTGGACGTTAAAACCCCGCTTGATGCCTATTTGAGTGCAATAGAATCCTCAGATGATGCTACACGCAATCAACACTTACAACGCCATGTAAAAAACGTGCGCGACCGCGTGCGCGAGCTTGCGGGTAAATCGTATTGGAACCAATTTAAGAACTCACCGGATTTTGTTGTGTTATTTATACCCGGCGAGCAATTCCTGGGCGCTGCCCTGGATGCAGACCCCAACCTGCTGGAGCACGCCATGCAGCAAAAGGTGATTCTCGCCACCCCCACCAGTCTGGTAGCCCTGCTGCGTGCGGTTGGTTATGGCTGGCGCCAGGAGTCATTGGCCGAAAATGCGGAAAAAATACGCCACATTGGCAGTGAATTATATGGCAGGCTGCTAACCTTTACTGAACACCTCGGCAAGGTAGGCAAGAGCCTGACAACCTCAGTGCTGCACTACAATAAAGCCGTGGGCTCGCTTGACGCCCGTATACTGCCAAGTGCTAAAAAATTTACCGAAATGGGTATTAGCAGTGAACACGCCATCGAACCGATCAATCAAATTGAAATAACGTCACGCAGCATAGCGGCCACTGCTGATGACAAATAAGTCGCCGAAACCATTTATTCGCATCAGCCCGCTAACTCCTCCGCGCGGTTTAACGCTCAAAACTCATGCTTTATTTCACTTTTTACGTCGTTGTTCATCAAATTATTCATCTAACTTTTCACGCAGCGCTTTTTTAGCATCTTTCACCAGTTCCTGCGCCTTGGTCTTGGCCTTATCGGCCATGCCGCGCTCTTGTTCTGCAAATGGATTACCCCAAATTGGCTGGTTTTTCCCAATATTTACCCCGGACCATAAACCCACAAGGCCCCCGATAATTGCGCCGACAACGTATTTTTTTATGCCCATATCTTTATTAATACCTGTAATGTCAATATTCGTAATGTCAATGCTCGTCAATAACTATTTTCGTTAATAACTATTTATAGCTCAATCGAATAACAAAAATCATGGCAGCCGAAACACCACCCCAATTACATAAAGCATACGATGACTGCCTGCGCATTGCACGTAGTCATTATGAAAACTTTCCTGTTGCATCGCTATTGTTACCCAAAAACCTCCGGTTGCCGGTCGCCGTCATCTACGTATTTGCCCGCACTGCCGATGATTTTGCCGACGAAGGTGATGACTCACCACAAGAGCGCCTGGCCAAATTAAACCATTTCGAGGCCAAGCTTAATGATATCGAACAAAAAGTGGAAAACGATAATGGAGCGGAGTACGACGACCTGTTTATTGCCTTGCGCGACGTCATCACCAGGCATCAACTGCCGGTCCAACTATTTCTGGACTTATTAACCGCGTTCAAACAAGATACCACCACAACGCGTTATAACAGTTTTGAGGAAATATTGACTTATTGCCAATATTCGGCGAACCCGGTAGGTCGCCTCATGTTATATCTCATAAAACAAACATCAGCACAACACCTCACCTGGTCTGATTCGATTTGCAGCGCCTTGCAATTAATTAATTTTTATCAGGACATTCATCAGGACTACCAGGAAAATAATCGAATCTACCTGCCCATGGATGAGATGGCCCATTTTGGTGTCACCGAGGCTCACCTTGAGCAACAACGCAGCGACTCAGCCATGCGCGCACTAATCGAGCAGCAATTGGGGCGCGCTAAATCCATGATGCTGGCGGGGTCACCACTAGGCAATGCCGTTACCGGCCGGTTTGGATTACAACTGCGGATGATGATAAATGGCGGCCTCCAAACACTCAAACACCTTGAAAATCAAGAAAATAACTACTTCAGCCGCCCCAGATTGAAAGCCTTCGACTGGCTTACGATCACAGGTTATGCCTTGCTGAGAAAAACCATATTAACACCGACAGAAGATTAAACCGCCACACCACCCTGATTTACGGCAATAGCACAGCGTATGTACTTAATAATGACATGAAAATCAGACAAAAATTACACAGCAATAGAGTCATGCTCGTTTGTTCTGTATAATCCTGGCTCTGGGAGTTAAAACCATCAATCAAAATAACATTAGCGCTTATTCATATTTTAACGACTTTTATTGCGACGACATTGTACTTTTACTACATACCTTTACAGTATACTCATAACAAGTGCCCGTATGACACCTGACGAATACTGCCAAGACAAAGCGGCTAAAAGCGGCTCCAGCTTTTATTATAGTTTTCTGTTTCTCCCGGAAGAGTAACGCAAAGCTATCATTGCACTTTATGCATTTTGCCGCGAAGTCGATGATGTTGTTGACGAATGCAGTGAACCAAATATCGCTCGATTAAAGCTGCAGTGGTGGCGCAACAGTATGCAGCAAACGTTTGAAGGATCTCCGCAACACCCTGTTCAGAATGCACTCATAAAACACCTGCAAACCTTCAACCTGCCGCTGGAGTACTTCCTGGAAATAATCGATGGCATGGAAATGGACCTCGATAACAACCGCTATCACACATTTAAAGACCTGTCGCTCTATTGTTATCGGGTTGCCAGTGTTGTGGGATTGCTGGCCGCTGAAATTTTCGGATACCAAAACCATGCCGTGCGTAAATATGCCCTGAATTTAGGAACCGCCTTTCAACTCACCAACATACTGCGCGATGTGCGTGAAGATGCACAGCGTGACCGGATCTATATTCCCCAGGAAGAACTGCAACGCTTTGGGGTCAGCGAAGCGGATATTCGCGGCGCCAAAAAAAGTGACGCCATGCAGGCGCTGCTGCTACACCAATCTACCCGCGCTCATGAATATTATCAAAAAGCATTTGAACACCTACCAGAACAGGATCGATATTCACAACGCAGTGGACTGATAATGGCAACAATCTATTTAAACACCTTACAAGCTATTGAACAGGACAACTCTCGCGTGCTGGAGCAACGGATTTCATTAACCCCGATTAAAAAAATATGGTTAGCCTGGACAACCTCCCGCACAGAAAAAAAACGACATAAAAAGTATTTACAAACATGCCATACGTAACACCAGTACGTCCATCAGCCACTCTAACCAGCCAACGATGCGAAGTGTCGTGAAGCAGACAAAACCAGTGATTGTCGTAGGGGGTGGCTGGGCAGGTCTAACGGCGGCTATTGAGCTCGTAAGGCATGAAATACCCACTATTTTATTGGAATCAGCCAAACAATTGGGCGGCCGCGCCAGACGTGTGCCGTTCGAAAATAACGTTTCAAACAATAACTTAAACGACAGCATAAGTAATAACAATGGTTACATTGAGCAAGCATCGGAACAACTACCCACCATTCCCATCGATAATGGCCAGCATCTGTTAATTGGCGCTTACGAATCCACATTATCGATATTACGCACGATCGGTGTACGTGAAGAATCCATTTTAAAGCGCGAGAAATTAACGCTCAACATCAAGCGCCAACAGTTACGCGACGTCAAAATCACGGCAGGTCGATTTCCGGCTCCGTTGCATATCGCCTGGGGACTCTTGTTTGCCAAAGGCCTTTCAATCACTGACCGTCTCAAGGCGCTAAAATTTTGCGCCGCCATGTCAAAAATTGATTTTACAATCGAAAAAGACGAAAGTTGCCTGAGTCTATTCAATCGTTACCAGCAAACCAACAGTGTCATTAAATGCCTTTGGGAACCCTTATGCCTGGCCGCATTAAATACACAAATCAAGGTTGCATCGGCATGTATCTTTTTACGCATGTTACGTGAGGTCTTCACACACGCACGTGCCGACTCTGACTTTCTCTATACCTGCACCGATCTGGGAACCACTTTCCCGGAACCGGCGATGGACTATATCGAGAAAAACGGCGGCAATATTCGACTAGGGCAACGTGTTATAGACCTGGATATTAAAAATTTACGCATCCAGGGCGTTAAATTAAACAATTCCACCATTGAATGCGAACAGGTAATACTGGCAACCCCTTACAACATCACACAAAAGCTGGCTGCACCGTATGCTGAATTGCAGCATCTACACAGCCAGCTCAGCGAACTGGACCACCAGCCCATCTGCACGGTATATCTGCAGTACTCCACTGATACCCGCTTAAAAACTGAAATGATGGGACTGGTTGATACAACGTCACAGTGGATTTTTGACCGTGCTATCTACGGTCAACCTGGATTAATGGCGATTGTCATCAGCAGCAACGGAGACCATATGGCACTGGATAATGAAACACTTTGCGCGTTAGTGGAAAAAGAGATCAGCGAGTTGTTCCCCCAATGGCCATCAGCACAAAAAAGAATGGTTATTCGTGAAAAACGCGCCACCTTCCATAGTACGATCGACTGCAACCAATTCAGGCCGGAAAATAAAACCCCCGTTAAAGGACTTTGGGTTGCGGGCGACTATACTAATACGGGACTCCCGGCGACATTAGAAAGCGCCGTTCGGAGCGGATCACGCTGCGCGCATACCCTGGTCAAATCACTACAGTATTGACATAACATCCATGTAGCAACCGGCTAATATTCATTTGGATATCATTTAGCATTTATTAATCAATCATTGAGTGACCGCATACACGAGAGGACGACAGATTAATGCAAGAGTATCACCCAGCGCCCGATCTATTAAAGGGGCGTGTCATTTTAGTAACCGGTGCAGGTGATGGCATTGGTGCAGCTGCCGCTCAGGAACTTGCCAAATATGGCGCCACAGTCGTTTTGTTAGGCCGCACACAAAAAAAACTCGAAGCCGTTTACGATAAAATTGAGCAGGCAGGTTATACGCAACCGGCCATTTACCCCATGGAATTGCAGTTAGCAACACCTAAAGAGTATAAAATCCTAGCGGCCACCATTCACCGGGAGTTTGGCCGTCTGGACGGGCTGTTACATAATGCCGCCGTACTGGGCACACTGACACCAATTGAACACTATGACAATCGTCTATGGGCACATGTTTTACACGTCAATTTAAATGCACCCTTTATGCTGACCAAAGCATGCCTGCCATTACTTAAAAAGTCGCCGGAAGCATCCGTTGTGTTTACCTCGGCAAACGTGGGTTACAAAGGACAGGCCTACTGGGGAGCTTACGCTGTATCTAAGGCCGCCAGCGAAAATTTGATGGAAATACTCTCTGAAGAGCTGGAAGTAAATACCAATATACGGGTAAACAGTATAGACCCGGGCCGGGTTCGCACCCGCATGAATGCACTGGCCTATCCTGGCGATAACCCCAACAACCTGCCTGCCCCCAAGCAAATCATGGCAGTGTACCTTTACCTAATGGGCCCGGACAGTACTGGGGTAACGGGCGAACGCTTCGACGTGTAAGGCTGAACCAAATCACCGCTCCAGGCGGACAATAAGCGCCGCGGTGCTGCCATTTTGACGTATAACCGGTGACAAATATACGTCACCCGCCAGGCCACTCCAGATAAGTCCTTGTTAACTTAAAACTATCCCCAGAAACGTGCATCTGGCACGATTTTCGCCTTTATAATTAGGTAAGCACCAACGACGATGAGGCGCCTGATAAATGTCTTCTATTCCGCAAACCGATAACAAAATCCTGCCCGTCAAAAGCAACGGCAATCTGGCCGCTGTTTTAGGTCCA
>Ga0316204_10010963_pt1 | contig 11501 bp, 12 predicted proteins | sample 6monrhotite_MG_2_FD_205661 | JGI IMG/M metagenome (GOLD analysis project Ga0316204, IMG submission 205661) | Microbial mat bacterial communities from mineral coupon in-situ incubated in ocean water Damariscotta River, Maine, United States -... | ecosystem: Environmental > Aquatic > Marine >...
ACGCTTTAAAACTCGTCCACAGGCAGGCTGTCTTCGGTCACTGCGCCGTCCAGACGCCAACCGGCACCGTCACCGGTTTGCAGGGTTTCTGCCAGCCAGGGCAGCAAAGCCAATAGCTGGTTTTCCAGAGTATAGGGCGGATTGATCACCACAACGCCCGCCCCGGCCAACTTGCCTTCGCTTTCAAGCTCACGCACCCACAGATCGGCGCGCAGAACTTTTTCCGGCGCGGCCAGATCCGTTTCAAACAGCCATTCAGCCAATCCGACATCAAAACGTTCCGAGGCCCATAAATCCTTCAAAGGGCGCCAGAAAATATAAGTCCCCGTGGGCCAGCGTTGCACCGCATTTTTAACCGCTTCAGCCATATGCGCCATCTCGTCGCGATGCTCGAACGGTGGATCAACGATCACAAGGCCGCGCTTTTCACGCGGCGGCACAAGAGCGCTGAGCGCTTTGTAACCGTCACGGCGTTCGACCTTGATTTTCGGGTCGCGCGCATAGCGGCTATCCAGGGTTTTGGCATCGGCTTCATGAAGTTCGCACAGATGCGCACGATCATCGCGGCGCAAAAGGCGCGCTGTTACTTCCGGCGAGCCGGGATATTGCGTCAACGCCTCGCCTTCATTCATTGCCTTGACGATGGACAAAAGCGGCGCCAGCGCGGCCTCGACTTCGGCCGGGCGTTTGGCCGCCATGACCTTGGCGATGCCCTGCTCCCATTCCGGGCTGCGCAGCGCAGCGTCCGATGTCAGATCATAGGCACCAATACCGGCATGACTGTCGATCACGCGATAGGGCTTGGCCTTGGCGCCCAGATGCGTGAGGCATTGCGCCAGCACGGCGTGCTTGAGCACGTCAGCGAAATTTCCAGCATGGAAGGCATGGCGATAATTCATGGGGACAGCCTGTAGCGCGTCCGCCATATTTCATAAAGATGCAATTGCTCTTCGCGGTGATGCCGCTAGGCTCAGCATCGACAAGTCGGGGATGAATATAATGAGATATTTGATCGTATTGGCCACTACCTTGGCGCTGGCGGCCTGTTCGGCAGGCGCTCAGGACGCCGCACCAGAGGACACAGGTGACGGCGCACGTGTCTACGAATCGACAGGCCAAATCGCCGCCGGTGGCAGCACTATCCGTTATCGCACCGTCGCTGGCGAAACGATATTGCGCAATGAGGACGGCGATCCGATCGCCTCGATCTTCTCAACGGCGTATATTCAGCAGGGCAATAATGATCCGCGCGAACGCCCCGTCGCGTTCATCTTCAACGGTGGACCGGGTTCTGCCTCGCTCTGGCTGCATATGGGTGTGTTTGGCCCGCGCCGCGTGGTTCTGCCCGGTGATGGCACAGATGATGGTGCACCGCCCTATCCGATTATCGCCAATGAACATTCGATACTCGATGTCGCCGATCTGGTTTTTGTCGATCCGGTCGGCACTGGCTGGAGCCGCCCCATGGGCGAATCGGACGGGTCGGAATTTTGGGGTGTACGGGAAGATGCAAGCTCGCTGGGCGCGTTTATCCGCCTGTGGCTGACCGAGAATCAACGCTGGAACAGTCCAAAATTCCTGCTCGGCGAAAGCTATGGCACGACACGTATCGCCGCCTTGATGAACGAACTTCAGGGCGGTTGGACTGACGTATCGATCAATGGTGTGGCACTGATCTCGACAGTGCTCGACTTCCGCTTTGATGACACATCAGAGGGCAATGATATCGGCTATGCGGGCCTGCTGCCGGGTTTTGCGGCAACGGCCTGGTATCATGACCAGATCGACCGGTCGGCGTGGAACAATGATTTGCCGACCTTTATCGAAGCTTCGCGTGAATTTACCTATGCGACCTATATGCCCGCCCTGATGCGCGGCGTATCCCTGCCCGAAGACCAGCGCCGCGCAGTCGCCGCTGAAATGTCATCCTTTATCGGCCTGTCGGAAGATTATCTGATGCGGGCCAATTTGCGTGTCTCGCTCGGGCGTTTCATGCGCGAACTCTTGCGCGATGAAGGCCGCTCCGTAGGCCGCCTTGATAGTCGCTATACCGGGATGGAGCCCGATGGCGTTGGTGAAGGCCCGGACTATGACCCATCTGCCTATGGAATTGATGGCGCCTATACGGCCGCCATGCTGGATTATTTCACGCGTGATTTGGGGGTCGATATCACCGACGAATATTCCGTGATTGATATTCCGACCTCGCGCGGCTGGGATCGTTCCACCGGTCAGGGCGCGGCCTACACCAATGTTGGGCCCTGGCTGGCGCGCGCGATGCGGCAGAATAATGATCTCGATGTGCTGGTCGCGCAGGGCTATTACGATCTGGCAACACCGTTTTTCGCCGCCGAGCTGATGTTCAATCAGCCGGGCTTTGATCCGGACCGGGTTCACTTCCGCTATTATGAATCCGGGCACATGATGTATGTACACGAACCGTCACTCGAAGAGGTCGCAGGACATGTGCGTGCGTTAATCCGCGACGAACTGCAGGACTAGCGCGCCTCGCGCACCCGGTCACAGAGCAGCCAGGCGAGGAATGCGACCAGCGAATAGAGCATGATCGCCATCGGGCCGAATTGCTGCGCCGTTTCCGGCGGCGGTGCAAAAAAGCTGATCGAATAGAGGCCGACCAGCAGAGCCCCGAATATCCACGGGCTGATCTTGCCAAACGCCGTTTTGGCCCGAGTTGCCGATAGATAGACAAGGAGCCCGGCGATCAGGACGCCAAACTCCAGCGACAGGGCGACCGGCTCATTATTCCACAAACCAAAACCGACTTTCGGACCGCCCGGCCACAGGGCGAGATCTGGCACATGAACCAGCAGATCCAAAAGCCAGTGAGAGAATACCGCCATGCCAACAATGATGGCTCCGGCCCGTTTTTGGGTTCGCGCGAACAATGACCAAATACCGCCGAGTACGACCGACCAGACCAGCGCCATCACGAGCGAATGGGTCCAGGGCATATCGTAAAGGTCAAGCGGGCTGACTTCTGTAAATCCCGGCTCTATTCGGACATTCTCGATACCGAAATAGACAAAGGTGCCCCAAAGATAATCGAGAAACTGCACCGCCACGCACAGCACCCAGACCGGAACCGTTTTCGCAAATCGTGGTCCGGCCAGTGCCGGTCCATAATGACCTATGAACATTGTCTTCCCCCTCTAATCGCCCTCGAAATGCACAAGGCTGGCGACCGGCACGCCGAGCGCTTCGATGCGCTTGGCACCGCCCAGATCAGGCAGATCCACAACAAAGGCCGCGCCGACAACATCCGCGCCTGCACGGCGCAGCAGCTTGATCGCTGCTTCGGCGGTGCCGCCTGTTGCGATCAGATCATCGACCAGCAATACGCGGTCGGTTTCCTCAACGGCATCGACATGGATTTCGATAGCATCAGAACCGTATTCCAGCTCGTATTCCTCGATCAGTGTACGGTGGGGCAGCTTGCCCCGCTTGCGAACCGGCGCAAAACCCACGGACAATTGATGCGCGACAGCGCCGCCCAGAATAAAGCCGCGTGCTTCGACACCGACGACCTTGTCGATCTTGGCACCGGCCCAGGGTTGGACGAGTTGATCAATGGCAGCGCGAAACGCGCGCGCATCGGTCAGCAAGGTTGTGACATCGCGAAACTGGATGCCCGGCTTGGGATAGTCGGGAATGGTACGGATGGCGTCGCGAATTATATCCATGAGTCAACGGTATCCGGCTGATCTAGTAAAAAGGAGCCTCAAAGGTTTCATCCAGAGCGGCCTTGCGCCACTCCTGATAAACCGGATCGGCGAGCAGCGCATCTACATAGGCGCGTGATTGTGTGGAAATCGGCACCTGATAGCTCTCGAACCGTGTCGCGACGGGCGTGAAAAACGCATCAGCGATCGACCAGTCCCCAAAAAGGAAAGGCCCATCGCCCGTCTTCACGTCGGCCCAGAGCTGTTCCATGGCCTCAATATCGGCCCAGCACGCCACCCCCATCGAAAACGGGCTGACAGGGCGCTGCAAATCCATGCCCAGCGTTGCACGCAAAGCAGAAAAACCAGAATGCATGCTCGCCGTCGCCGCGCGGGCGCGCGCCCTGAGCGTCGCATCTGATGGCCAGAGGCCGGGTGCCTGTTCGGCCGCCCATTCGCAAATCGCCAAAGAATCCCAGATCACAACGCCGTCGGCGTTCAGGACAGGCACCGTACCGACTGGAGACGCCGCTTGCAGGCGCTCGCGCGTGTCATACCGGTCCAGCGGCACAAGCTCTTCGTCAAAGGCAATCCCGGCTTTTTTCAAAGCCAGCCAGGGCCGCATTGACCACGACGACAGGCGTTTATTGCCGATCAGCAGTGTCATACCCATCGCCGTCAATTCTCCAGCAATTCGGCCGTTCGCGCGCGTGTCAGCGCGATCTGGCAGTCACGTTCCAGATCATTCCCGCCATCGCCCATCAGCAGTAGAGAGGCACGCCGCGCGCATTCCGCATCGCGATAGCTGATCCATGCAGCATGGGCCGTGTCCAACGCGCTGCGCGCATTGGCAAAACCGGGAAAGTCAGCGTCGATTTCATCGGCTTCCTGACGTGCGGCATCCAGCGCGGCGTCCAACGCATCTTCACTGTCATCCAGCAAATCGCGCAGGCAGTCAGCGCGCGCATCATCGTCGCGCAAATGCTCGGCGCACTCGACAGAAGGGCGAAAGTCACGCTGCAGGGTTTGCGGTGCGTCCTGCGCGGCGAGAAGCGCCAGAAAAACGATGGATGACAGCATGGGCATTGGTCTCCGAAATTATCAAAACTCGTAGATGACGCGGCCTACCGCGTCCAGCAGCCACCTGTTCATTGATAACGCAGGGATTAACCGCGTTTGGACGAGTTTGCGTTACTGGCGCGCAAGGTTGGTATGACCACTGGGAATGGCGACATCACGCAAAGCCCCATCCAGAACCGCCAGGAAACCGCCATCCAGTCCCAGCGCAAGAGCGCGATTGTCCTGAAGGTCGTTGGCATTTGTCACCCGCCCGAGATTGAGCGCGATAACCGATACCTGCCCACTGACCCGCGCAACCAAAGGCGCTCCGGACTGTCCACGCGCCGAGCCGCAATTATGGATAAAAACACGTTGGCCATTGTCGACGACCCGCGAATTGAGATTGAGACGGCAGTCGGAATTGGAAAAATGGCGGCCAAACATCGCCACAGCCAGAACGCCGCGGTCGACGCTTTCCAGCGTGACCACGGGCAGGCGCATAATCGTTTCAGTGATTGGCCGGTCGGTTGTAACTACAGCCCAATCGTGGCTCGCGCCGCCCATATGTTGGGAATTGGCAATGCGATGAATGCGGTAGCGCCCCCCCGATGGCGTTACAACCCAGCATTCCTGGCGACGCGCTTCGGCATCGTAATTGCCAACGCCGTGCCCGGTCGTGACGACAACATCGCCGCGCCGGTTGTCGCTGGGCCCTTCAACGACGACACCACTGGAAACAGTTGCGCGATTGGAATCCCCGATCCGGCAATAGATCGACACCATCGCATCGGCCGCAATATCAAGATCGGACTCCAGCAGCGCCCGAAAATCGGAGGCTCTGGAATTCGGGGCGCAAAAAAGCACCAGCGCCAAAATGGCGAACCCTACGCAAACTCTAAACACACTATTCCCCCAACACCCTGCCGGCGATCGCACTCAATCGCGACGTTAACACTCTATCGCGTGAATCGCGCGGCGTCACGATGGCGGCATCAAGAATCGTTTCAATTCCGTCAGGCGATGGCGTTCGGGGCAGCGTCGCCAGGCGCGTCGCGAGATGACCGACCAGGCCGCGCGCCTTGCTGGCATTGGTTTTCATGACACTCAGGATAGCGGCAACATCGACCGCATCGCCGGTCTCGCGCCAACTGTCAAAGTCTGTGACCATGGCCACGCTGGCATAGGGTAGTTCGGCTTCCCGCGCGAGCTTGGCCTCCGGCATATTGGTCATGCCAATCACATCGCAGCCCCAGGACCGGTAAAGACGGGACTCGGCGCGAGACGAAAACTGCGGACCCTGCATCGCCAGATAGGTTCCGCCGCGATGGGTCGGGGCAGATGCCTGTTCGGCGGCATCACCGACCAGCGCTGAGAGGCGCGAACAGACCGGGTCTGCGAAAGGTACATGGGCCACACAGCCCGGTCCGAAAAAGCTGGAGGCCCGGTTTCGGGTTCTGTCGATATATTGATCGACCACGACGAAATCTCCGGGCGCATAAGCCTCCTGCAAGGATCCGCAGGCGGAAAGGGACACAATATCCGTCACGCCGACGCGTTTGAGCGCATCAATATTGGCCCGGTAATTGATGGAGTCGGGCGATATGGTGTGGCCATGACCATGGCGCGGAATGAAGACGATGGGCGTCCCATTCAGCAGGCCAGAGCGCAGCGGCGCGGACGGTTTGCCCCAGGGCGTCTCGACCGCTGTTTCGTGAATATCGGTCAATCCCTCCAGATCATAGAGGCCCGATCCGCCGATAATTCCGAGTTTCCAGCCGGTCACACATCACTCCTCCATGCAGACAACGAAAAGGCCGCAGTCCTTGCAGACTGCGGCCCCTCCATCATTCAATCAATGGTGTGTTTCAGTGTTCCAGATTGGCCCAAACTTCGCGGTAGGCAAACCAGAGCAGGCCACAGAAGATCAACATGAAGATCATGACGGCTAGCCCGGTGCGCTTGCGCTCAACGGCATGTGGATCAGACGCCCAGGTCAGGAAAGCCGTGACATCGTGCGCCATTTGCTCCGGCGTGGCTTCGACTTCGGCCTGTCCTTCGCGGGTCGTGTAGCTGACACGGCCATCAACCAGTTGTGGACCCATGGCCAGCACGCCGCCAGGGAAATACGGATTGTAATACTGGCCCGGACGCAGTGTGACGTCTTCGGGAAGTTCGTAATCATAGCCCAGCATCAGCGAGCGGACATATTCCGCGCCGCCCCCGCGTGCCTTGACGATCAGGGACAAGTCCGGTGGATAGGCTCCGCCATTGGATGCCCGAGCGGCCTGCTGGTTCGGATAAGGTGACGGGAAACGATCTGCCGGAACGCCAGCGCGTTCGAACATCTCACCGAATTCATCGGGGCCATCTTCGATTATGTATTGGGCCGCGATCTGGCGAACGACTTCATTATTGTTGGGATTGGGATAGTCGGGATCGTAGAAAGGACCACCCGCTTCACCCAGATTCCGGATGCTCATCTGGCCGAGCGCATGGCAGGCGGCACAGACTTCCTGATAGACCTGAAAACCGCGTTGCAATTCGTCGGGATCAAACGTTCCGAAAACCGGGCTTGAGAATGACCACTCATGGCTTTCCGGTTCGTACTGTTCGCCTTCCGCGGCCAAGGCCGGTGAGGCCATCAAGAGCACGGCAAATGCGGCGAGAATGCGTGAAAATGTCATGGTCCCGCCTCCTATTCAGCCGGCTGCACGGCTTTATCGCCGAGCACGGATGCTTCAATACTCGCCGGTCGCTTCTTCGGTTTCTCGGTGAAGCCGAGCACCGGCAAGATCACGAGGAAGTAGGCGAAATAATAGGCTGTCAGAATCTGCGCAAAGGTCAGAACGGTAAAGCCCGTTGCATGGCCCTCCGCGTCACTTCCCATGGCGATGATGATATCGTCCGGATTTTTCGCGCCGCACCAGCCCAATGCCAGGCAGGCCACGACAAAGATCAGGAAGAACCAGCGTGCGATCGGGCGATAGCGCATCGAGCGAACCGGTGACGTATCCAGCCAGGGCAGGATGAACAGAATGCCAATCGAACCGAACATGGCGATGACGCCGCCGAGCTTGGCGTCGATCGGACCAATGTCGAACGTGATGGCACGCAGGATCGCGTAGAAGGGCAGATAATACCATTCGGGCACGATGTGCGATGGTGTCACCAGCGCATCAGCCGGGATCGAGTTGTCCGCATGGCCCAGCGCATTGGGGTAAAAGAACACAAAGCCGACAAAGATCGTCAGGAAGGCGACAATCGCGAAGCCGTCCTTGACCGTGTAATACGGGTGGAAGGGCAGCGTGTCGTTCTTGGTTTTGACATCAAGGCCGGTCGGATTGCCATTGCCCGGCACGTGGAGTGCCCAGATATGCAGGCCCACAACACCGGCGATCACGAAGGGCAGCAGATAGTGCAGCGAGAAGAAACGGTTCAGCGTTGCGCCGCCGACAGAAAAACCGCCCCACAGCCATTCGGTGAAGGACTGGCCGATCACCGGAATGGCACCAAACAGATTGGTGATGACGGTCGCGCCCCAGAAACTCATCTGGCCCCATGGCAGTGTGTAGCCGAGGAAGCCCGTTGCCATCATCAACAGATAGATGACCACGCCAAGAATCCACAACAATTCGCGTGGCGCCTTGTACGACCCGTAATAAAGGCCGCGGAACATGTGGATATAGACAGCGATAAAGAAGAAGGATGCGCCATTGGCGTGCAGCGATTGCAGCAACCAGCCGAAGGGCACATCGCGAATGATGCGCTGGACACTGTCAAAGGCATAATCGACGTGCGGCACATAATGCATGGCCAGCACGACGCCGGTGATGATCTGCAGGACGAGGAAGATCGCCAGCACACCACCAAAGGTCCACCAGTAATTGAGATTGCGCGGGGTGGGGAAATCCACAAAGGAATCCCAGCCAAGGCGCACGATTGGCAACCGGCTATCCAGCCAGCGCGTAAAACCTGTTTTCGGTTCGTAGGTCGACGGTCCGCTCATCTTTTATGTCCTCGTCAGCCTATTTGAACAACGGTTTCCGATGTCCAGCTCAAAGGCGGAACACCGAGATTTTCAGGCGCAGGGCCCCGACGAATTCGCCCGGCCGTATCATAATGTGAACCATGGCAGGGACAGTACCAGCCATCATACTCACCCGCTTCGCCCAGCGGCACGCAACCCAGATGGGTGCAATTACCCTTGACGATCAGCAGGCTGCCATTACCCGCGGCGCGGTTTTCCTCGGTAGCCGGTGAACCGCTTGGCAAATTGTCATTGCGCGCATCAGGATCAGGCAGCACGGACACATCAACCGAAGTGGCCTCTGCGACTTCGGTCTCCGTGCGACGACGCACAAAAACCGGTCCGCCGCGCCACATCACTGTGACCTGCTGGCCGTCTTCGACATTGGCTGTGTCAAATCGGATGGACGCCAGCGCCAATGTGTCGGCGGCTGGATTCATTTGATCGATAAAGGGCCAGAGGAACATGGCCCCGCCCACTGCTGCTGCACCACCTGCCGCGATATAAATAAAATCGCGACGGCTTGGTTCCTGAGCGTTCTGGTCCGTCACTGCCGACCCCATTTCCTGTTTCTTGATCGCGCTTGCGAAAACAAACGCTGATCCCCCGCTTGACGACGAGCGCGCTCTGGTGAACGTGCTTAGCCCTCAACATAAACCTTGTCGTCATTCCGGCATAGCGGCACAGCGCCGCAGGCCGTTAAACGATATCAATAGCGCGGCTTAGAATGCGGATCGTTTTTTTTCAACCGGATATTCCGCAAAATCTTGGCGGCGCAATCCGTTTGGCGGCCTGTTTTGGTACGCCAGTCGATATTATCGAGCCGTGCGGCTTCCCACTGACAGACCGCGCGTTAAAGCGCGCAGCACTGGATTATGCGCCCCTGATCAATGTGACACGCCATGATTCGTGGGATCGTTATCACGCCAAACCGCATGATGGACGGCTGGTGCTTTTCACGACAGCGGGCGCGACGGATCTCTGGGATTTTACATTTCAGACCACAGACCGGCTGATGTTCGGTCGCGAGTCCGCCGGTGTTCCAGATGATGTGGCCGCCGCCGCCGACACGCGGGTGCGCATCCCGATTCGTGCCGAAACACGTTCGCTGAATGTCACCGTGTCCGCCGGCATCGCATTGGCCGAAGCGATCCGTCAGACGCGCTAGCTTTCAAAAACCAGTCCGGCTTTTTCCAGCGCTTCGGGCAAGGCTGAAAGTTCCGGCATAAAGCGCTTCCAGGCCCCGATTGATTTGTCATTGATCGGCTTTCGGACCTGCGCGAGGCTGGCCGTCGCGATAGCACGATCTATTTCATGGAATTGGCGGGTCGCCGGGTCGTCGCTCAAACCAGCAAAGTCCAGCAGACGTGGAATCTCGCTGTCGGGCCGCGTCACCAAGTCCTCATAACGCACTTCGAGAATCCGGTCCGGGAAGAGGCAGGCCCAATGCTCCATCAGGGCATCGTAGTCGCTGAGGAAGGCCGCAATGCCGTCCGGGTCATAGCTCCACAGATTGCCTTGTGAAAAGCGCGTCCGATAAGCCGACCAGGCCACATCCATCGGGTCACGGCGGCACCAGATGAATTTGGCCGCAGGCAGGGCCAGGGCTGCGGCGCCAACCCGCTCCACATTGTAGAGGTTTTTGTCCGTCCAGCGCTTGGCATTACCCAAACGGTCCGCGACCTTGCCGACATAGTTTTCACCCAGCGCCGCCCAGGGGTCGGACGAATCCGATTTGTCCAGATAACGCTCCAGGCCGCCACCCAATTGTTCGTCGAGTGGCAGACATGCCAGCCACAATAATTTGTGCTCACCGCCCGGTTCGGCATCCGGGTGTGCGCCCAAAATGGCCTCGACCAGGGTTGTCCCGGAGCGCGGCGGCCCCAAAACAAAAATCGGACGGGCATCGGCCAGGCCGCCCTCTTCAAAGCGCGACACGAGTTTCGAATCATAAAGCGCGATCAATCCGTTGATGCGGCGGCGATAGCCCCCGGCATCATAGGGATTGGCTCTATGGATCAGTTCGGCGCCTTCCTTGATTCGGCGCGCAGATATCGCGTGTTCGCCCAAATCATCATAGGCCTTGCCCAATGCATAGGCGATATCGGCGCGCTTGATCGGATCCTCGCCATCCTCGATCTGCTTGACCCGTAGCTTCTCAAGATCGATCAAATCTTCATCGCCCTTGGAAAAGCTGTGCAGCCCGGCCAAATGTTCCCAGGCGCGCCAATGGTTTTTGTCGAGTATCAGAATGCGCCGATAGAGCGTCTCGCTCTCGTCAAAACGCCCGAGCAGTTTGAGCGCATGTGCCGCTTCGAGCAGCAAATCGATATCGTCGGGCGAGCCCTGCAGCAGGCGTTTGTGGATCGGCACAACCTCGCTGGCATGACCGATTTGCTCCAGTGCGCCGGCCAGTAATCGCCATTGGCGCGGATCGCTGCCATCTTCATCGCACAAGCGGCTGGCCGCTCTGGCAGCCAGATCAGCATCGCCCAGCTCGTGGGCCATCATGGTCGGCACCGCCCATTCAGCGCCGAGCTTCACATCGGATTTGAGAATCTCACCCACGGCTTCGAGCCCGCCCAGGCGATCTCCCTGCGCGCAGCGCCGTTCGGCCTCTTCCAGCCAGTCCCGTCCGTTTCGTGTCACGTCTGTTTCCCGTCGCAGTCCAATTGGCGCGCAAACTAGCTGCGGTGCCGATGCGAGGCCAGACGGCGCATCAGTCGCCACGCCAT
>Ga0316204_10010964_pt1 | contig 11501 bp, 8 predicted proteins | sample 6monrhotite_MG_2_FD_205661 | JGI IMG/M metagenome (GOLD analysis project Ga0316204, IMG submission 205661) | Microbial mat bacterial communities from mineral coupon in-situ incubated in ocean water Damariscotta River, Maine, United States -... | ecosystem: Environmental > Aquatic > Marine >...
GTTTGGAAGACATGGGTGAGGTCGGCAATGATTGCGTTGATGTCTACCGATGAGGTTTCGTCTGTCGGGCTTTCCTGCTCGCTCAGGCGATTTAATATATGGGTGATGCGCTCGATTTCAGCTTTGATAGTCTGCACATCTTCCTGGGCGGGTTTATCATTTTCCAGCTTGTAGCCAAGGATGCCCAGGTAGTTGTTCATAATGCTCAACGGATTGCGAACTTCATGCAATACTTCACGGATCTTCTGTTCCAGCTGGCTGGTCTCTTCGCCGTCACTGAGAGAAGACTGGCTGCTGGCTTTACTTACGCTGATGGTGTGGGCGATTTCATTAATGAAACGCATTAGTAGCGGCAGCTGTTTCCACAGGGTTTCATATTGTGTTTTGTCCATGCCCAGAATCAATGTACCGATGGCGGCATTGTTCATCATCATGGGCAGGCAGATCATGCCTTCCTGTTGTGTGATTCCGATCAACTGCCGATCGACGATTGAGAGAGCGCTCAGGTTATGTTCGAATGAATCTGTAGAAAATGAATGGCATGCCTCTTTGTTTAGCAGCGCATCGGTCACCAGGCTGCGGCCGCCGGTCAATGGTATCGATATGTCTGCGAGCTGTGGTGGCTGATTGTCCGCCGATATCGCATTGACCTGGTCGCTTGCGGCATCATATAAGAACAGGATGCACTGGCTGACGCCAAAAAGGATGCCGATATTTTGAGAGATAATATTTAACAGCGCCTCTGTGTCGCCTACCTGAATGCCGCTTCGTGACAGGTGTTGGTGAATACCGTCTAATAACGCAATATTTCTTACCTGTTCAGCGAGCTGTACCTGCTTTAGTTCGTCGCCTGCGGTAATCTTTTTAGTGGTTTCTCCGTCCATGCCGTCAACAACAAGGCCGATCTCCAATGACTTGGCTGCAGCGTCAACTTGTGCCTGTGCTTTTTCCAGGATCTCAAGTAATAGCGGTTTTTTTATAGCGAGAAGCTGCTCTGCGGCATCAAAGACCTGCTGGTCTTCTGGTTTGAAGTAGCTGCTGGTCAGCATGTTTGCCAGGTTGATGATTTTTACCAGCGGGTGGGCGTCCAAGATGTGTTCGACACTTTCGTGGTGATATAACACTGCGTCGTAAACGAAGCTGTTGGCACCATGACTTTTTAGTAGCTCAGCACCAACCTCTTGATGTGTGGTATCAAATTCATCCTGCTCCAGCGTGTGAAAGATCGTGTCATCACTTAACTGTGCAAAGGTGCTGGTATATTTTTCAGGGTAGGCGGTTTCGAGTACCAGTTGGCCGACATTGTGCAGCAAACCGGTGGTATACACCTCATCAATATTGCTGTAATTGCATATCTCGGCTATTGATCTGGCCACGTATGCGCAATACAGCGAATGCTGCCAGTGCTGCTTTAGAAAGTCAGTGCGCTCCAGGCTGGTGCGTGAAAAGAACTGTTGCACGGTGGCCGTGACCGCTATGCTCTTGATCGTGTTGGTTCCCAGGCTCTGTAAAGATTTTTCGATGAATACGGTTGTATTTGTTTGTGGCTGATTGTCAGCGTCGCAATCATGGTGGTGGCATACAGAGCAGGCGCGTGCATATAAAGCAGGGTCTTGCCTGAGCAGGTTCGCCAGCTCGTTGAAAGAAAAACTTTCATCATGACAGATTTCGAGTAGCTGAAGCAAAACATGCGGCAAACTGGGTAGTTTGTCCACATCTGCTTTTTGCAGAATTTGTTTTGCTTTTTGATTCATTTATTTATAACTGCCAACTACGTTTTTGTATCTCAGGCGATACGTTTTACGGCGCTTGCCTCGTTACCTGTTTACCACGTGCGGGCAATCGAGTCCGTTACGCATGTCTTCTATGTTGTTGATCATGCAATAATCATGCAAAATATAAAATATATTTTATAATCAATAACTTGGGTATTTTTTTGTTTTTGTATTTTTTCAAAGTGTAAAAAATATAGACACTTAAAAATAACGCTAGATTTTTTTGAATCATATCGGTTTCAAGGTCTAATTGATAGCAAAAGTCGCTGTTATTTAATATGAGTGACTACTGTTTTTAATACGGTAAAAGCTTGATTTACAATGTGATTAGCAGTTTAATGGTGACGCGCTGGACGATTTGCCTGGTGGATTACACGCTCGGGTGTAAGCGACAGAATAAGAATAATAAAACATTGAAACTTTATAAAAACAAGAACACCGTCTTAAAGGCGGAAGACAAATTCAGTCAGAGCCGTGGCGAAACGTCTTCCCCTGCTGATTTGACTCAGCTTGGCGAAATCGCCATCAATTTACTCAACGATAAAAACCTGGAAGTCAGCAAGGTGCGGCCTTTTTTCTGGTCACTGGTAGAAACTTATGTTGACCGTTTTCATCTTTTTCCGTTTGACGTTAACAAGGCTTTATTTAGTCAGCTGGAGTTAAATGATTACCCGGAAGAGACGGTGCAACAGCTGGTCAAGCAGTTAGAGTCGCAATTTGAGAAAGCACGTGGCCGGCCACTGCGAAAATCAACACTGCGGTTCTGTCAGCAGAATGGGCTGGATGATGAAATAAAGGTGTTACGTGACAGTATCAAGTATGCTGCGATGGTGGCTGAGAAAGAGGATTGAGTTCTCCCTCTAACCAACACTTTAGCTGACTCTTAAGCAGTGATCATTTCGATATCAGTTTGATGTTTTTTCGGCGTTCCTTGTCCTTATCGAGATACATTTTTTCGATCTCTTCAGCGGGTACCGGTTTTGAGTAATAAAAACCCTGTGCTAATTCACATCCGTGCGCAATCAAAAAAATCTCGTGTGAGCTAAGCTCGACACCTTCGGCGACCAGTTTCAAGTTAAGGCTTTTGCCCATGGCGATAATCGCCTGCACCAGCGTAGCATCTTCCGTGTCGTTATTAATTTCGCTGACAAACGAACGGTCGATCTTTAGTTTATTGATGGGTAGCTGTTTCAGATAACTTAGAGAAGAGTAGCCGGTGCCGAAGTCATCGATGGCCAGAGAAATACCCAGGTCCCGTAACTTCTGCAAAGTAGATATCGCCTGTTTTGTTTTTTTGATAATAAAGTCTTCGGTTATCTCAAGTTCTAACCACTCGGTTTTACAGTTGGTGCGCTGCAGGATAATTTTTACCTTTTCAGCCAGGTCGGTGTGATGGATCTGCTCACCGGCGATATTGACTGCTACCGTTTCTATGGGCAGGCCCTGCTCTTTCCATCTGACGATCTGCTGGCATGCTGTAGTCAGAACGTGTTCGCCGATCTTTTTGATTAACCCGCTTTTTTCAGCAATGTATAAAAACTGTTTTGGTGGCAGTATACCAAGGTCCGGGTGTTTCCAGCGAACCAGCGCTTCTACACCGACTACTTTTTTCGTCTCCAGAGATAACTGGGGCTGGTAATAGACCAGTATCTGATCTGCTGCAATAGCGCGTTTCAGGTCGGTCTCTAAAATGACGCGGTCATAGGCTGTGGCCGTCAGATCGCGGGTATAAAAGTGGTATTTGTGGCGGCCGTTTTCTTTGACGTGATACATGGCTGCATCGGCGTTGCGCATTAGTTGTTCTGCATTTTTACCGTCATCGGGGAAGATGCTTATGCCGATACTGGCAGAAGTGCTTAAATCATGATTTTCAATGGAAATCGTCTGGGACGTCACCTTCATTATTTTTTTCAGCAGCGCATCGAGGTTTCCGATGTCATGCACCTGTTCGATGATAATGATGAATTCATCACCACCGAGCCGAGCCACGGTGTCACCTTCACGTACACAATGTAACAGCCTGCTGCTGATGGTGATGAGTAACTGGTCACCTATATCATGCCCCAGGCTGTCATTGATGGTCTTAAAATGGTCAAGGTCGATAAACAAAACTGCAACCTGCAAGTCGCTACGTTTTGCGCGTTCGATGGCATGGTTTAGCCGTGCGTCAAGCAGCAGGCGGTTGGGCAGGTTGGTCAGTGCATCGTGGTGCGCGATATGTTTGAGATTAGACTCGATACGGCGGCGCTCATTGATCTCATCGATCAGGTTCTCATTGGTCTCGCTGAGCTCTTTTGTGCGTAGCTCAACAGTCTCTTCGAGCCGCTGCTGATTTTCGATTAACTTATACTGTGCTAGTTCTTTTTGTATATTCTCGTCATGAAGTTTCGTAATCAGGTCTTCATTTTCGATATGCAGCATAAAATTTTGTTTGAAGCGTTTATGTATTAAGCGACCGGAAGCAACGATAAATACGTAGTACAGGATAGATGCGATGCTTAGATACAGGCTCTGCTTGCTTGATATGGTCATGGAAAAAGTGAGCAGCGCTAAAAATATCGGTGTTACATAGACATAAAATGCAGAAAAAACAACAGTCAGTACAGTGATAGACCCCGCCATCACTGCGGCCAGTATGATGTATAACATGCTGATCATTATAGGATTTGCACTAGCATCTATATAGAATATCAGCAGGCCCCACAGGATACCGGTAATCAGTGATGAGACAATGTATGCATTGCGCCATTTTTTCTGGCTGAAGTTTTCAAAATTATTGCTCTGATCGATAGAGTAATATCTTGATATCAAGATGCGCGCGCTGGTGACCAGCAGCATTGAAATAATCCAGAAGACTAACGGGGTACCAATATCCTGGTGAAAAAAAGCGCCAACCATCGCTGTGCCGGCAATAACCGTCAAGTTTGCGGACATTGCGGTCCTGAACAATTCTTCAGTACAGAGTGAATCTACTTGAGACAGCGGCTCTGGCACAGTATTTTACTCCTGTTTTATTAGTAAGATGTTGATTTATAAAGCATAGTTGAAAGTTTAAGTAATGTTGAATAAATTGGGATTTACCCCGAGTAAAAAATCTTTTCGGAATAGTCTTACTATGTTACAAATATAAAGCAAAAACACACTATTTTATTAATGTGTTATTATTTGTTCAATAATTTTGAACAAATATGCGATTCTCTATGTTTCTCGATGGGAGAGGAGGGGGAGCAGGTGGAAAAGAAACAGATATTACAAAAGGCCTTGAAGCAGTTAAATGGCATGCTAAAAGATAAGGTGAGCCTGACCGTAGATGAGGATGCATTTTCAATCTCGGCAGGTGCATCAAGCAGCGATGGCCATGCGGTAATAAAAAGTGAAAATCTTGAGCAGACGTATACGGTCCTGTTGCAGGCATGGGCGCCACAAAAAGATATTAACGCATTGATTTCACAAGTGAAATCAATGCCACCACCAGCCCTCTTGTTCGCAGACTTTATCAACCCGGTTATGGCGGGGAAACTTCGCCAGCGTTCGATTTCTTTTGTTGATTGCGCGGGTAATTGTTCGGTTAAAAATGACCGATTTAATGTTTATGTTAAAGGTAAAAAGCCATCAATACTGCGTAGCAAACGCGTTCGCGGGCGTGCGTTTAATTCGGCGGGTCTAAAGCTGATTTTTGCCATGTTTAATCAGCCGCAATTTCTCCATGCTTCGTATCGTGATATCTCGAATAAAGTGAATATAGCGCTTGGCAGCGTCGGCCCTGTTATCGATGACCTGTATTCATCCGGTTATATACTTGATGATGGTAACCGTCGGTTGGTCAATAAAAGACGCCTGTTTGAACGCTGGGTCGATGGTTACCTGGAAAAATTACGTCCAAAACAGATCATGGCGTGTTACACGAGTGATGATGAGAGCTGGTGGAAAGAGGCGGATCCGACAGCCTTTCATGGTGTTTGGGGTGGTGAGGTGATTATCGCAAAATCAACACCTTTCATGGTTCCGGAGAGTATCAGTTTATATTTCACGTCGGATGTGAAGCATAAAGATTTTGCCCGTCACTACGGCTTGAGAGAAGATGAGGAAGGTGATATCTGTGTCTATAAAAGTTTCTGGGCACCAAGTTATGCGGGTGATGAAAATGCAGATGGCATAAGCCCGCTGATCGTTTATGCCGATATCGTTGATTCGATCAATCCGGGTAGTTGGGATGTAGCAAAGACATTCTATGGTGAAGCGATTGATCACTTGTTGCAGGATTAGTGTGTGCTTGATATTTAAACTGATGAGGCCCTGATGGATTTTTCAATAGCGTTTGTATTATATTTTACTCACGGTATGTACCTGATTTCTCCTATAGTGGGTATGTTGCTGGTCATTATTATAGGTCTGGGGCTTGTTGTCGGGCGGGTTGAGTCATGGAGCCGCTTTGATGCGGTTTACTGGGTATTTGTTACCGCGATGACGGTTGGTTATGGTGATATTAAGACCAGCGCGAAAAACCTCGAAATCTCTTTCTATCGTTATCGCTTATACCGGTCTGGTATTAGCAGGCATTTCAGTGGCTGTTGCGCTCGAAGCTGCTTCTAAAGCGTTTAAGGAGTATGGCGATGACTCGGCTGTAAAACAGGTTCTCGATAAAAGGTTAGATAAATCTAAAAATTAAAATAACCGCCGGTAACCTGTTTGATCTCATCGGCTGTGAAGCTGTGGTGCTCCATGGTATTGCCCAGTATCTGGCAGCTGAGGATTAGATCTTGTTGCTGGCTGTTGTCTGAATTTAAATAGATTTCAGTGAAATACCGGATGATGGCGCCAGCATCTGAATACCACTCCTCGTTATAGGTAACCTTGCTAACGGTATAACTCTCTGGCTGAATAGTTTTAGGGCCAAGTTCCCTGTTTTCTATGATGGAGTTGTGTTCATAAACGTTTAGATCAGCTTCATCGGCTATCTCACCGTACTGAATAGTGATATGCGATCGTAATTTTGGAATGGCAAGGCTTTTGTTTAGTGAGATAACGTCACCTCTGGAAATATAGTCAGGCTCTGGGCTGGTCTGACAGGAAAGTAACAGAAAACTACAGATCAGCAGGCAGGTTTTTCTCATATTCATCGGATTAATCAATGATGGAGGTATCGTTTAAGGATAAAGGCATGTCCTGTCAGTGTAAATAGAAGTGCTCGTTATCAAGAGCATCTATGTCGATTTCCGGACCAGGCCTGATTAAGAGCCTGTAAATAATAAATTTAATTACTATTTTTAATATGAGACAATACGCACAAGTGCCCTGTTAATAATAACGAATCTGTAGTGAATAAACCATTTTTGCCTTTATCGAAGCCTTCTATTTCTGAAGATGAAATAGCTGCTGTCGCCGATGTGTTGCGTTCAGGCTGGATAACTACGGGCGCAAAAAATGCCGAGCTGGAACAACTGGTGTGTGATATTACCGGCGCCAGTTATGCGGTGGCTTTGTCATCGGCTACGGCGGGTATGCACCTGTTGCTTAAAGCACTGGAGATTGGCCCGGGCGATGAAGTGATTACGCCCTCCATGACCTGGGTTTCAACAGCCAACCAGATCGAATTATGCGGCGCCACGCCGGTGTTCGTAGATGTTAACCGCAATACCTTGATGGTGGAATCAGAGATGATCGAGCCGCTGATCACCGAGCGTACACGGTTGATCGTGCCAGTACATTATGCGGGTGCTTCTCTTGATCTGGCGCCATTGCGTAAACTGGCAGAGTCTCATGGTATTCCACTGGTCGAAGATGCAGCGCATGCTATTGGTACGAAATATATGGGTCAGCCCATCGGCCGGTCGGGTACTGCAATTTTTTCATTTCACCCCATTAAAAATATTACCACCGGTGAAGGCGGTATGTTCTGTACCGATGACGGTAAACTGGCAGAAAAGGTGCGCCAGCTACGATTTCATGGTCTGGGTGTGGATGCTTTTGATCGCGAAACACAGGGCAGGGCGCCACAGGCAGAAGTGCTTACGCCGGGTTATAAGTATAATCTGCCCGATATGAATGCAGTACTGGGTATCGGTCAGTTAAAGCGTCTTGATGAACTCAATAAAAAACGTACCGAGATTGCACAGCTGTATACGGATCTGTTGGGTGAGGTAGATGCAGTTCAGCCTTTAAAGGTGCCAGATTATGAGATGACGCATTGCTGGCATCTGTATATTATTCGCCTCGACATAGAAGGGCTGTCGATGAGCCGCGATGACTTCATGCAGGCACTAAAAGAGAAGCAGATCGGTACTGGTCTGCATTTTCGCGCCACACACACGCAAAAGTATTACCGTGAAAAATATGCAGACGATGTAACACTGCCTGATACTGAATGGAATTCAGAACGCATCTGCTCATTGCCGCTGTATCCAGATATGACGACGGATGATGTGCATCGCGTGGTTGACAGCATCAAACGTGTTATTGCTGAAAATAGCTGATTAAGATATTGATCAGCCCGGATAGATACTCCTGACGAAATTATTATGATAGAAGATTCAAGTAATACAGACATAAAGCTGGTTTCGCTAGTAGCACCAGTTTACAACGAAGAAGCCAATCTGCTGGATCTGGTCTCACGTTGTGTTGCAGTTGGTGAAGGGCTCGATTATGAATATGAGATCATCCTGGTAGATGACGGCAGTGCCGATAGCTCGGCACAGATGATCGAGCAGGCGGCTGAAAAGCATCAGGGTAAAGTGATTGGCGTGTTGTTAAATCGTAATTATGGTCAGCACTCAGCCGTCATGGCCGGGCTAGCGCAATCACGCGGTGAAGTGGTGGTAACACTGGACGCAGACCTGCAGAATCCGCCGGAAGAAATACCCAGGTTATTAGAAAAGTCGGTACAGGGTTGTGATGTTGTTGGCAGCGTTCGTGCTAATCGTAAAGACACTTTTTTTCGTCGCACGGCTTCTAAGATAATCAACAAGGCAGTGCAAAAAGCAACTGGTGTAATGATGACGGATTACGGCTGTATGCTGCGTGCCTATCACCGCAACATTGTTGATGCTATGTTGGAGTGTCATGAACGCAGCACGTTTATTCCGGTACTGGCAAATACTTTTGCTCGCCGGCCATGTGAGGTTTCTGTGGCACACGCTGATCGCAGCCAGGATGAGACAAAGTACAGTTTAATGAAACTGGTTAATCTGCAGTTTGATTTACTCACCAGCATGACAACCTTCCCATTACGTTTATTAAGTGTGTTGGGCGGACTCCTGGCGATGGCAGGTTTTGCGTTCAGTATAATATTGCTGGTTACTCGATTTATTTATGGCGCTGACTGGGCCGGTGAAGGTGTGTTTACAGTATTCGCTATTTTATTTATTTTCATTGGTGTGCAGTTGCTGGCGATGGGTTTGCTCGGTGAGTATATCGGCCGTATTTACCATGACGTAAGAGCAAGGCCACGATATTTTATTCATAAGGTTGTTGGTGTAAATAAATAGCTTTTTATTTTTTATAATAAATTGTATTTATTTAAATTGAATAACTGTTTAATTAATTTAACTTTATAAAAGAGAGGAAACCATGCGTGCAATTGTAGCTGGTTATCACAATATGGGCTGCGAAGGGCTAGAAGCGCTGATTCGCAATGGTTACGATGTTGTTGCTGTATTTACTTACGCCGATGCGGCGGATGAAGCGATCTGGTTTGGTTCTGTGGCAGAAGCTGCAGCCCGTCATAACATTCCGGTTTATACGCCTGATGATATTAACCACCCGCTGTGGGTTGAGAAGATCCGTGAATTAAAACCAGACGTTCTGTTTTCATTCTATTATCGCGATATCTTATCGGCTGACATACTGGATATTCCAGCAGCTGGTTGTTTTAACCTGCATGGTTCTCTGTTGCCCAAATACCGCGGTCGTGTACCGACTAACTGGGCACTCATTAATGGTGAGACAGAGACCGGTGTGACCTTGCATTACATGACGCCAGGTATCGATGATGGCGACATCGTGGCACAGCAAAATGTTTCGATCGATGCACATGATAACGCACAGACGCTGGTTGGCAAACAGGTTGAAGCTGCTCGCAATATGCTAGATGCCTGCTTGCCTGCAATCAAGGACGGCAGTGTAAAACGTACCCCGCAAAATAATGAGGAAGCTACATATTTTGGCGGGCGCACAGCTGAAGATGGCGCCGTTGACTGGAATTTGTCAGCAAGCGCCATTCATAATCTTGTGCGTGCGGTTACTCGCCCTTACCCCGGCGCATTTACTTTTGCCGGGCAGCGCAAACTGATCATCTGGGAAGTTGAGGTCCTGGAGCAGTCATCTGAATCACAGCCGGGTACAATATTATCTGTTGAGCCGTTAGAGATCGCCTGCGGTGAAGGCGTGGTACGTGTTCGATTTGGACAGCAGGAAAATGGTGTGTTCAGTACTGGTGCGCAGTTAGCGTCAAGTATGAACCTGGTAACCGCCATGCGCCTTGGGCCAAAATTTGAGCAAAAATCAAAAGACCAGAAAATCAGTGTATTAATTCTAGGTGTTAATGGTTTCATTGGTAATTCGCTGGTTGAGCGTTTACTTGATGAAGGTGGTTATGAGGTTCATGGTATGGATCTCTCCAGTAGTTCTATAACCCGCTTACTTGATAGGCCGGATTTTTATTTTCATGAAGGTGATATCACAGTACACCGCGAGTGGATTGAGTACCATGTTAAAAAATGTGATGTCGTCCTTCCATTGGTGGCCATTGCTACACCAATCGAGTATACGCGTAATCCTTTGCGTGTATTTGAACTCGATTTTGAAGAGAACCTTCGTATAGTTCGTTATTGCGCAAAATATAATACACGCATTATTTTTCCGTCAACATCTGAAGTTTACGGCATGTCAAATGATGCGTTCTTTGATGAAAACACTTCAAACTTAGTTACCGGCCCGATTCACAAGCAGCGCTGGATCTATTCGACCAGTAAACAGTTAATGGATCGTGTCATCTGGGCATACGGTACAAAAGAAAATTTGCCTTTCACCCTGTTCCGCCCATTTAACTGGATGGGGCCGCGACTGGATTCACTCGACTCTGCCCGGATCGGTAGCTCGCGTGCCATTACTCAGTTGATTTTAAACCTCGTTGAAGGTACACCTATCCAGTTGATTGATGGCGGTGAACAGAAACGTTGTTTTACTGATGTGAAAGAAGGTGTCGAGTGCTTGTTCCGTATCATCGAAAATAAAGATAACTGCTGTGATCGCCAAATTTTTAATATTGGTAATCCAGAGAATGATGCCAGTATTAAACATATGGCTGAAGTACTGGTTGAGAAATTTGAAAAACATCCGTTACGTAGTCACTTCCCGCCATTTGCAGGTATGGTAGTAATAGAAAGTCATAAGTATTATGGGGATGGTTATCAGGACGTGCAGCATCGTCGCCCAAGTATTGAAAATGCGAAGAAAATACTTGGCTGGGATCCAGTAATCACCATGGATGAAACGATTGATGAAACGCTGGACTATTTCCTGAAAGACCATGTCGATGGTTAATAGACAGGTTTAATCGTTTGAATGAGCCGGCTAAAAATGAGCGAGCTATAACGGTTGGCCTTCGTGTTGATGTTGATACGTTTCGCGGTACTCGTGATGGTGTGCCCGGGCTGTTAAAAATATTAAAGAAGCACGAACTGCACGCGACTTTTTTTTTCAGTGTCGGGCCGGATAATATGGGGCGCC
>Ga0316204_10010966_pt1 | contig 11499 bp, 7 predicted proteins | sample 6monrhotite_MG_2_FD_205661 | JGI IMG/M metagenome (GOLD analysis project Ga0316204, IMG submission 205661) | Microbial mat bacterial communities from mineral coupon in-situ incubated in ocean water Damariscotta River, Maine, United States -... | ecosystem: Environmental > Aquatic > Marine >...
TCTTGCATATAACCTGTTAATACGCCATTTTCTATCAACGTAGTGCATTGTGTTGGCGTACCTTCATCATCGATATTTAAGGAACCTCGGCGATTTTCCAAGGTTCCGTCATCAACAATGGTGCATAAATCCGAGGCTACTTTTTCCCCGACAAGCCCGCTGAAGGCGGAAGTACCTTTGCGGTTAAAGTCACCTTCCAAACCATGACCCACAGCTTCGTGCAGTAGCACGCCCGGCCAGCCAGGACCTAACACCACGGTCATATTGCCCGCAGGCGCATCTTGCGCATCGAGATTAACCAGTGCTTGGCGAACGGCTTCACGAGCAAATTCCAAACCACGATCTTCTTCTAAGAAATAACGATAATCCGTACGCGAACCACCGCCCGAAGAGCCTTGTTCACGGCGACCATTATCCTCCACAACCACGGAAACACTAAGACGAACCAAGGGCCGAACATCGCCGGCTAAAGTGCCATCTGCTGCGGCAATCAGTATTACTTGATGCGAAGCCGCCAAGCTCACCATCACCTGCTGCACGCGAGGATCAACCGCTCTTGCCGCCGCATCAACCGCTTCCATCAACGCCACTTTATCGGCCTCAGGGATGGAATCAAATGGCTGGTCTGGCACAAATAAACGACTACCGTTGGCTTGCTGTTTCCAAGCTTGCACCTGACCTTGCTGACCGGCCTTGGCAATCGCACGCGCATTTAATGCGGCTTGGTTCAGGGCCGGCAAATAAATTTCATCGGAGTAGGCAAAGCCTGTTTTTTCACCGCTCACGGCTCGCACACCCACGCCACGGTCAATGCTGTAGCCGCCATCACGGACGATACCATCTTCCAACGACCACGACTCGTAGCGGCTGTTTTCAAAAAACAAATCGGCGGCATCAACCGCATGCCCCATAACCGTTCCCAATACCTGTTCCAGGTGGGAATCACCCATGGCCGCAGGGGCCAAGATTACTTCACGGGCTATATCCAGATTTTGACTCATAATAGTTTGTTTCTTTTCCTTGAGAATGACGATCAAGCCAGGCGACGATGCTCAATGGCAGGGAAATTACGACGGATGCTAGCAATTCGCTCACGGTCTAATTCCGTCACGACGACACCAGAGCCTCGCGGCAAACGATCAACAATCACCCCCCAAGGACCCACGACCATGCTATCACCATGCGTTTCACGACCATTGATATGATAACCACCCTGTGCTGCGGCAATTATATATGAGGAGTTCTCAATCGCCCGCGCTCGCACTAAAACTTCCCAATGCGCCTGCCCAGTAATTGCCGTAAATGCCGATGGTATCGCGCACAACTCCATACCTTGATCTAACATGGCACGAAATTGTTCAGGGAAGCGGAGATCATAGCAAATCGCCAGGCCTAAACGCCCAAACGGGGTATCAACAACACAAATTTTATCACCGCGCGAGGTACTCGCTGACTCGTTGTACTGCTCACCGTCTTCTTCCAAAGAGACGTCAAACAAATGAATTTTATCGTAACGTGCAACTTCTTGGCCGCCATCATCAAACAATAAACAGCTCGCCATCACCTTGCCAGGTGTCGCGCTTGTTAAGGGGATCGTTCCGCCAACCAACCAAATATTATTTTGTTTAGCTTGTTGGGCTAAAAACTCTTGAATTGGCCCTTCACCTTGGGCTTCTTGCACTTTTAGTTTGTCCTGTTCTTTCATACCCATAATGGCAAAATTTTCAGGTAACACCACTAAGCCTGCGCCTGCCTCAACCGCCTTGGAAATCAAACGAGCAGCCTCTAAGAGATTGGCATTAACGTTGGGTCCAGAGGCCATTTGAATGGCGGCGATTTTTGTTTTACTCATGGTAACTCCTGACTCATTACTTCTTTTGGTTCTGCCGTTATGTTTGGCATTGGGGGGGCGTTAACCTTAATTTCAGGCTCACTAATCGTTTCATCTCGTTGAGCAGCATCACTGCTTGGGGCAACAGACATATCAACCGTCACCGGTTCTGCAAGGGGTAAAGTCGTCGCCTCATCTTCGATGCCGCCATCATCTAATACGACCTCAACGCCGTCAAGATTTTCGAAATCATTTGATAAATCAATACGATCCGAGCTAACGCCCAAGGAGACTAACCAGCTCCGCAACTCTTCCCCCCAGATGTCACCCCACTCGTTATCGGGGTAACGCAAGAGCAAACGTGCTTCAGGTGCTTGCAGTAGCGCACGAACCAGTTGACCAATGCCCTCGTGTTGCAAAAAAGTTTCCGCCTGACGAGGTGAGGCCCATACCTCTGCGCCAATCACCGTGGCTTGACGTTGCTCGGCGTGCGCATTTAATCCCGCAAGGGAAATTATTAGTAAGATAATCAATTTCATAGGCTTGAGAGTATCACTTTTCCGTGCCTTGGTGAGCATCGCTGGAAATAAGCTTGTTTTCATCAGCGGCTTCTGTCGTTGCCGGCGTTTGTTGAGGCTCACTTTTTGTTTTTTTCTTATCAATTTCTTTAATAACTGGCTCATCCCAACTCCCCGTCACCGAGTATCGGATCTGGGTCACGTCATCAATCACTGGCTTTAGTATTCGCTCAACCAATAAAACTGCCGCCCCAACCCCTAAGCCTCCACCGGCCGCCACCATGCCCCACAAAGGAAGCGATGATGTAACATGCGGGACAACCGTCAACTCCTGATCGTAATCTTCTACGCCCAAGCCAATCCGCCCCGTCATAGTCATGTCAGCAGCAGGGCCTTTCATCCTAAAGTCATCCACGTAGGCATTGCCGCCCACCATCGTAAAGCGACCCTTCATGTTATCAAAGGCAAAGCCTGTACCCAGGTCGCGAAAGTCGCCCAATAGACGCCGAGGTAGTGCTTGGGCGCTGAAAAGACCAAGCAACCGGCCAGCACCCGGGTCAACATCAAGCACCTTGCCATCATCAATATCCAGCTCCGACATGCCGTTAAACAACGCGAAATCTGGGGCGTATAGCGGTGCAGCCCAACTTAAGCTAAAGTCACTGCGACCTTTGCCTTTGTCGACGGTGGCAGCAAACCCCAAAGCCGTGAGAAGTTTGCCCATATCATGAATACCCAATGAGGCTGTCAGTGTCGATATATGCTGGCCATCAATGAGGTGCCAGGAGCCCGTCGCATTCATTGTCATTGAGCGCCCATCTAGCACTAGTTCGGAGACGCGCAGCCCCTGCGGCTCCTGTTCTGTTCGCAAATGCAACGACCCCAGGGCTGAGCCGCCATAGCTAAACAGTTGCGCATCGATAATGGCCGGAGGCAATTCGGCTGGGTTTGTCATATCTTCGCTAGACTCAGCAGCAGCCTCGCTCATATCCTCGATTGCAGGCAAATGCCAATAGTTTAGCTGGGCCGACATCGGCAATGACCATTCTTCCGGTACATTAAAAATCCCTGCCAGTTGCGCACTCTGAACCTTGGTCACCCAGATGTCGCCCCCTTTTTGCGCATCGACGCTCAAGTCATCAAAATCTAGGGAAAAAATAGTCGCCGTATCCGCGCTAATCACCACCTCGTTCACCCTCGGTCGGTCCGCGCTTTGGCTGCTAGGCGCTGAATCTTCAAAAATCACCGGAAACCAATCAGGCTCAGAGAAATGCTGCATGTGCCCAGCCACGCGGATACCGGCGGCCTCTGGCAGTTGAGCGGGCCCTTGCAAATGTAGCTCGCCCCTCAACTCATCCTCAGCGGGTACGAGGAAAATGCCATTTAAAACATTATCCCCCAGCTCAAACGACCAGCGGCTCCCCGCGTCGTCAATACGGCCACCAACATTAAATAGCTGTTTGGTGGTAGCTGTCTTAGCCAGCGGCTCAGGTAACACAAGTTCCGAGCCCACTAATACCGTTTTAATATCTAAGGTTAGTGCTTGCTTGTTTTTACCTTCCGGCACTCGCAGTTCTGCCTCCCAATCACTTTGACCCCGCAGATAATTAAACACAGGAAGATAGTCAAGGCGTTTGGCCAATTCGCTGTAATCGCTCACGCCCTTCGCTTCAAACACCATAAATCGAGACTCACCCCCACCCGCCATGGACACCTTGGCTGTGGCAGGTTGCCCCATGACCAGCAGCTCCACCTTGTCGCTTGAAATACCCGCCTCACTAAATTTAACGGAACCACTCAGCGCCGCTAAATCCACCTCATAGCGAGTAAAATCTAAACTGGCCTGATCCAGGGTCAGCGTCCCAGAGACGCGCGTCTGATCGCCCTCAACCAGGGGGAGTTGTAAATCCAGATCCAAAACGCTGCTCCCTTTGGCCACTAAACCGCTCGTCACCTCAGCAAACATATTTTGTAATGGCGGCGGTGCTTGGACATAGCGAACCACATCGGCAACATCCCCCACGGCCCTGCCAGTTAAAGCGAGCATAGGTGGATGGGCTTTAAAACTGACAATACTTGCCGACACATCGTGCAGCTCTGAGGCCAAGGTCTTGCCGCTATTGCCGTAGATAGATAACCCGTCACCTTGAAATACTATTTCAGCATCAAGCTCCTCGATACGAGGCCAGTCGTCAGCAAAATCCAAAATGCCATCAAGCACGTTTAGACGCGCTTCGAAACGCCCTTCGCGCTGACGGAACGGGAATTTTTTCAACGGCCCATGAATCAGAACAGCAGCGTTAACCAGGGTGCCGCTGACAATGGAATGATCGAGCCAATTAATCGTGCCTGGTCCCATGATGCGTGTCGGTAAATATTGACTGATGGCACCAATATCCGCCGTATAAACCTGCACCGTCAAACCAAGCTCAGGCGAAAAGCGTCGATCAAAGGGGACGTAAACTCGGCCTTCTACATCACCCAATAAATCTAGATTTGAGACAACAATTTGGCGTAGTTCAACATTCACACCTTGCGGGTCTTTCATCCAAGCCACTTGGCCCTGTAGCAAGCCAATAGGAAGAGGCTGGCGGAATAAGCCACCGCTGTCATAAATAACGTCCTCGCTCAACAGATCGAGCAAGCCGGAGTCTTGACTCATATTCAACGAGCCATCAACCCCCTCTGCACCAGGAATTTTACCCCATGGTTCAACACCGACGTTACTCAGCACGGCCTGAAGGAAATAGTCAGGCCGTGCTTTAGGTCCGTCTTCCGCCACACTATCCCAGCGAAAAAATACATTACTCAATTCGCCCCGAGGCGATAAGCCAAGCAATGGGGCCTTGACGTTATCGGGTAGGTCAGGTGCCAATAGAACCAAAGGCACCACTTGCTCAGCCAGGGCTTGACTCAAACCCAGCTCAATCGACACGCCCAAGGGTGATTTTTGCCGAAACAAATGTGCGCGTGTGGGCGACCCCATTGTGGAGCCTAAACGTAGCTGGTCGACATCCAAGGTCCAGCGCTGTGCATCGCCCTGCCAAACAAATTGGCCTTCAGCGTGCTCCAACCGATGGGTACGTTCGGCCTTGCCTTCATTCACGGAGTTCAGCACTAAGCTATTGAGTGAGATGTCGCCACGCAAATCGTGTAGCTTACCGCCCCGCCATTGACCCCAGAGCTTGGCCGCTAGCTCGCCTTGCCTTATCTGGACGGGAAGGTCTAAGTAAGAAGCCAATTGGGCCGAGCGCAAGCCTTCACCATTAACATAAAAATTCCAGCTCCAATCGGCCATGTCGTCACCATCACGCACACCGTCAACCACCAATTCAAGCTCATTACCAAGCTGTTGGGGCAGGGCAACTTGACCACTAATATGAGAGTTTACGCCATCATTACGTAGGCGCAATGAAAGGGAGTCAAAGATCCATAAACGTCCTTGATTTTTCAGGTCGCGCAGCTGTATCGTGCTATCTTCTACCGCCAAGTGGCCCTGTCGCCATAGCCAGGCCAAGGTTTCATCCATACCCTGTTTGACCACCCGTTGCGAGGAATCACCACGGCCTAGCTCGATACCTTCCACACCAATGCTGCCATTTTGTCGCCGCACTAGCTGTAAGTTCAGACCATTAAACGTGAAGGCACCAAAGTCCAACTCTCCCGATTGAAGCGAAGACCACAGGTCGACATCAATGTGTACGTCAGAAAATGCCAGTAATACTTCACTGTCATCATTGTGAATTTCGACGCCTTGCAAGTAGAGCCGAGGCCCCAAGCCATGCCAGCCCAGCTCAAAGGCGTTTATTTGCACAGGCTGATCGATAATGCGACTCACCTCTGTCTCGACCTGAACCCGGTATCGATCCAACTGAGGTAAGATTATTCGGGCCGCACTGAGCACGACCGCCGCAGCGATAACAAACACGACTAGCCATAACCAGCACTGGCCAATCAATATCCTTGCTAAGCTGCGAGGCATACTCACCCGTAGTTTCCGACCCGTCTAAAATCAACCAACAATTACATCATCACAACATCAAACTGCTCTTGGCTGTAGAGCGATTCGACTTGGAGCTTGACCGGTTTACCGATAAATTCCTCAAGCTCGGCTAAGCTAGTGGACTCTTCATCGAGCAGCAAATCAACCACTTCTTGAGATGCCAGCACTAAGTATTTTTGGGCATCGTATTGGCGCTGTTCTCGAATAATTTCTCGAAAAATCTCATAACAAACTGTTTCAGACGTCTTTAAAGTTGCTCGGCCATTGCAGGCGGGGCACGCCTCACACAAGACTCGCTCTAAACTTTCCCGCGTCCGCTTGCGTGTCATCTCCACCAAACCCAGCGACGAAACCTCGGTAATATGGCTTTTGGCCCGATCACGCTCCAAACATTTTTCTAAAGACCGCAAGACCTGGCGCTTATGATCCTCTTCCGCCATGTCGATAAAATCGATAATGATAATACCACCTAAGTTACGCAGGCGGAGTTGACGGGCGATGGTTTGGCTCGCTTCAAGATTGGTTTTAAAGATGGTCTCTTCTAAATTACGATGACCGACAAAAGCCCCGGTGTTAACATCCACGGTGGTCATCGCTTCAGTCTGGTCAATAATCAAATAGCCCCCTGACTTTAGATGAACTTTGCGCTCCAAGGCTTTTTGAATTTCATCCTCAATACCGTACATATCAAAAATGGGGCGTTCACCAGGGTAATGCTGGATACGACTGGTCAGTTCGGGAATAAACTGCTCGGAGAATTCAATCGCACGACGGGTTGTGCTGCGTGAGTCGATGCGAATTTTCTCCACATCACCATCGACAAGGTCGCGTAAGGTGCGTAATGCGAGAGGGGCATCTTCATGCACAGCTTCGCCTGCTTTGGCGGTTTTTGTCCGTTCCATACTTGATGCCCACAGTCGGTTTAAAAAACCAATATCGGCATGAAGGTTGGCTAAATCAACACCCTCACCTGCTGTTCGGACAATATAGCCCCCTGCGGTTTGCTCTTTTTCCATAAAAACATTGAGCACGTCACGTAAGCGCTGACGCTCAGCCTCGCCCTCAATCTTGAGCGAAATGCCGGCATGAAAGACATTCGGCGTAAAAACAAGATAGCGCGATGGAATCGTAATATGAGTGGTTAGACGTGCCCCCTTCGTACCCAACGGATCTTTGATGACCTGCACCAACACCTCCTGACCCTCGCGCAACAATTCGGTAATATTGTCATTTTTTTGTGACTCAATATCTTGCTCATCATCTTCTGTCATCAGCGTCACATCCGAGGCGTGCAAAAACGCTGCGCGCTCCAAACCAATATCAATAAATGCCGCCTGCATGCCCGGCAACACCCTGACAACTCGACCTTTATAGATATTGCCAACAATGCCGCGACGACGTTCGCGCTCAACAATCACTTCCTGTAAAACGCCATTTTCCACCACCGCCACACGCGTTTCGCGGGGCGTCACGTTCATTAGTATCTCAATACTCATCAATCCATAACCCGATTAGCGCTTGACCCATATCTGCTTAACACCCAAGCCAAACTCATTTAATAATTCTGCTGTTTCATACAGAGGCAAACCCATTACACCAGAGAAGCTGCCCTCCAGATGGGAAATAAACACCGCAGCCTTGCCTTGCACCGCATAACTACCCGCTTTATCTTGGGGTTCGCCCGTATCCCAATACGCCAAAGCTTCCGACACTGAAATCTGTCGAAATGCCACTTTATTGATAGACACTCGGACTCGCGCTCGGTTTCCCTTCACTAAGGCGACCGAGGTATAAACTTCGTGAATCTGGCCAGACAAGCGCGCCAACATCGCCAAACCTTCGTCACAATCGACAGGTTTACCGAGGATATCGCCACCAATCACCACACTCGTATCTGCGCCCAATACGAGCTGCTCGGTTCGCCCAGGCATCTGCTGTACGGCTCGCGCCTTTTCCAGCGCCATACGCTCTACATAGGCCAAGGCTAGTTCACCCGGCCTAGGTGTTTCATCAATGTCCGCAACCTGCACATCAAAACTAAGACCTATTTGAGCTAATAATTCTGCCCGCCTCGGCGAGGCAGAAGCCAAACACATCTGACCCATCACTGGATTACTCCAAAAAATACTGCGATTCTACCCCATTGCGAATCTACAAACAGAAATACCATGCAAATACGCCAATCACCCTTGACGACTTCCGACAACGTTCGCGTCTCACAACTTTTCAAGCCGCACCCTATTATTCGACACAAAGAAAAAGCTATTGATATTTATTCGGAATACGATATATACACCAGCCACTCTATTTGGCCGACATGGACATCAAGCAAAATGATATCTAAACAAACACAATGACGCGTCAAACCAATCTATTATTTAGGGGGGTGTTTCAAGGCTTTCGTGGCCGTATTTTTTGGACTGTTACGCCATTAATTAGCCTGCTGGCGCTCGTCTTAGTGTTTACTACCGTCTATCAAGCCCAGCATTTTCTTGAACACCAACTCCAAGAACGAGGCGCCAGCCTAGTCAAAGGCTTGGCAGATCACAGTGAACTGCCCATTCTAACCAATCAACAAGACTTCATTAATCAACTCGGTGACATATCAACCGAGGCTCCCGAATTTGTTTTTGCTCAGGTCTATCGTAACAACCATAGCCTGCTCAGCCACACTGGCATTAACAGTGGCAAGACCACAGCAAGCCTTCCACCACACATCGCTCAACACTTCCACGATAGCAGGCAGCCGCTTATCGAAAAGATCATCACTAACGAAGAGCCATACTATCGATTTTGGGTCGGCGTTCACTCTAGTGCTCAATACGGCGATGAAGCACTCATGCTGGATGACGGCCAGATCCCAACCGACCAAGAAGAGTTAATAGGTTACGCCACACTCGCGCTGTCCTTAAGCACGGTGAACAATGCCAAACAAGCAGCTGTGACGAGCGGCGTCATTATTTTTATTTTTTTCTTATTGTTATGTAGTGTCATTGTTTATTATCTATCAGAAAAAGTTACCCAACCCATTCAACATCTGGTGAACTTGTCAGAGGCCGTCACTCAAGGTGACCTCAAACAACACTTTGATTTTGATCGAGACGATGAGCTAGGTAAGCTCGCCGACGCGTTTAATCGTATGATTAGCGCCATCAATGTCCACAACCAGGAATTAAAGGATGCTCACGCCACCCTAGAACGTCGAGTCGATGAGCGGACCCAAGAGCTACTTCGCATTAACGCCTCATTAACCTCTGAGATCAGTGACCGCAAAAAAGCAGAGCTATCACTCGAATTAAAATCCACCGAACTAGAACGCAGCAATAAAGAGCTGGATCAATTTGCTTACGTGGCATCTCACGATTTAAAAGCGCCGCTCAGAGCCATTGCTAATCTCTCCGCCTGGATTGCCGAGGACTTAGGGGAGGATGTTCCGGCAGAAATACAAAACCATATCACGCTGCTACAGGGCCGAGTACAACGCATGGAGGCACTCATAAACGGTGTACTTGAATGGTCGCGCGTTGGGCGTGTAAAAACGGAATGGAACGAAGTTGACGTCAACAAACTACTAGCGGACATCATTGACTCCATGCCAGTACCGCCGGGCTTCCAAATCAACATCGTCAATCCCATGCCCACGCTCACAACTGCACCAGTGCGACTCTCCCAAGTTTTCGCCAATATCATTAGTAACGCAATAAAATACAGTGATAAGGGCGCGCTCGGGCAGATTGATATTGACGTCGAAGACAAGGGCCTAAGCTACGAATTTTCACTCAGCGACAACGGCCCAGGAATTGCGCCTGAATTTCATGAAAAAATATTCACTATATTTCAAACATTAGTGCCGAAGGACACTTTGGAAAGCACCGGCGTTGGGCTTAGTCTGGTAAAAAAAATCGTTGAAGAACAAGGCGGCAACATTCGACTAGAATCAGACACAGGCCAAGGAGCGTGCTTTCAATTTAGCTGGCCAAAAACGGCCTGTAACTTGCCAAATATTGAGCAAACATCAAGCCCAGTAAACCAATGTGAACAAAAATTCACAATCACATATAAATAAACCACTTAATTCTATTCCTAAATTACCGACAACATACTCAGGGTCTGCTTTTCAAAAAATACCGAGAGACGCTCTCGCTCATGAAGTACACTGAAAACAGGCAACGCCAAGCATAAGGAACTCATCGCATGAATAATGATGCAAAAATATTGCTCGTAGAAGACGATGAAGTGGATATCATGAATGTTCGTCGAGCATTCAAAAAGAACAACCTCAAGTACCCACTCTACGTCGCAAGCAATGGCCAAGAAGCCCTAGCCTTATTACGAGGGACAGCTAAGGGACAATCCTCACCTATCTTGCCACAACTTATATTGTTAGACATTAATATGCCAAAAATGAACGGCTTAGAGTTTTTGCGAGAGCTACGAGCGGACAATAAACTTCGAGCAATTAGTGTCTTTGTACTGACCACATCCAATGAAGAACGAGATATCGTCACAGCCTACAATCTCAATGTCGCGGGCTACATACTCAAGCCTGTCGACGTTAGTAAGTTTGTCGATGCCGTCTGTACCTTAAATGATTATTGGTGCCTGACTGAACTCCCCTAGGGCTAGACTCGATGACTGACACGGCAGCAATCACAGTATTAATCATTGATGATGATGATGTTGATCGTCTAGCCATAAAACGAGCACTATCGAAAACTACATACACCGCCCAAACCAACGATGCCGTTGACCGGTCATCCACCGAACAGCAGCTGTCGCAACAGAACTTCGACTGCATTTTTATGGATTATTTTCTCCCAGGAGAAAATGGCCTAGAAATGGTTAAGCTTCTGCGCGACAAGGGGGTAGAGACCCCCATTATCATCTTAACCGGCCAAGGTGATGAGGATTTAGTGGCTGAGATACTGAGGGCTGGGGCCTCTGACTATCTTTCAAAGAACCAATTATCAGCAGACGCCTTGCAGCGCACACTCAATTACGTCATGACCGTCCACGATGCTGAAAAAGAGCGCCGTGAAGCCCACGATAGTGCCATTGAGTCGGCACGGATAAAATCCGAATTTCTAGCCAATATGAGCCATGAAATTCGTACCCCTATGAACGGGGTGCTAGGTATGTTGAGCCTA
>Ga0316204_10010967_pt1 | contig 11499 bp, 6 predicted proteins | sample 6monrhotite_MG_2_FD_205661 | JGI IMG/M metagenome (GOLD analysis project Ga0316204, IMG submission 205661) | Microbial mat bacterial communities from mineral coupon in-situ incubated in ocean water Damariscotta River, Maine, United States -... | ecosystem: Environmental > Aquatic > Marine >...
GTGTGAAGCTCGAGAAGGCCAAGGCCGTCGAGACGCGGCCGCGTACCGTCGGGTTGTCGCAGGCGGGCGAGAAGGTCTTCCTCGCCGGCGCGAGCGTCGTACTCGCGGCGCTGCTCCTCGGTAGCGGAGCAGACCTCGGCGCGCGCGGCTGGCTGGGGCTCGTGACGCTGCTCGGCGTCTCGATGGCGCTCTTCCTGCGCTACCTCGTCGACTTCCGCATCGAGGTCCTGCAGTCGCTGGGCCGCACGGCGATCCTCGCGGGCTTCATGCTGCTGAGCCTCGCCGCGCTGCGGAGCTTCGACGCGTTCGCCGGCCTCGAGAACGTGGCCTTCCTGCCGCTCTCGTTCGTCAGCCTGGTCCTCGTGCTGGTCTTCGGGCGCTCGGCGGCGATCGAGAGCACCGCCTTCGCCGCGGGACTCCTCGGGCTGTACACGTTCCTGCACTCGTCCGAGAGCGGCGTGGAGGTCGAGGGCCTCGTCACCTGCGTCACGGGCGCTGTCGTCGCGGCGCTCGCGGCGGAGTACGTCCGGCGGCGCTCGACGCTGATCCGGGTGGGCGTGGTGATCGGCATCTCGCAGATGATCGTGGCGGGCACCTTCGCGCTGATGCGGCCGGAGCTGCCGGCCCTGGGCGAGGAGCTGACGCGCCTCGCCGGGCTGGGTCTGCAGGGCCTCGTCGTCGGTCTGCTCGTCTCCGGGCTCCTGCCGACGATCGAGCACGTGTTCTCCGTCACGACCGACATCAGCCTGCTCGAGCTGGGCAACACCCACGAGCAGCCGCTGCTGCGCAAGCTGCTGCTCGAGGCGCCGGGCACGTTCCACCACTCGTACATCGTCGGCCTCCTGTCCGAGGCCGGTGCGGAGGCGGTGGGCGGCAACGCCCTGCTCGCGCGCGTGGGGGCGCTGTACCACGACGTCGGCAAGCTGAACAAGCCGGACTACTTCGCGGAGAACAGCCCCGAGGCCCGCGGAAGACACCGGGAGCTGACGCCCGAGATGAGCCTGCTCATCATCTCCGCTCACACGCGCGACGGCGTCGAGCTCGGGCGTTACTACAACCTGCCCCAGGCGATCCTCGACTTCATGCCGGAGCACCACGGCACGTCACTGATCGAGTACTTCTACCACGCGGCTCAGAAGCTGCGCGGCGAGGAGGCGGTCAACGAGGAGGCCTTCCGCTACCCGGGTCCGAAGCCGCAGCGGATCGAGACCGCGATCGTCATGCTGGCCGACGCCGCCGAGGCGATCAGTCGACAGATGCCGGACCCGAACCTCGCCCGGCTCCGCGAGATGGTTCACGAGGTCGCGCTCAAGCGCCTCATGGACCGCCAGTTCGACGAGTGTCCCCTGACGCTGCACGACCTCGCGCGCATCGAGGACGCCTTCCTGCGCGTGCTCAAGGCCATCTACCACACGCGGCCCACGTACCCGAAGGGCGGCAAGCCCAACCCCGCCGACCTGTCGCAGCCGAGCGAGCAGCGACGCGCGGTCCTGGAGGAGCGGCAGCGCGAGGCCGAGCGCAAGAAGGCGAGCGCCGTGGGGAGCCGCTCGTGACGATCCGCCTCGCCTGGGACACGGAGACGCCGCCGGGCATCGACGGGGAGGCCCTCGCCGCGGCGGGGGAGGCCGCGCTCGCGCACGGAGGCTCCGCGGGCCGCCTGGTCGACGTCGTGCTCGTCTCCGACGCGACGCTCACCGAGCTTCACTCGCGCTTCCTGGGAGACGATACGCCGACCGACGTCATGGCCTTCGACCTCCAGGACGAGTCCGACGAGGTGGACGGTGATGAGGACGACGGGCCGAGCGCGGAGGTCTACGTCAGCGTCGGCTGCGCGCGGCGGGTCGCTCTCGAACGGGGCGTGACGCTCCAGCGCGAGCTCGCGCTCTACGTGGTTCACGGATGCCTGCACCTCTGCGGCTTCGACGACCACGAGGACGACGAGCGCGCGCGCATGCGCGCGGCAGAGGTCGCCGTGCTCGACGCGCTCGGCTATCCGCGCGACGAACGCGTGCACGAGTCGGACGCGTAACGCGGGTCACGCAACGCCGCCGAGTGCACGGGAGGGTGGAGTTTCTGTCTCCATTTCCCAAAAAAACAAACGGGGTTCTCGTTGTTGGAATGCGCTCGCGAACTCCTCGCAGTCGCAAGGCATTCGGCGATTGAAGGCGGTACCGAGTTCGCGCCGTTACGCGTCGTGCCCCGAATCCCCGCGGCGCCGCGACCTGCTCGCTTGACGGCGCCCTGGGAATGGCTATCCAAGGAGCAGCAGGTGTTGCTTGCGCACACCTCGACACGAGAACCTTGGACGAAATGGATCGCACAACCCTGGACGGCGTAGCGATGCCGAACGTCGGCTCCCCGGTGGAGTCGAGTTCGGCGGCGACGCAACGCGCTGGGGCCCGGACGACGGAGTCGCGGGGTGACGAAGCGCGACCTAGTCGGCTACGGGGAGTGGGGCGACCGTCGTCTCCTCGTCCGCCCGCGGCGCCGGCCGGTGAGGCCAACGGCGCGACCCCAAAGCGCGCCTCGCGCGAGAGCGACGCGCACACCGCCTTGGTGGACACGCTCTGGAAGGCGTACCACGCGGCGCCCGGTGACGACACGCGCAACGCGCTGGTCGAGGCGTACCAGGGCTTCGCGAGCGAGGTGACGCGCCGCTTCGCCGCGCGCCTGCCGCGCAGCGTGGACCGCGGGGATCTCGTCACCGCAGGCAACGTCGGGCTGATGAACGCGATCGGAGGCTTCGACCCGGATCGAGGCGTTCGCTTCGAGTCGTACTGCGAGCTGCGCGTCAAGGGAGCCCTGCTCGATGAGCTGCGGACCCAGGACTGGCTGCCGCGCCCCTGGCGCCAGCGCATCGAACAACAGAAGCGCGCCGTGGAGGCGCTGCGCGCGCGCGAAGTGCGCGAGCCGAACGACGAGGAAGTCGCCCTCGAGATGGGGCTGAGCATAGACCTCTACCAGCAGCTGTTCGGCGTCGGGCTTCCCGGCGTGCCTTCGGGCTCCATGGCGGCGGACGGCTCCGATGGGGACATGACGCCGGCGCTCGACATCGTGCCCGACCCGAGCGCCGTCGATCCGGACGAGGGTCTGACGCGCGAGGAGTTGCACTCCCTCGTCACGCAGCGGCTCTCTGCGCAGGAGTACCGGATCCTCTTCCTGCGCTACTGGGAAGGGCTCGCCATGCGCGAGATCGGCGAGCTCACGGGGCTCTCGGAGTCCCGCGTGTGCAAGGTGCACACGCGGCTGCTCGAGCGCCTGCACGAACGCCTGCGCGTCAGCCACGGCGAAGAGTAGGCGACCCGCGCGAGTGCCGAAGCGCTCGCGCAGCGCCTCGTGACGGTCGACAGCGGCGCGGGCAACGTGCGGCCAGCGCACCAGAGAGGGCTGGCCAGGTCTCCGGCGGCTCGCCGCGACCAAAAAGGGAGCCCCGAGGGGGATCCTACCGGGCAGGGGCTCCGTCGTACCTCGGTCCCCCGACCGCCAGCCCTGGATTCTCATGCGACCTGTCTCCCTTGCGTGCGCTCTGCGCAGCGCCGCGTCCCTCGCGCTCCTCGCGCCCGCGCTCTTCGCCCAGGCACCTGCAGCGACGCCCCAGCAGCCTGGAGTCGTCCCTGCCCCGGCGACGCCCACGCAGGTTGCGCCCGGCCTCGAGGGCTCGGAAGAGCCCGAGTCGATCCGCGGCGAGCGTCTGGACCCCGAGACCGCCTTCGGACCGTCCTGGATCGAGTCCATGGAGGTGGTCCAAGAGCGCGAGCGCAAGAACCCCTCGTCCACGAAGCGCATGAAGGCGCGCAACGGCGCGCAGGGCTTCTGGGCGACGCCGTCGCGTCGCTCTCGCTTCGAAGCGCACTCGGGTGACTTCTACATCTCGAACCGCTGGGGCGACACGCGCATGTCGATCGAGTTCGGTGAGGAGGTGCTCCTGGAGGGCGCGTGGTTCCGCGGTCAAGCCTCGGAGAACCTCTGGGCCGATGGCCTGCGCCTCATCGGGTACCGCGGCGACGAGCGCGTGGCCGTTACGCCGTGGCTGGAGGAGCTGCGCGTGGAGTGGCAAGAGGTCGCCGCGGGCTTCGAGCGCATCACCCGCGTCGAGATCGAGGCTCGCGCGGCGTATCGAGGGGCCGGCTGGTACGGGCTCGACGATCTCGCGTTCGTGCGCGGTAGCGGCGACGCCGCCGAGCGCGTGGTGCTCGACTTCGACGATCTGCACGACAACAAGAAGCTGCTCGGTACGAGCTACGGCGGGCTGAGCTGGCCGCGCGGTACCGGTGACTTCGAAGGCGGGGTCCAGGAGCAAGAGATCGACGAGGTCCACCCGCCGCAGGCGCCGCCCGGCGCCGATGTCGAAGAGACCGGGCCGTCGGCCATGGTTCAGGAGTCCTCGGTGGGGGGGACGGGCACGGCGCCGAACCTCTCCTCGAGCTTCGGAGGTCCGTCCATCGACGATGCGGGCGCCGGCTGGATCCCGCCGGACACCTGCGGCGCGATCGGCCCCGACCACTTCATCGCGGTCGTGAACCAGAACCTCTCGGTCTACGATCGCGATAGCGGACAGCGCCTGATCAACACGGGCCTGCGGACGTTCTTCAACTCCGGCAACGCGAGCGCCGGCGACCCGCGGGTCGCCTTCGACCAGCACAGCGGACGCTGGGTGATCCTCGCGACCGACTTCGGTACGCGCCTGTGGTTCGCGTTCTCGCAGACGGACGACGCGACGGGCAGCTGGTTCAAGACCTCCATCACGCTGTCCCAGGGCAGCGACGCGAACCGCTGGCCCGACTTCCCCACGCTCGGCGTCGACGCGAACGGCATCTACTCCGCGTCCTACATGGTCGGGGGGAACAGCATGAGCCTGTTCGCCATCGACAAGGCGCCGCTGCTCGGCGGCAACCCGAGCCTCGGCGCGGTCACGGCCTTCCGGAACCTCCCCTGGGAGGGCGCGATCCAGCCCTGCGTCACCTACGGCAACCCTGGGCGCGCCTACTGTGTCTCGCGGCGGAGCAGCACGACGCTGCGACTACGCTACGTCCAGCCGCCCCTCGCGAACCCGTCCCTGGTGCAGGCCGGCAACGTCTCGATCCCGTCGCACAACAGCCCGCCGAGCGCGCCGGCCCAGGGCAGCGGGACGCCGATCAGTACGGGCGACTGGCGCCCGGTGAACGCCGTCTACCGTGACGGATCGGTCTGGACCACCCACGCGATCAACGTCGGCGGGCGCTCGGCAGTCCGCTGGTACGAGATCGACGCTGCGACCACCACGACCAACCAGGTCGGGACGGTCTCGGACCCGGTGATGGAGTACTTCTACCCGAGCATCGCCGTTGGCGCGGACGACTCGGTAGCCGTCGCCTTCTCCGGCAGCAACGCCAGCATCTTCGTCTCGTCCTATTACGCGGGGCGTGTCTCGACCGATCCGGCGGGCCAGCTCTCGGATCCGCTGCTCCTCAAGGACGGCGTCGGTGCCTACAACCAGGTCGACAACAACGGCAACAACCGTTGGGGCGACTACAGCCTGACCAGCGTCGACCCCCGGGACGACCGGACGCTCTGGACGATCCAGGAGCACGCGCGCACCAGCAACCGGTGGGGGACCCGCATCGGCGAGTTCACCTTCCCCGTCGTCTGCCAAGACCCTCAGGTCTACTGCACCAGTCTTCCGAACTCGGCGGGCGCGGGCGCGGCGATCACCTGGGTCGATGACCCGAGCTTCACCTCGAACGCGTTCCAGCTCGGCGCGAACGGCGCTCCCGCCAACAAGGTCGGGCTGTTCTTCTTCGGACCGTCCCAGGTCTCCGCGGTCTTCGGCGACGGCCTGCGCTGCGTCGGCGGTCAGCTGGTGCGACTCGCGCCCCTCCAGACAGGGCCGTTCGGCTTCGCGTCCCAGCCGCTCGACCTGAACGCTCCGCCGTTCACCAGCGGGCCCGGCCAGATCTCCGTCGGCTCCCAGATGAACTTCCAGTTCTGGTACCGCGATCCGGGTTTCGGCGGGGCCGGCTTCAACACCTCGGACGCCGTGTCCGTGACGTTCTGCGAGTAGCCGCCGCCCGCGAACACTCCCCGGGAAAAGGGGTGGGGGCATGAGGCGCGACCCCATGCCCCCACCGGGCCCAGCACCTCCCCACCGAAGTGGGCGGTACGCGACGTGGTTCCCACTCAGGACGCCGTGAGGCAGTCCTCCACGCGTGACGGCTCCGAAGAGCTCGAGTGCCGGGCGACGTATGGCAAGGATCTGTCCCCACGGACCCAACCCACACGCATCTCCTCCACTCGCCAGATGAGTCCGTCCCCACAGACTCGACGGCGATCTTTGGAAGCACCCGAGAGCACGGCAGAGGCCGCAACCCGAGGGCTTCGCAATCCTTCCCAAGGATGCCAAGGACGGTCCGGGGTGATGTCTCCATCATCCGGCTCCGACCTGTGCAGGGGCGAACGCCGTCGACGTAGTCCTTGCGACGCGGAACCCGAGCAACCGGCCTTGTCGGCTCCGGGTCGCTGCGGGGGCACCAGCTTGGTCTCGTTTCGGGTCATACGTACGGTTTGGCGTTCGCTGGGGAATCTCCAAACCGCGGGAGAGAGCGCCTCCCCGCTCCGCCCGAGGGCGAAGCGGGGCGCGTGCAGGGAGAAGCAAGTCTCCAAGCCACAGCGTCCTCGAATCCGAGATGCAGGGATTCCGACTATGCCCCTCGGTGACGTGGTGACTCGGTTCGACGACGTTCGGTAGCTCGGCTGCCCCGAGGGGCCCGTGGCTTTGCGCCCCGGCCTTTCGACCGGTTTGCCCTTGTCGAGTCATCGAGAAGGCGGGGGAGAATACTTCGAAATCGCAAAGAGGCAAGCGGGACGGGTCGAGTTTGACCTCGAAGCCTTTTCCGCATGCCTCAAGCAAGGCGGCATGGCGAGTTTAGGAGCGCCGAGCGGGCCCTCGCGGCCTCACTTCCTACCCGCATTTCGAAGCCCCTCCAAAGCCGGAAAGGCTTTCCGGATTCCTAGCGGGGGCGGCCTTCGATGGGGCTCTGGGCCGCCTCAGCGGCCCTTCGCGATGGCGTCGAGCGCCAGCAGCTCGTCGAGCAGGGGGGGAAGCGTCTCGATCTGCAGGATGTTGGCGGCGTCCGAGGGCGAGCGGTCGGGATCGGGGTGGACCTCGAAGAACAGCCCGTCGACGCAGCCAGTCGCCACAGCGGCGCGGGCGAGCAGCGGGACCCGCGTGCGGTCGCCGCCGGTCTTCGTGCCGAGCGCGCCCGGCTGCTGCACCGAGTGCGTCGCGTCGAAGACGACGGGCACGCCGTTCTGCGCCAGGTCCGCGAAGCCGCTCATGTCCACGACGAGTCGGCCGTAGCCGAATGTCGTGCCGCGCTCGGTGACCAGGACCTGATCGTTGCCGGCGCTGCGACACTTCTCGACCGCGTTGCCCATGTCCCACGGGGCGAGGAACTGACCCTTCTTCACGTTGACGACCTTGCCGGTCTCCGCGGCGGCGACGAGCAGGTCCGTCTGGCGACACAGGAACGCGGGGATCTGAAGGACGTCGACGGCCTCCGCCACCACGGCGCACTGGTCGGGCAGGTGCACGTCGGTCACGACGGGGAGCTCGAACTCGCTGCGGACGGCGGCGAGCCACTCGAGCCCGCGCTCCATGCCGGGGCCGCGCTCGGAGCCGGCGCTGGAACGGTTGGCCTTGTCGAAGCTCGCCTTGAAGACGATCGACACGTCACGGCTCGACCCGATCTCCTTCAGGCGACCCGCGATGCGGCGGGTCAGGTCGAGCGTCTCCAGGACGCACGGACCGGCGAGCAAGAAGAGGCGCTGCGGGCCGAGCGGCGTGGCGCCGGCGTGGACGGTGAGGCAGGAGGGTCGTTCCATGGCGGATTCAGGGCACGAGGAGCTGGAAGCGTGTGCCGGTCACGGCGATCTCGACGGGCGTGCGGCCCATCGGGTCTCCGTCGACGTGGTAGGGGACGGGCTCGGCGGAGGTGACGCGGATGTGCGCGGCGCGGCGCATCTCGATGGCACCACCCGGGACCAGGCCGAAGAGGAAGCGCAGGGTGCAGAGCAGGACTCGCCAGCGACCGCCGGCGCGGAACAGGAAGACCTCGAACTGACCGTCGTCGAGCACCCGGCCGGGGGAGACCTTCAGGAGGCCGCCGTAGTGGACGAGGTTGCTCGCCATGACCTGAGAGAATTCGCCGTGCAGCGCCTCGCCGTCGAGTTCGACGGAGAGCGGCTGGGAGCGATAGCGCCAGAGCGCCCGCAACCCCGCGGGGATGTAGCTCCACTTCGAGAGGCTGCGACCCTTGCGGTGGAGGTCGACGTCTTCCACGACCAGGGCGTCGGGGCCGACGCCGGTCAGGAGGAACGAGAGCTCGCCGTTCACGTCGGCGACGTCGATGTCGACGGTCTTACCGCTGAGCAGGACCTCGAGCGCGCGATCGACGTCGCGCGGAAGTCCGAGGTCGGCGCACAGAGCGTTCCCGGTGCCCATCGGCAACACGCCCACCCCAACGCGCTGGGCGCCGGGCGGCCGCTCGCGCAGGCCGGTGAGCACCTCGCGCAGCGTACCGTCGCCCCCGACCGAGACCACCAGGTCGATGTCGCTGGCGAGCTCGCGCAGTACGCGCCGCGCGTCCTCGGCGCTCGAGGTCAGGTGCAGCTCCGTCTGGACGCCCCGCAGGGTGAGGCCCGCCTGCAGCTCGCGGCCGACGCTCTCTCCTCGGTTCTGCCCGGAGATCGGGTTGGCCACGACCATGGCGTGGTGGAACGGGAGGTCGGGGGGCATGCGGAGGGCAGTCTAGCAGCCGAGGCGCCGGGACTCCCCGTTGGTCGTGGGGGGAGCGGGTCCTGGAGGGACCCCACGGCGTGAGATGGCCCCGCGTCCTCGGCCCTGGCCTTGACCGACGACCGCCGGCGCGCTTCGCTGTCGAGGTCCATGGGAGCTCTCCCCGAACGTTGGCTGGTCGCCGGTGGCAGCGGCTTCCTCGGCGCGCAGGTCGTGCTCGCAGCGCGAGCCGCCGGCGCCGTGGTCGTGTGCGCCGCGCGTCGCCCGGGGCTTCCGGCTGCGCTCGTCGCCCGAGACGGCGGGGCGGTGAGCGTCGAGGTCGACTCCGTCGACCTCGAGCTCGCGGGAGCGGCTTCGGAGCTCATCGAGCGCGTGCAGCCCGATCGCGTGCTGTCGTGCGCTGCGCTCGCCAGGGGCGCGGACTGCGAGCGCGAGCCCCGGCGCGCCGAGCGCCTCAACGTCGAGGTCGCCGCCGAGCTCGCTCGGGCCTGCGCCGATCGCGGCGCTCGCTTCGTGCACGTTTCGACCGATCTCGTCTTCGACGGCGAGCCACCGCGCTCGGGCGGGTACCGCGAGGGGGATCCGGCGCGGCCCCTCTCGATCTACGGCCGCACCAAGATCGAGGGTGAGGAGCGGGTGCTCGCGGCCTACCCCGGCGCACTGATCGTCCGACTTCCGCTGCTCTACGGCCCTTCCGGCGGGCGCGGACTGGGCGCGACCGACGCGCTGCTCGCCGCGGTGGCGCGAGGCGACACGCCGACGCTGTTCACCGACGAGGTGCGGACTCCGCTCGACGTCCGGGAGGCGGCGATTGCGCTTGTCGAGCTCTGCGGCCGTGACGTGGCGGGCCGCTTGCACGTCGCCGGTCCGCGGGCGCTGACGCGTCACGAGCTCGGTCGCCTCGCGCTGCTTGCAGCGGGGCACGGCGCTCGCGAGATCGCGCGCCTCGTGCGCCCCGCGAGCCGGGCGGACTTCGACCTCACGCCGCCCCGGCCACGTGACGTCTCGCTCGACACCGGCCGCGCGCGCGCGCTGCTCGAGGCGCCGCTCTCGCCTCCCGAGCGGCTCCTGCGGCGCTGAGCCCGCCCGCGGTTGACGCGGCGCAGGGGGGGCGCCATCGTGTGCCGCCCGGAACCGCCAGGAGACCCCATGGAACTGCCGACTCGCTACACGCCCGCCGACCACGAAGAAGCGACCTACGCCTTGTGGGAGCAGAGCGGCGGCTTTCAGCCGAAGCCCGATCCGACCGGAGCGGAGCGGCGCTACACCGTCGCGATCCCGCCGCCGAACGTGACGGGAGCGCTGCACATGGGGCACGCGCTGAACGCGACCATCCAGGACATCTCCGTCCGTCACCGGCGCATGTGCGGCTACGAGACGCTCTGGATCCCGGGCACCGACCACGCCGGCATCGCGACCCAGGCGGTCGTCGAGAAGCGGCTCTTCCAGGAGGAGGGCAAGAAGCGCGAGGAGATGGGCCGCGAGGCCTTCCTCGACGAGGTCTGGAAGTGGAAGGACGAGTACCAGGCGCGCATCCTCGGTCAGTTCCGCAGCATCGGCGCGTCCTGCGACTGGACGCGGACGCGCTTCACGATGGAGGAGTCGATGAGCCGCGCGGTGCGCGAGTCCTTCACGCGCCTCTGGAAGAAGGGCCTCATCTACCGCGGCTTCCGCCTCGTGAACTGGGACTGCGTGCTGCAGACCGCGGTCTCGGACGACGAGATCGAGAACGAGGAGCGCAAGGGCAAGCTCTGGTACCTCAAGTACCCGCTCGTGGCGCGCGAGGGAGAGTTCATCACCGTCGCGACGACGCGGCCGGAGACGATGCTCGGCGACACGGGCGTCGCGGTGCACCCGGACGACGAGCGCTACAAGGACCTCGTCGGGACGACCTGCCGCCTGCCGTTCGTCGATCGCGAAATCCCGATCGTGGCGGACGACACGGTCGAGAAGGACAAGGGCAGCGGCGCGGTCAAGATCACTCCGGGGCACGACCCCGCGGACTACGAGCGCGGTGCGCGTCACAAGCTCCCCACGATCATCCTGCTCGAGAAGGACGGCAAGCTGAACGAGGAGGCCGGGCCGTTCGCCGGGCTCTCGCGCGAGAAGGCGCGCAAGCAGGTGATCGAGCAGCTCGACGAGCTCGGCCTGCTCGAGAAGATCGACGACATCGTCCACTCCGTGCCGATCTCGGACCGCTCCAAGAGCGTGATCGAGCCGCTCGTGAGCGAGCAGTGGTTCGTCAAGATGGAGCCGCTCGCGGGCCCCGCGATCGAAGCCGTCAAGACGGGGAAGCTGCGCTTCCACCCGGAGCGCTGGACGAAGGTCTACCTACAGTGGCTCGAGAACGTGCAGGACTGGTGCATCAGCCGTCAGCTCTGGTGGGGGCACCGCATCCCGGTCTGGTACGACGAGGACGAGGTGCCCGTGGCCTCGATCGAGGACCTCGAGATCGGCAGCCCGCACCCGGAGACCGGCAAGCCGATCGTGCGCCAGGACCCCGACGTGCTCGACACCTGGGCGTCGTCGTGGCTGTGGCCGTTCGGGACGCTCGGCTGGCCCGAGACGACCGAGGATCTGAAGCGCTTCTATCCGACGCAGTTCCTCTCGACCGCGCGCGACATCATCTACCTGTGGGTGGCGCGCATGGTGATGGCCGGCTACGAGTTCAACGAGCACCTGCCGATGGACGAGCGCTGCCCCTTCGAGGTCTGCAACGTCCACGC
>Ga0316204_10010968_pt1 | contig 11498 bp, 10 predicted proteins | sample 6monrhotite_MG_2_FD_205661 | JGI IMG/M metagenome (GOLD analysis project Ga0316204, IMG submission 205661) | Microbial mat bacterial communities from mineral coupon in-situ incubated in ocean water Damariscotta River, Maine, United States -... | ecosystem: Environmental > Aquatic > Marine >...
CTTCTGATAATTGGCCGTAATCGCTTCGAAGTCCCGGTCTTCGAGCGCACGCTGCAACAGCACACGCAGGAGCACCATGTCCGAATTCCAGCGGTCGTCAATCTCTTCGGTAATCGCCTTGTTCGCGATCTTCCAGGCCTTCTCGAACTCGCCGCGATGTATCGCGATATGTACCACGTTCTTCAGGACAGCGGGCTCTCCAGGACCAAGGTCGGTGGCTATCTTGAGGTAGCGATCGGCGAGGTCGGGCAAGTCCAGGGTCTCGCAGACACCTGCCAGGTGTGCCCAGTTCTCGTAGTCGCCGGGGTCCATTTCCATGACTTTCAGGTAAGCCGGTATCGCGTCGGCCATGCGCCCCGTGGACATGTACGATTGCATCTCGGCGAGATAGCCGTAGACGGTCCTCGGATCGATCTCAAGCATCCGTCTCGAATACTCAAGATTCTTGTCGGCGCGCCCGAGATACATCTCAATCTTGCCAATCTGGAACATGATCTCCACTGACAAGGGATCAACGGTGAGCGCCGGGGATAGTATCGCCAGGGCATCATCCAGCCTGCCCATCTCGCGCAGAAAATAGCCATAGCGATGCCGGCTTGCAGTGCTCTCCGGATTCAGTTCAAGGGCATGCCTGAAAGCGCGCTCAGCCGCTTCGGTATCGCCTTTTTGCCACAGCACCATACCGAGCTGCGCATGCGCTTGCGGTAACTCGTCGTTATAGCGCAGCGCATTGCTAACAGCCGGTTCTGCATTCCGCAGGTAGTCGTCAACGCTGATCGCCCCGGTCTCCAGCTGGCTCGTATACATTTCAGCATACGCAGCCCACGCCTCGGCGTACTCCGGGTCCAGCTTGGTTGCTCTTTGCAGGTAGCCTTTTGCGGCGTCAAGAGAATCGTACGTCGCTCTCTTGGCATATTGCGCACCCAGCAGATAATTCTCTAACGCCTCCGTGTTCCTTGTAGGCACACCGGCCAGCAATTTCTCGGCTGAGGGTGACAGCTCTGCCTGCAAGGCATTCGCGATGGTTCGTGCAATGTCACCCTGCACCTCGAACACATTTTCGGCCGTCAATTCGCTGTCGTAGGTGTTGGCCCAGATGTGACCCTCTTTCGACGTGTCGATGAGCTGCACGTTAATACGCAGTCGATTGCCGGCGCGCTGTACCTGGCCTTCGAGTACCGTGGCAACACCGAGCAGGGTGCCGATCTCCTTGATAGACAGATCCGGGTCCAGCCGCTCGACCGAGGTCCGCGAGATGACCTTAAGTTGACCGAGTTTCGACAACAGGGTCAGCAGTTCATCGTGCAGGCCGCCCGCAAAAAACTCGGCGTTCTCTGCGCTGGCACTCTGGTTCTTGAAAGGCAGTACGGCAATCGATTTGTCGGTAACCGCCACGACCGGCGCTTCGATGCGCTCGTCAAACACAAGGTCCTTGATAAGCAACATCACGACCGCCAGTGCCAGCGTGCCGATGATCATGTAGTTGAGCTTCTGCCCGGTGTGCGGCGTTATCGATGTCTCTGGCGCGACCTCCGCCGTTCTAACGACACCGTCTGGCGTAACTTCGAACGCCCAGGCAAAAATCAAAGCAATGGGCAAGCCAAGTAGCAGGAAAGCGACCAGCAGAGTCTGCGTCCATTCGGGCAGGTGCAGGGCAGGAAACATGACGTCGCCGATCTGCATCAGCAACCAGCTGACGACAATATAGATAACGGCAACGCGAAAAACGTTGCGGCGTTTCAGTTCCTGAAAGAACGACCCCGACATGGCACCCCTTTTTTCTTTAAGGATACCAAGAACGGTAGGAATTAGCGCTTCTTGCGCCCCATGGCAGCACAGGGTTTGTACCTGAAACAGCCAGTGACATGATCGTTGACCATGCCGGTCGCCTGCATGTGTGCATAGATGATGGTGCTGCCGACAAACTTGAAGCCGCGTTTCTTCAAGTCCTTGCTGAGAGCATCAGACTCGAGCGACGTTGCCGGCACATCGCCGTCCTCCTGGAGCTTGTTCTGCATGGGCTTGCCGCCTACGAACCCCCATATGTAGTCGCTGAAACTACCGAACTCTTTCTGCACGGCGAGAAACGCTTTGGCATTTGTCACGGCTGCCCGCACTTTGAGCTTGTTGCGAACGATGCGGGGGTTCTGCAGCAGCCTCTCGACGCGTTTCTCAGTGAAGCGTGCGACCTTGACCGGATCGAAATCGGCAAACGCTTCGCGATAGCCATCGCGCTTGTTGAGGATGGTGGACCAGCTGAGGCCTGCCTGCGCCCCTTCGAGGATAAGAAACTCGAACTGCACGCGATCGTCGTATACCGGTACGCCCCACTCCTCATCGTGGTAGCGAATATAATCGGCGGATTGGCCTTCGGCCCATTTGCATCGTACGAATGGTTTGCTCATCAGCCGCTCCTCAAACAACGGGCAGTCAATTTAGCAGTTTTGAAATGTGCGATCAGCAGCAAATCTGCAGAAAGACGAGAGATACGCGAGCCGGCGCCCGCTCCCACAAAAAAGCCCGCGACAAGCGCGGGCTTTAGAGCTGACCAGGGTCAGACTAGCGGGTGATTACATATCACCGCCGCAGGAACCTTCACCGCAGGAACCTTCAGCTTTTTCCTTGTCACCACCGCAGGTGGCTTCGCCTTCTTTGTCGCCGCCACAGGTAGCTTCGCCTTCCTTGTCACCACCGCAGGTAGCTTCGCCTTCTTTGTCGCCGCCGCAGGCAGCTTCGCCTTCCTTGTCACCACCACAGGCAGCTTCGCCCTCTTTGTCGCCAGCCTTACTGCCGCCACAGGCACCTTCGCCATTTGCCAGCATGTAACCCCCGCTGAGCGTAGACATTGCGAAAGGACTTGCGCCCGTATCAGCATTAACTGTTCCGCTTATAGCAAAAGATCCCGCGAGGGCAGCGCCCACAGCCAGTGCGATTGGCTTGATTACTTTCTTTTCCGACATTCGTTTTCTCCTTAAGTACAACGTTGTCTGCCCATGAACGGGCGTTCTCATCAATACAATGCGGTTCAGGTGTCCCACATCACTGAATTTCTTAACTTATTGCTTATGGCGTCTATGCGCTCACCGCGCTGGCCGATGATAGCGATGCTGCCGTTGCCAACGGGCAGCAGAACGCCGTCAATATGCTCGCCGCTGAGGTCTACAGCAGCGTCAATTTTTTCGTCAGGCAAAAGCAGGATCGTTACCGGTCCGCGCTCACCCTGGATGACCAGGTGCGGCACAGTCTTGCCGTTGATGTCGCAAGTCTGAGCATACGTTACCAGCCCGGCACTATGTCCCATCGTCGACAGGTTTGCCGGCACAACCGCCGCCAGACGCGCATCACTCACGCCCTTGTCGGTTACGACCAGTGATGCTGGCTCATGATCAAGGTGCGCGATGATTTCGGCTTCGAGCGATTCGTAGTGAATGTCCGTGCTCAACATGCGGAAACCGAGTGTTGCTGCAATCACGACCGTCGCCGCAATGGCAAACCAGGTCGTCGTGTTGCGCTTCTTCGGCTGCAGCGTGACGACGTTATCGACTTCGATGTCGGGCAACTCGGGCATGACAAGTTCGGGCACGCGGAGATTCAGGGCCGCTGAAATCCGGGCGTCGAGCGACAACATGTCTTTGCGATACGCCTGGCACGAGGCGCATCCACTCAGATGCGCGGCACCGCCGTCGAATGACGGATCTGCCGCTATTGCCTGTTTGTAGTCGTCACAATTCATTTGTCATCAATCTTCTAGAGTCTCTTTGAGCTTGTGCCTTGCACGGTGCAATCGTGTCAGTACTGCGCCTTGTTTCAGTCCCATCAGCTCTGCGATCTCGCTCGTGCTATAGCCCATCATGACTTGTAGCACCAGCGGCTCGCGATAATCATCGTCGAGTTCGAAAATCGCCTCGCGCATTGCATCGAGTTCCCTGTCCGGCTGTTCTGCCAGAAGCGCCTCTTGTGACGCAGACAGGTCGTCAATATCGACAGTCTCGAGCCTCTTGCGCTCGAAATATCGCGCATTTTCGCGTCGAACGATGGTCAGCAACCAGGGTTTGGCCGCAGCATCATCGCGCAACGCATCGAGCGACTTCCATGCTCTTAACAGTGCCTCCTGAACCACGTCCTCGGCGATCGACCGATCTCTCGATAGCCATGCCGCGTAGCGGTACATGTCGGCGTGAAACACGCCCACCAGCTGATCGAATCGGCGCCGCCTTACGGTGGCTTCAGTGCTGCTGTTCATACGAGATGACCCGTGTGAAAGATTTTTTATTACCGGAATCGGTGAAAACCATACTTAAAACGTGGAAACCCTTACTAAATACAGGGAAAATAGATAGTTATTATCGTTATTCTGATTAGCTATGAGTCTACCAACACCCGGTCAGTTCCCAAAAGTTCGTATGCGGCGCGTGCGCCGGACCGCCGCTTTGCGGCGCCTGGTCGCCGAAAATGAGCTGAGCGCAGCGGATCTAATCTATCCCGTTTTCGTCCTGGAAGGCGAAGGCCGTGAAGAACAGGTGCCATCGATGCCTGGGATTTCGCGCAAGAGTCTGGACGGCATTCTGGAGGAGGTGCGCGAAGCCGAGCAACTGGGGATACCGGCCGTAGCGCTGTTCCCGGTCATCGACGAGTCACGCAAGTCGCTGGATGGTGCCGAGTGCGCGAATCCCGATGGCCTGGTACAGACCACGGTCCGCGCAATCAAGGACGCCTGCCCCGAGATTGCGGTAATGACCGATGTCGCCCTCGACCCGTATACGACACACGGCCTGGACGGCATCATCGACGACGAGGGCTACGTACTCAATGACGAGACGGTCGCGATGCTGGTACGACAGGCGCTGTCGCACGCGCAGGCAGGTGCCGATATCGTCGCGCCGTCCGACATGATGGACGGGCGCATCGGTGCCATTCGTAATGAGCTCGAGGGCGCTGGCCACATCAACACGGTAATCCTCGCCTACGCTGCCAAGTTTGCGTCGAGTTACTACGGTCCGTTTCGCGACGCCGTCGGCTCGGCCGCAAATCTTGGCAAGGCCGAAAAGGCGACTTTCCAGGTTGCTCCCAGCAACAGCGACGAGGCTTTGCGCGACGTCAAACTTGATCTCGATGAGGGCGCCGACATTGTCATGGTAAAACCGGGCATGCCGTATCTGGATATCGTGTATCGCGTTAAGCACGAACTCGGCGTCCCGACCTTCGCCTACCAGGTCAGTGGCGAGTACGCGATGCTCAAGGGCGCAGTTGACAACGGCTGGCTTGACGAACAGAAAGCGATCACTGAATCGTTGCTCTGCATGAAGCGCGCCGGCGCAGATGCCATACTCACGTACTTCGCATTGACGGTTGCGCGCTGGTTATGATTGATCGCTACGGTGTTATGGGTTACCCGGTGTCGCACAGTCGATCGCCGGTTATCCATCGGCTGTTCGCGCTGCAGACCGGGCAACAAATGCAGTACGAGTTGCTGCAAGTCACACCCGATAAGCTCGAGACCGCAGTGCGCCAGTTTCAACGCACCGGCGGCATGGGACTGAACGTGACGGTTCCTCACAAGAGCGAGGTCAGCAAACTCGTCGACCAGATCAGCGAGCGAGCCGCAACGGCAGGCGCAGTCAATACGCTGACGTTTCGCGATGGCCAGATCTTCGGCGAGAACACTGATGGCATCGGCTTGCTGCGGGACCTCGCCGTTAATCAGGGCGTGTCTATCGAAGGCAAGAATATTCTCATCCTTGGCGCTGGCGGCGCTACCCGTGGCATCGTGGGACCGCTACTCGAGATGCGGCCGAACGTGCTGCGGATTGCAAACAGGACGGTGGGCAAAGCGCAGGCGCTGGCGGCACACTTCTCGGTTTCCGGCCCGGTGACGGCCTGCCCCTTTAACGCGGTGCCGGTTTCGGAACCTTACGACCTGGTCATCAACGCGACATCTGCAAGCCTGCATGGGGATAGTCCACCGTACCCGGGCGCCGCAATTTCCGAGCGCTCGTTTTGCTACGACCTGTCGTACGGGCTGAGCCCGACGCCGTTCAGCGAGTGGGCGCGCGAGCAGGGGGCACACCAGTCAATCATGGGTTGGGGCATGCTGGTGGAACAGGCGGCGGAATCCTTCAATATCTGGCGCGGCGTGCGACCGGATACCGCACCCGTGCTGAAACAGATGAAGATCACCGCATAGTCACGAATTCTTCCGCGCTCGTGGGGTGAATTGCTACCGTGTCATCGAAGTCTTTCTTGGTGGCTCCCATGCGCACAGCGACGGCGAAACCCTGCATCATTTCGTCAGCACCATCACCAATAACGTGGCAACCAACAACTTTCTCTTCCGCGCCGGCCGTAATGAGCTTCATGACCGAGCGCTGCTTCTTGTCTCCCAGCGCATAGAACATCGGCGTAAAGCCTGACGTGTAGATTTTCATGTCGTCGCCATACTGTGCGCGTGCTTCGGCTTCAGTGAGTCCGATCGTGCCGATTGGCGGGTGGCTGAAGACAACCGTCGCAATGTCCTGGTAGTCCAGGTGACGACCGTCCATGCCGCCATAAAGGCGGTCGGCGAGCCGACGACCGGCCGCTATCGCAACCGGGGTTAAGGCCTCGCGACCAGTGACATCGCCAAGTGCGAAGACATTCTCCACGTTGGTCGCCTGGAACGTGTCGGTCGGCACAAAGCCGGCCTCATCCATTTCTACGCCGGCAGCCTCGAGCCCCAGGTCATCGGTATTGGGGCCGCGCCCGATCGCCCACAGAATGCAGTCAACCGGGCCAAACTGGCGCCCATCCTCAGCATGCAGCAGCAGGCCGTCAGCTGTTTTCTCGACGGATGAAGGAATGACGCCGTTAGCCAGTGCAATACCGTCCTTCTGCATAGCTTCCATCAATTCGTCACTGAGCATGCAATCGAAGCTACGCAAGACCCGATCCTTGCGTATGACAAGCTGGGTTTCGCTGCCGAGTCCGGCGAACACGCCCGCCAACTCAACCGCGATGTAGCCGCTGCCCGCAACCAGCACTCGCTTCGGCTGTTCAGGCAACTCGAAAAAGCCATCAGAGCTGATGCCGAGATCCGCGCCAGGAATGTCTGGCTGCAGCGGCCGCCCTCCAGTTGCGATGACGAGCCGCTCGGCGGTGTATTCAGTGTCGCCAACCTGCACGGTGTGCGCGTCGATGATCTTCGCCCAGCCCTCGATATGCGCCACGCCACGCTTGTTGAGGTTGTTCGCGTAAATTCCGTTCAGCCTGGTGACGTAACTGTCGCGAGCACGTTTCAGCGCCGACCAGCTGTGCCCGTTGACCGTGAGGTCGAAACCATAGCCGGCCGCATGCTCGAAATGATGTGCCTGGTGGGCCGTATACCACATGACCTTCTTGGGCACGCAACCGACGTTGACGCAGGTTCCGCCAAGCGGCTTAGGCTCAACAACTGCGGCCTTCGCTCCGTACTCTGCGGCACGCTGCGCGTGCGCAAGACCGCCGCTGCCGCCGCCAATTACAATAAGATCAAATTTGCTGGTCAAGAGAGTCTCCAGGTCCCGGGGGCGGAGCATGCTAATATGCGCCGCCATTAGAAAGCCACCCTAGCAGCTTAAAAGCCAGTATGAATAATCCACTACTCGATACATCCTCGTTGCCGCGTTTCGATGACATATTGCCGGAACACGTTGTTCCCGCACTCGAAAGCATCATCGCCAACAATAGACAGCGCCTCGACGAATTGTTCACTGACGGTGACGAATTCTCCTTCGATAACGTTGTCGCTCCGGTAGAGGAGATGGACCACGAGCTTAGTCGCGCCTGGTCTCCTGTGCGTCACCTGCAAAGCGTGCTCGGCTCCAGTGAATGGCGTGAGGCTTACAATGCCGCATTGCCGCTACTCACCGAGTACAGCACCGACCTGTCGCAGGATGCTCGACTGCAGCGTGCTTTCGCCAAGGTTGCTGAAGGCCTTGGCGAGGCCGGCAGCAGAGCAGCCCATAGCGTCGTCGATCATGCACTTCGAGATTTTCATCTCGCCGGAGTCGACTTACCTGAGGCCGATAAAGCCCGATTCAAGGCAATCATGCAGGAGCTGGCGACGGTACAGTCCGAATTCGAGCACAACATCCAGGACGCGTCCGACGCCTGGTTCCTGCACATCGAAGATAAACACGAGCTTCTCGGCATACCTTCCCAGGCGCTCAATCGTGCCGCACAGGAGGCCGAACGTCGTGACCTCGATGGCTGGGTATTGTCTCTCGATTACCCGACCTACGATGCAGTTCTAACGCATGCCGAGAACCGCGAGCTGCGCGAGCGCATGTATCGGGCATGGACCACTCGCGCATCGGACCAGGGTGACAAGCCGGGATGGGACAACAGTGACAACATAGAGAAGATCATGGCGTTGCGGCACGAGGCTGCCGGGCTGGTTGGTTTCGGCAGTTATGCGGACTACTCGCTGGCGACCAAAATGGCGTCAACGTCTGACGAGGTCATATCGTTCCTGCGTGAGCTCGGTGCCCGCAGTAGCCCGGCAGCAAAAGCAGAGCTCGCGGAACTCGAAGCACTCGCCGGCAGCAAGATCGAACCATGGGATGCCACGTTCTGGCTGGACCGACTGAAGCACGAGAAGTACGCTATTTCGAATGAGGTGTTACGCCAGTATTTTCCGCAGCAGACAGTTGTCAGTGGTTTGTTTTCGCTCGCAACGAGGCTGTACGGCATCACCTTGCGAGAAGACCCGAGCGTCAAGACCTGGCACGACACGGTTCGCTATTTCGTCGTTTCTGATAACGAGGGTGCCGCTATCGGCGGCTTCTATACCGATTTGTTTGCAAGAACCGGCAAGCGTGGTGGCGCCTGGGTTGATGAGTGCGTAAACCGTAAGAAGCTTGGAGGCGAGGTCGCGTTGCCGGTTGGCTACCTTGTTTGTAACTTCCCGCCGCCCGATCAGGATGGCGGTTCGTTGCTGGCTCACGAAGAGGTTGTAACGCTGTTTCACGAGTTTGGTCACATGCTGCATCACCTGCTGACTCGCATCGACTATCCAAGCATTGCAGGTATTAACGGTGTTCCGTGGGATGCGGTCGAACTGCCCAGCCAGTTCATGGAGAACTTCGCGTGGAATTACGAGGTGCTCGAAAGTTGCAGCGCACATTCGGAAAGTGGCGAACCACTGCCACCTGAACTATTTGGGAAAATGCGTGAGGCCAGACACGTTGGTGAGGCGATGGCCATGCTGCGACAGCTCGAATTCGCGCTGTTCGATATCCGCCTGCATGCCGAATTTGCGCCGCAGGACGGTTCGAGAGTCATGCAGTTGCTGGCCGAAGTGCGCGCAGAGGTGTCCCTGTTTGAGCATCCTGACTACAATCGATTTGCGCATGCCTTCTCGCACATTTTTGCCGGCGGTTACGCGGCCGGCTACTACAGCTACAAGTGGGCAGAGGTGCTTGCCGCGGATGCATTCGAGGCATTCGAGCAAGCTGGCGTGTTTGATAGCGCGACAGCGACGCGGTTTCGTGAGGAGATACTGGAGGTCGGTGGCAGTCGCGACATCATGGAAGCCTACGTGGCATTCCGTGGGCGAAAGCCGGAAATTGGCGCACTGCTGCGACTGAGTGGGATCGAGTGATATGAAGATAGCAACCTGGAACGTCAACTCTCTCAAGGTTCGGCTGCCGCACGTACTGGAGTGGATCGCCGCAAATGAACCCGATGTGCTGGTCCTGCAGGAGATCAAGCAGGTGACCGAGGCGTTTCCGGCCGAAGAGTTGGCGACTGCTGGCTACCACGGTATTGCCTCCGGGCAGAAGACCTACAACGGCGTCGCGGTTCTCAGCAAGAGCGCCGCGCAAGATCCGGTAACTGACTTTCCGGGGTTTGACGATCCGCAGCGCCGCATCCTTGCGAGTACCGTGAACGGTGTGCGCATCATTAATCTGTACGTGCCAAACGGCTCTGAAGTTGGTTCCGAGAAATACGCATACAAGCTCGGCTGGCTTGCCGCACTCAAGGGTTTCCTGCAGGACGAAATGAAGCAGCATGAGCGTCTCGTCGTGCTGGGCGACTTCAATATCGCGCCGCAGGATGGCGACGTGCACGATCCTGAGAAGTGGGGAGAGGGCATTCTCTGCAGCCCGCCTGAACGCGAGGCGCTCGGTGAATTGCTGCAGCTTGGGCTGACGGATGTGTATCGCAAATTTGATCAGCCAGAGAAAAACTTCAGCTGGTGGGACTATCGCGCGGCCGGATTTCGCCGCAATGCCGGCTTAAGGATCGATCTCATTCTGACGAGCGATGCAATGACCGAGAGTTGCAGCGCGAGTTATATCGATAAGGAACCGCGCGCCTGGGAGCGTCCATCTGACCATGCGCCGGTTGTTGCTGAATTTACATAAAGCCAAAAATCGTACGATAGTGGTGCAGCAACCAATGTAAAATCGGTGACCATGTCTATACCCCAGGACAGGCGCAACGATTACGACGTGACAAATACTGTGCAGGTGAGCAACCCTGCTGCAGTTCGTAATGCCGTGCGCGAACTGTTTTCAAATACGTTTCCTGGTGCTTCATTCGACAAACTGTGGCTCGCGTTCTACGACTTCGAGCGACTCTTTAGTGGCCGTTACCCGGGCTATCATGGTTGTGACACGACCTATCATGATGTGCAACACACGCTCGACATGACGCTTGCGCTTGCGCGGCTGGTTGTGGGTTACGAACAGAGCGCGGAGCAGTCCGACAGACTGGGCTCACATCGTGCGCAGATGGCCATCATTACCTCGCTGTTCCACGACGCCGGTTACATTCGCCACGCTGAACGCGATAAAGATTTTGAGAACGGCGCAGAGTTCACGCTCTATCACGTGTCTCGCAGCGCCGACTTCCTGCGTCGCTATCTGCCGGAACTCGGCCTTTCAAAGGACGTCGCCGTCAGCAGCATGATCGTGCACTTCACGGGCTACGAGCTGGATCTCGATAACATTGAGCTCGACGATCCGCGTGACATCATTTGTGGCCACCTCATTGGCACTGCCGACATGATTGCGCAGATGGCCGATCGCTGCTATCTCGAAAAGTGCCGCGACCGCCTCTACAAAGAGTTTGTCATTGGTGGCGTTGCTGTGGAGAACGCGAAACCCGGCGAGTACATGGTGCGCTACAAGTCAGGCAAGGACCTGCTGATGAAGACGCCGCTTTTCTACCAGCAGGTCATGCGCGAACGACTGAACTCAAAGTTCAATCGGGCCTATCGTTACATCGAGGTCCTTTACGATGGCCAGAACCCGTATATCGATGCCATCGCCGCCAACATCCAGCATCTGGTGCGAATTCTCGAGACCGGAGACTGGTCGTTGCTGCGGCGCGAACCTCCGTATTTCCTGGGCATCAAGAGTGCCGTGCAACAGGTTGAGCGGCTGGTATCGCGCCAGCTCGCCTCATTTACGGGCCGATCGGTCGATGCCGATGGCGGCCTGTTGATGCCGGTTTAAGGCTTACCGGCGCGCCGCTTT
>Ga0316204_10010969_pt1 | contig 11498 bp, 10 predicted proteins | sample 6monrhotite_MG_2_FD_205661 | JGI IMG/M metagenome (GOLD analysis project Ga0316204, IMG submission 205661) | Microbial mat bacterial communities from mineral coupon in-situ incubated in ocean water Damariscotta River, Maine, United States -... | ecosystem: Environmental > Aquatic > Marine >...
GCTCATTATTGGCGGTGGACCGCGCAATTTCCGAGTTGCGACGAGGGCGTATGGTTGCTGTCAAAGGCCATGAAGGCCGCGCTGTCCTCATGCTGGCGGCCGAAGCCGCAACCGACAGCGGACTATCCCTGTTGGCCAGCATTGCTAACTCAACCACAATACTGGCGGTTACGGGACGGCGGGCTGCTGTTCTGGGCTTAGCTGATGCCGGACCGCAGGTAGCGTTAATCAGCGCCGGGAGCGATGGCGCCCTCTCCGCCGACAGCGTGATTGATCTGGCCGACCCGCTCTCCGACGCCAGCGGTGAAGAAGTATGCTCGCTTCTCGCGGCGGTTCAGGTTTCCCAGGCCGACCCCTACAGTTGCGAAGCGGCCGCCGTACAAATGGCGAAAATGGCACGGCTGCTCCCCGCAGCGATGGCCGCTGAAATCCTTGATCCGACCGCAAACGATCTCGACGCATGGGCCGTTCGCCACGACTTGTTCACGGTCGACGCAGGAGATGTCTTCCAATACGACAAGACCGCCGCCCGGTCCCTCACATCCGTTAGCGAAGCCCGGGTTCCGCTGGAAAATGCAGAGAATACCCGGATCGTTGCCTTTCGTCCGATTGATGGTGGACTGGAACATCTGGCCATTATTATCGGAGAACCAGTCGCAACAGACACCGTATTGGTTCGATTGCATTCGGAATGTTTTACCGGAGACCTGCTCGGCAGCTTGAAATGTGATTGTGGCGACCAACTGCGGGGCGCCATCAATGAAATTTCCTCGGTAGGCGGCGGTATCCTGCTCTATTTGGCTCAGGAAGGTCGCGGCATTGGGCTGGTCAATAAACTCCGGGCGTATGAATTGCAGGATCGCGGGTTTGATACACTGGATGCCAATGAACAACTAGGCTTCGATGCGGATGAGCGGGTCTACCTGCCCGCCGCGCAGATGCTGCGCGAATTAGGCTATGAACACATCCGGTTGCTTACGAACAATCCGGAAAAAGTGTCCGCGCTAGCCGCGTGCAATGTCGAAGTCGTTGATCGGGTACCCCATGCATTCCCGTCCAACAAGCACAACGAATTGTATCTCGATACAAAGGCCCGGCGAAGCGGTCACTTGATCTGACATCGCCGGGTAGGAAAGATTGCCCCCGAACGACTAGGCAGCTATTGCCTCTCTGTCTGTTATTCTTGTCATAAACCCACATAACCCATTGAAATCACTAAGTAAGTGATTGGCATGCTGTTTGCGTTAGCTATTGCGAACAGAGAGAAACGCCATGAGTTACGACTACCGCATCGATTCAACCTATCGGCCTCGTATTTCATACGCTTCGACCGAAACCGTGCGCCATAGCACGGCGATGGAAGCGGCGGCAACCGGTATGGAAAAATCAACGGCCCTGGCCGACCTCGATAACGTCCGTTCCAGCGCCGGAAGCATCAACGACCACGGAAGCTCAGCCGTTCGGCCCTCCATCGCGACCACGGCGCAAGAGCAATCCCTGTCGTTTTCCGATCTGGTGGACGTCATCAACCCTCTTCAACATATCCCCTTGGTCTCCAGCGCCTATCGTGCCATCACCGGAGATGAAATCTCCGCGCCGGCTCGCGTTGCGGGGTCTGCCTTGTACTTCGGGCCCATTGGGGCAGTAACGGCGATTGCGAACGTTGCCGTTGAAGGGTTAACAGGTCAGGACATGGGGGACCATGCCTTAGCGTTGTTGTCGGGCGGCGCCGCCGGGACCAACGCCACGAGCACCATTGAAGCCGCGAATGCCGCACAACCCGGTCAGACAACGCAACGTGCCACCATTAATGCGGCGAATACGGCGGCGCTTTCATCGTCGGCTGTTGGCTCGCCCATGGTTGACGAAGAACTATCCCCCGATGAGCCGTTTACGTTCAACGCGGTCACGCCGCCTGCGGTTTCGAATGCTTCACGAGCAATCGGGTTTGCCGGAACGACAGAACCCGTGGCGCTTGACGCGTTACCGGCAGACATTCTTTCCGCCCTATACAGTGGGCAGGCAGTGCGTCCGACCGGTGCGGGCAGCACCGGAAACGCCGCCGTCGAGGCCAACCCCGGTGCAGCGGCGGGAACAGGAAGCTACAATTCGTCACAACAAACGACACCCGGTTATGCTCAACTGGTCGAAGCTGCCCCACGCTGGAGTTTTTGGTCTTCGCCCGATGATGCACACACCACGCCCGTATCGGCGGCCCGCGCCTATGGCGGGGTCGTTCCTGATGACACCGGCGCGCAAACCAACATCGCCGCCCAGGGCGGATGGTTTGGCGCCAACATGCCCGAGGTCTTGGCCCGATACCAAGATGGCGCTAACCTGCAACGGCAATCTACGCGGCCTTTCCTGGACACCACGCAGTAACGGCCGCCCTCATCCGCTGACCGGAATGCCGACAGATGACCGATACCCCTGTAATTCTTGACGTGTTTGCGCCGGGCTTTCTCCATTTGGGCTCTGAAAAATTCCGCTGTGCACTGGGTCCCGCCGGGATCGTCGCCAAAAAGACCGAAGGTGACGGCGGCACACCGGTCGGGACCTTTTCCTTGCGGCGGGTCATGTACCGGGCGGACCGGGTAGCACCGCCCGACACCCGATTGCCTATCCGGGAACTGACGGACAGGGATGGCTGGTGCGATGACCCTGACCAGCCGGAGTACAACCAGCTTATTTCACTGCCTCACGACGCCCGTCATGAACAGTTATGGCGTACCGACCATGTGTACGATGTCATTGTCGAAATTGGCTACAACGACGCCCCGCCCGTTGCTGGCAAAGGCAGCGCGGTTTTCATGCATGTGGCACGTGAGGGATATCGCCCGACCGAAGGGTGTGTCGCGCTATATCTTGATGACTTGTTGCGCGTTCTTGGCGCATGTGGCCCGGGGTCTGTCTTAAGGGTTAACCCCGCCCAATAACTCATTACGCAATCGGGGGGCGGTCTCCGAAAATAGCCGTTCCCACCCGAACGTGAGTGGCGCCGAACTGGACGGCAACGTCGTAGTCTGCACTCATGCCCATGCTCAGCTTCTCAACACCATTCCGTTTGGCAATTTCACGCAGCAAGGCGAAATGCAGGGCGGGTTCTTCATCGGCGGGGGGAATACACATCAAGCCGACGATCGGCAGCGCAAGCGTGTCGATACACTCCCTGATAAATGAATCCGCATCGGCAGGTGAAATTCCGGCTTTTTGCGGCTCGGCCCCTGTGTTGACCTGAATAAAGACATCAGGGCGGAGGCCGGTTTCATCCATCAGACCCGCCAGTCGGTGGGCCAGTTTGGGGCGGTCCACCGTCTCGATGACATCAAAGAGCTCTAGTGCCGTCCGCACTTTATTCGTCTGTAGCGGTCCGATCAGGTGCAAGCTAATCTCTTGGGTTTCCGCTTTCATCGCAGGCCATTTTCCCTCGGCCTCCTGCACCCGGTTCTCACCGAACACACGCTGGCCCGCGTCAATGGCTGGTTGAATGCGATCGGCCTCATGTGTCTTGCTCACGGCGACCAACGTGATATCTGACGGGTCTCGGGCGGCTTGCGTCGCGGCATCATTGATTTGGGCGCGAACGGTTTCGAGATTTTCCTTTACCATTGCTATTTGTTCATTGTCAGTTGTCATGGTTGTCGATGGTCCTGTTTCAGCGACGAATGATATCAAATGAGGATTGGAAGGATCGTAATCCCGTGACGTGCGCGACAAGCCTCCGTTGGTCGTCTAATTTGACATGTCCCGTCGGACTGAAAAAGCGTGATTTTGAACTACCCCGGTTCATCTTCCTGACCGACGAACGGCGCGTTACCAACCCTGTCGCCGTTGCGCGGTCCATGCCGACAAACAGCGCCATCATTATTCGGGGCAAGAACCTCGATATCCTGAAACCCCAAATAGCCGCTGTTCAACCGGTTTGTGCTTCCCGTGGCCTGACCCTGCTCGCCACGGTGTCTCCGGAAATGGCCGTGTCATTGGGGCTGGATGGCATTCACCTGTCCGAGGCGCAGGTCCGGAGGTCAGGCGGTGCCGTGTCCCGGTTTGCGGAAAACTGGGTCGTGACGGCGGCAGCCCATACGGTGACTGCGGTGCGGCGCGCGCGAAAGCTGGGTGTTGACCGTATTCTGATCTCGCCGGTTTTTTCGACCGTCAGTCACACCGGCGCCAACACCCTTGGCGTCATGGGATACCGCAAATTGGCGAAACACGCGCCATCCCTGGCCTGTCCGTTGGGCGGCATCACGCCCAGGACCCTGACTTCCCTGAAAGGGGCGCCCATCGCCGGAATTGCCGGCATCGAGGTTTTTCTGGATCAAGCCGGGCTCACCGGCTGAAACCCTGCTGACGATTAACCCGGCGCATTGTCAGGTATGGTCTGAGCGGGGTGTTTGGTATATGAAAGTCGCGGTTTAACTGTAAAGGGAACGTCCGTGGTGACGCTGAACGAAAATGAATCCCGCTATAATGTGAGGGAAGCTGAAGCCAGATGGCAAGCAGCGTGGGAAGAACACGGTTGTTTCACGGTGAACGAGGAGTCAGACCGGCCCAAATACTACGTGCTGGAAATGTTTCCCTATCCATCCGGACGGATTCATATGGGACATGTCCGTAACTACACCCTCGGCGATGTGGTCGCCCGTTACAAAAAAGCCAAGGGCTTCAATGTCCTCCATCCCATGGGGTGGGATGCTTTCGGCCTGCCTGCCGAAAACGCCGCCATTGAAAACAATGTCCACCCGGCAAAATGGACGCGCGAAAATATCGCCACCATGCGTCGGCAACTCAAATCGATGGGGCTGTCCTATGACTGGTCCCGTGAAATCGCCACCTGCGACCCTGAATACTACAAGCATGAACAGAAGATGTTCCTCGACTTCATGAAGGAAGACCTCGTCTACCGGAAAGAGTCCTGGGTGAACTGGGATCCCGTGGAAAACACCGTGCTGGCGAACGAGCAGGTCATTGATGGCCGGGGCTGGCGGTCGGGGGAGTTGGTCGAAAAACGGAAACTTTCCCAATGGTTTTTGAAGATTACCGCCTATGCGGAGGACTTGTTGGCCGGGCTCGATACGCTGGACCGGTGGCCAGACCGGGTTCGTCTGATGCAAGAAAACTGGATCGGCCGCTCCGAAGGCGCGCATATCCGCTTCAATATTGACGGGCGCGATGACACGCTGGAAGTCTACACGACCCGTCCGGATACTATTTACGGTGCTTCGTTCTGCGCCATCGCAGCCAATCACCCTCTCGCACAGGAACTGGCGGCGACGAACCCGGACCTTGAGGCCTTTATCAAGGAATGTAACCGATTAGGCACGAGCGAAGCTGCCATCGAAACGGCAGAGAAGCTGGGTTTTAATACCGGGTTGAGTGTTGAGCACCCAATCGAGGGAATGCCGAAACTCCCCGTTTACATCGCCAACTTCGTGCTTATGGATTATGGAACGGGGGCGATTTTCGGTTGCCCCGCACATGATCAACGCGATCTGGACTTCGCCCGCAAATATGACCTTCCGGTTATTCCCGTTGTCGCGCCCAAAGGCACTGCCGCCGAGGATATGACCATTGATGACACTGCGTTTGCTGAAGACGGAGTCGCGATCAATTCCGGTTTTCTTGATGGTTTGCGGGTCGATGAGGCGAAAGACAAAATTATCGACCATTTCGAAGGACGTAACATTGGTGCGCGCGCGACCAATTACCGCTTACGGGATTGGGGCGTTTCACGTCAACGCTATTGGGGCTGCCCTATTCCCATCATTCATTGTGATGCGTGTGGGATTGTTGGCGTACCTGAGGCGAGCCTGCCGGTTGAACTGCCGGAAGACGTTGACCTATCCGTCACCGGTAACCCGCTTGAGGCACACCCTTCCTGGAAGCATGTCGAGTGCCCGACGTGTGGGAACCCCGCAGTTCGTGAAACCGACACCTTTGATACGTTTTTTGAATCTTCCTGGTACTTTGCCCGTTTCTGTTCACCCGGCGATTCCAGTCTTGGCTTTACGCGGCAATCCGCTGATTACTGGCTCCCTGTGGATCAATACATTGGCGGGATCGAACATGCGGTACTGCACCTTCTCTATTCCCGGTTTTTCACCCGGGCGTTGAAACAGTGTGGATACCTTGGTGTCAGCGAACCTTTTGCCGGACTAATGACCCAAGGCATGATCTGTCACGACACCTATCGCGACGAAAACGGGAACTGGCTGCTGCCAGCGGATGTCGACCACGGGGGTGATAACCCCTCTCATATCAAAACCGGTAAGCCCGTGCAGGTGGGCCGTACGGAAAAAATGAGTAAATCGAAAAAGAATGTGGTCGACCCCGAGGTCATTATTGAAAGCTATGGCGCTGACACGGCGCGATTGTTCATGTTGTCTGACAGCCCGCCGGACCGAGACCTTGACTGGACAGACTCCGGCATCGACGGTGCATGGCGCTATGTGAACAGGCTATGGCGCGCCGTCATGAAAAACGGTGGAAGCCTGGGCGACGTCAACAGTGCCAAACCGGAAAAACTTGGCGAAGCCGCGGAGCGCATGTACCGCCTTTGCCACAAGACCATGTCGGATGTTTCCGGCGATCTAGACCGGTTTCATTTCAACAAAGGCGTTGCCCGGATCAGGGAGTTAACAAACGCGCTGGAAGGTCTGGGTGACGAAGCCGGTGCGGACTGGGTTCGGCGCTTTGGATGGGAAACAATTACCCAGCTGATCGGGCCAATGATGCCCCATTTGGCGGAAGAGTTATGGCACGGCCTTGGACATGAAACGCTGTTGACCGAAACGCGGTGGCCGGAGGCCGATCCAAAATTGTTGGTGGAAGAGACAGCGGACGTTGCGGTACAAGTAAATGGTAAGCTTCGGGGGACGGTGACGTTACCGAAAAATTGTGATCAGGCAACCGCCGAGACAACGGCGCTTTCGATTGAGGGTGTTCAATCTGCCATCGGTGGAAAAGAAATACGGAAGTTGGTTTATGTTCCAAACCGGATCGTCAATGTGGTGGTATAAACCCTTCGTTGTCGCCTGTGCGTTGCTGGTGCTACAGGCGTGTGGGTTCCAGCCGCTTTACCAGCAGACACCAAGTGGCGGCGCGGGCCGTGCCTTTTTTGAAACCATAAAGGTTCCCCCAATCGCGGACCGGGTTGGGCAGGAGTTACGCAATCACCTGTATTCAGAACTGACGCCCAAAGGTCAGCCCGCCGACCCTAAATGGGAGCTCGTGGTTAAACTTACAGAGTCCATCCAGAAAACATCTATCGAGAGGACGTCGTTCTCAACTCGCGCCAATTTGGTTCTGACCGGGACCTATACCTTGACGCCCCTCGACGCAGACGTGGTGGGCTTATCCGGTGAAACAGCTGAAGCACAGGGCGGAGGCTCGGATGCCGCTGTGGGACACAGTGGTACCGTCAAGGTAACAAGCAGTTATAATATCTTTGATTCCGAATACGCGACCCTTGTCGCAGAGCGGGATTCCCGATCTCGAGCCGTGCTGTTCTTGAGCAACGATATTCGCCGCCAGCTGGCCATCTGGTACAACAACCGCAGTGAATAAGGCGGTGCGATGAAGATCTCCGCGGGTGCCGCCGACCGCTTTGTCAGTCAACCGGATAAGAACATCCGGGCTGTCTTGCTGTATGGGCCCGATCAGGGCTTGGTCAAAGAAAGGGCCGAAACACTTGGTCGCACGGTTGTCCATGACCTTTCTGATCCCTTTAACGTTGTTGAATTAAGTGCCACCGGACTAAAGGATGACCCATCCCGGCTTTCTGATGAAGCCAACGCGCTTTCTTTCGGGGGCGGGCAACGGTTTATTCGCCTCCGCAGCGCCGGTGATTCGCTCACAAAAACTGTCCAGGCCTATCTCGAAAACCCCTCACCTGATGCCCTCATTGTTGTAGAAGCGGATGAGCTGACGCCAAGGTCGTCACTGAGGAAGCTGTTTGAGAGCCATAAAACCGGCGCCGCCGTCGCCTGTTATCCTGCTGAAGGGCGAGATTTGATCCGGGCGGCAGAACAAATGCTGAAGGACCATGGCGTGTCGATCCATCAAGAGGCGCTGGCCTTGCTTGGTGATATTCTGGGTGCAGACCGCGCGATGGTGCGGCGCGAAATTGACAAGCTGGCACTGTATGCTGGGACCGGAAATCAGGTTACCAGCGATGATGTTGAAGCGTGTCTGGTAAGCACTGGTGCCGTTTCGCTCGACCAGATAGCCTTTTTCACCGCCGACGGAAAAACAGCCGAGGCTGACGGCCAATACCAGAGAGCGTTGAAAGAGGGCGTTTCAGAAATTGCCATTCTGCGCGCCATGCAACGGCACTTTCAGCGGCTGGATTGGGTTGTGTCCCAGGTTTCGAACGGGGCAAACGCAAGCTCTACCGTTAGCGGATTACGGCCGCCGGTGTTCTTCAAGTACAAAGACCGGTTTGAGCGACAGGTCCGCCGCTGGACCCCGCCACGCGTGCAGCACGCCCTGAGCGTGCTGACAGAAGCGGAGACGTCCTGTAAAATGACGGGGACACCCGTTGAGTTGGTATGCGGGCGCGCCATCATGGCAATTTCCCGCATGGGGTAAGTTTATGTGCAGTGCACATGCATTAGTTGTTGTCCGGAGAAGGCTCGCCGTGACTTATCCGGTGCAGAACTGAGTCCAGCTGATCCAGGGTTTTATAGTGGATGACCAGGGAGCCGCCGGTCTTCCCGGTGTTTATATCGACCTTCAGGCCCAACATGCTGCTTACATTTTGTTCCAGAGCAATGGTGTCGGCATCTTTGGCCCGTTTGCCAGACGGCACTATGGTTGTCCCCTGCGCATCCCGTGCCAGCTTTTCAGCCTGCCGCACAGACAGTCCAGCCGAGATTATTTTTTTTGCCAGACCAACGGGGTCTTCCGCACCGAGCAGGGTTCTCGCATGACCAGCGGACAACCGCCCATCATCCACCATCGTCCGGACGGCTTCTGGCAGGCCTAACAGCCGCAGGGTATTCGCCACGTGACTGCGGCTCTTGCCAACCACACCGGCAAGCTTCTCCTGAGTGTGCTGGAATTCATCAAGCAGTCGCTGGTAGCCCATTCCCTCCTCGATCGGGGAAAGGTCCTGACGCTGGAGGTTCTCAATTAACCCAACCTCAAGGGCTTCAACGTCAGAGAAGTCCCGGACAATGACGGGCACCTGGTGCAGCGTGGCTTGTTGTGCGGCGCGCCACCGGCGCTCTCCGGCAATAATTTCGAACTGACCTGAGTGTTCGGCATGCGGCCGCACCAACAATGGCTGTAACACGCCCTTTTCGGCAATGGAGTTTGCCAATTCGGCGATGGCTTCAGGCGCCATCAGATGGCGCGGCTGATATTTACCGGGATGCAAAAACTCGATGGGGACCTGTTGTGGGGCGCCGCCTTGTGCGGCGTCGGACGGGGGTCCACCGTCATCACCAAGCAAGGCATTCAAGCCCCGGCCCAGACTTTTTCTTTTTTGCGTGCTCATGTGGCTATCGTCCGACGTTCGCGGTGAATCACCTCTCCTGCGAGGTGAAGGTAGGCTTGGCTGCCCGCACAATTAATATCATAAATCAGAACAGGGCGACCGTGGGATGGCGCCTCCGAAACCCGCACGTTGCGGGGTATAACGGTATTGTAAACCTTGTCACCAAAATAAGCGCGGACATCATTCGCGACCATGTCCGACAGGTTGTTTCTCTTGTCATACATGGTCAACACGATCCCCTGTATCTCCAGCGCCGGATTAAAGGTGGCGCGGATACGGTCAATGGTACGGGTCAGGTGGCTAATACCCTCCAGCGCAAAGAATTCGCACTGTAACGGCACCAAAACCGAGTCGGCGGCAACCAACGCGTTAACGGTCAACAGACCCAATGCGGGTGGGCAATCAATCAACACGTAGTCATAGTGGCCCTCGCCGCCCCGGATGGCATCGCGCAACTGGAATTCCCGTCGCTCAATATCGATAAGCTCAATCTCCGCGCCCGACAGATCCATGCCCGATGGTACAATATCGAGGCCGGGAATGTCCGTTTTGAGGATAGCGCTGTCGAGCGCGGCCTCCCCCATCATCACGTGATAAGTATTGATGTCGCGGTTATTCGCGTTGAGGCCCAGACCCGTGCTGGCGTTTCCCTGTGGATCAAGGTCGATTATCAGCGCTTTTTTCTGGATTGCCGCCAATGCGGTGGCCAGATTGATCGCCGTTGTGGTTTTGCCAACGCCGCCTTTTTGATTGGCGACGGCAATGATGCGGGTTTGCCGTTCCATGAAAGGTTCCGCTTTTGCGGTGTTATCGACGATAGAATTCATTGATTTCAAGTATGACACCTTCGGGGTCGGTACGACTGATGTGGCACCGATGCTCTATATGCCACACCGTCAGGGATTCCGTCAATTCAGCCTGCCAATTGCGGCCCTTCAAAAACAGAAGCCTCGCATCGTCAGCCCCGACGGCCTCAGCGTATCCAAGCAGCTTACCCAGCGGGGCACAAGCCCGGCTTGTAACGGTAGCGGGTCGAGGGCCATCGTAGGATTCGATTCGGGTCCGGTGCAGAACTGCCGTTGCTCCGGTTTCACGGATAACGTGCCGCATGAATTCCGTTTTGTTTGCGTCACTTTCTATGAGGTGAACCTCCCCCGCACCCATGATGGAGAGAACAAGCCCCGGAAACCCGGCCCCGCTTCCCAAGTCTACAATGACGCCTGAGCCACCCGAGGCCTGTGAAACAAGCGGACGCAGCTGCGCGGAGTCTAGAAAATGCCGCCCCCACAGATCGTTCAGGGTCGACGGGCCGACAAGATTAAAGCGTTTCTGCCATTTTTTTAACAAAACCGCATATTGTTTCAGTGAGTCACAGATCGCCTCATCCACACCCGTTCGGCGGACAAACTCCTCAGGTGAGACGCTCACCTTTGAATCGGAATCGAAATGGATACTCATACGATTAAACCACTACCACAATTGAGCTTTGCCTGAAGAACGAACACCACGAGTGCTCTCGTAATGTTTCACGTGAAACAGTGTCGTTGGTTACGCAACCCGACGGGAACGGCCGCGCTTAATCTCCGCCAACAAGACCATGAGTGCGGCCGGCGTCATGCCGGAGATCCGGGCCGCCGCCCCAAGCGTCGCTGGACGGGCCTGATTAAGTTTATCCACCACCTCAGCAGACAGTCCGGGTATTCCATCAAACACCATGGAGGCCGGAATGGTTAAGCCCTCATCCCGGCGAAACGCCTCTATATCGGATGATTGTCGGGTAAGGTATGTGGCGTAGAGGCCCTGAATCTCCAATTGAGCCGTGATGTCGGGCTCAATTGTTGCCAGCTCCGGCCAGATCGACGCCAGATGGGCCATCTTTATTCCCGGATAGGACAGCATTTCCCACGCACTGCGGCGGGTGCCATCAAGATTGACTTCAATTCCGTGCCGCCGAAGCGCATTGGGCGTCGCCTCAAATTTCTGAAGCGCCTCAAGCCCG
>Ga0316204_10010971_pt1 | contig 11496 bp, 1 predicted proteins | sample 6monrhotite_MG_2_FD_205661 | JGI IMG/M metagenome (GOLD analysis project Ga0316204, IMG submission 205661) | Microbial mat bacterial communities from mineral coupon in-situ incubated in ocean water Damariscotta River, Maine, United States -... | ecosystem: Environmental > Aquatic > Marine >...
TTACATCACCAATACGATTATCTTCCACCTGCAAAATAACGCGATAATCGTTTAATGGAGCTATTTCAAATAGCACTTCACCCTGCTCTACAAATGCTCCCAGACGTTGACTTAAATCACCGGAGATCACAACACCATCGAAAGGCGCAACGATTTTACTGCGCGTCAACTGTTCTTCTGTTAAGGCAAGTTCCGCAGCCGCCTGATTCATTTGTGCACGATTAATATTTACTTCTGAACGTTCCTGTTTTGCATAGGCACTATTATATTCGTGACGATATTGAGAGCTTTCACTAAGCCATTTTTGACGTTGCAGACGCAATTCACGATCATCCATCTGGCTGACTAACTGACCAGCTTTAACAATATCACCCGCATGCACTGGTGCCTTTAACAAATAACCGTTAAAAGGTGCAGCGATAACTCTCTGTATTCGCCCCTCTAGTTTGGTATCTGCTGTAACACGATATGTACCAGTGACAAAAGTAAAAAAGAGAATCAGTAAGACACACAAGCTCACTAAAACTTTTCGACCAATATAATCAGCACCAAACAAACGATGGAGTTGAAGTAGAAACTTATCTTTTATGAGTAAAGGCAGTGGACGCTGAGCGTCGTGCTTATCTTGCAAGGTCGGCGCACACAAAACAGCAACAGCACGCACAAATTCAATTTCATCTTGTGTAAAGATCTGTGCTGTATTTCGTTCAAGCGTCAACACACAATAATGCCGATCACCAATATATATGGGAATACTTACCAAAGCCTGGCTTTCATACGCTTTGAATAATTGATAATGATCCGGCGCCTGAATATCACTGTCCTGTTGAGGAAAAGCAATATCACGACCCATAATCATCGATTCATTCATCGCATGACCAATTGCCGACAGCAGTTCCATTCGCTTACCGAACTGTGCTGTATGTGACACCGCCTGTACCTTAATTTTATCGCCTGCTGGAAAACCAATACTCACACGATCACAATTAAGATCGGCCGCTAATGTGGTAACAAGTGATAAGCAAGCGGCACTGTATTCCGTCTGTGCTTGTACCTTAGATAACTGAGCTAATGCACGCTTACTACGAATTGAGGCACTATCAGCATTACGTAATGATTGTTGGTTCTGAAACAAACTCAGCCAGCCAGTCGACCACTGTAGTTGTCCCATCACAGCTTCTAAATCTTCTGCTTTAGTACTATCAATCTGCAAGGCAACTATACCCTGCAGTTCACCCGATACCATTATCGGATAAGCTGCAGCATGTGCTAGCTCATCTGAATCATCTAATGAAACCAACATGCCACACTGTTCATCAATTACACTGTGAGCAATTTCTGCAAGTTGGACAACAGATGCATCATAGGGCCATTTAGCCATCGGTTTAAAAACATTGCTGTCAGGTTCACGCATCAGCAATACCGCCGCACTAACTGTAGGCAAACTAGCACACTGAACTTCAAGCCACTGAAAAGTAAACTCTTCCAGATTAAGATTCTGTGATAGCAGAGACAATAGTGAAGAAGGGTCTTGAACTGAATTTAAGTCAGGTGATTGTATTGAACTATTTGATGACAAAATTATTATCTCTGACTACATCTTTGTGAAATTTTGATAATTAAATGTGTCGCCACTCTTAAAATGGGAATTTATTAAGTGACGACTTTAAAGTGATTAAAATAATATATAAAATATTTAGTGTTTACTACTTTCTTCAATATTTGGCTGAGGCGCATTCGTATCCATTGGAATCTCACCCATTTTTTCTTCATACTGCTGCACTGCGTTACTTAATAAAAGAGATAAACGTTTTGCCGCATGTGGATTAAGAATAATTCGATTACTTAATGCAATACGCACATTTTGCTGTGCGGCCCATGACTGGTTAGCACCAAACAATAAATTAAACTCTTCTTTCGTACTTGAAACATTGCAAACATTGGCATAGTTCATCTGCATTTTAGAATCATCCCAAATAATCTTTACTTTGTTAGATTCATTTTTCTTATCTTTATTGTTGTCACTATTACTCATTTAATGCTCCACTCTTTTACTTCGTCGCCTTTTAAGGCATGTTTTTTATTTTTAAAGAACCTGACAAATTTAGCTTGCTAGACCTTCCATTAACTATCGAACTTAGAACCACCCCAACGCTTAAAGCGACGTTTCCTTGCGGCTTCATCTACGCTTGCTATCGCACCTGCATCAACACTAGTTAGTAAAGCTGAACGACTAGAAACTACTTTCCAACCAACGACTGATGCAACACCAATTGCGCCAGCTGCTGCAGCAATCAAGAGTGTATTATCAGAAGACTCAGCACTGCCAATCTCATCACTGTTTAGCTCATCATTTGCAGAAGTATCTGCAGATAAACCAACAGTACCTGCGGCTGGTTTTAGGTTAGTAATATATTCTAAATACTCTTCATTAAGATCAGTATTAGTACCAGCCTCTGGATCAACATTAGCGATGAGATTTTCACCAGTATTATTATCATCAATTTTAGGTACTTCAACAATAGTTGGTGGTGATACTACTGGCACAGTTGGAATTGAACCACTACTTGATGTTGAACTTGTGTATGCTAGTTGTGACAATTTATCTGCTTCATTACCAGGCCGAGATAATGTCTGTAGCTCTACTCGATTTACATTTGAGAATAGAACTTTGTCTATTTCAAATACATTCGCAAGCTGTCGAGCATTTTCCTGACTGGTATAAAGGCTGCTTAAGTTACCACCGGTAATATCCTGACCCGACACACCCAAAACGATCTGGCTTATAATCTTATTACCACCAAGAGCAGTGTCCAATATGGCACGCCCATCAAAAGACACAATACTATCTTCCTGGTTGTTTCCATATATGGTGTCAAAACCGGTACCGCCGAACATAATGTCAGTACCTTCTCCACCCGTTAAGGTATCTGCAGTACCCTTAAAGTCAGGAATAGTTTCTACCTGAGCTAGTTTACCTAGAGTGAAACCGACTTTTCCGTTATCACCTATAAGTACATCATTACCCTTTCCACCATCAAGATCGTCACTGCCGACGCCACCAATTAGTACATCATCGCCATCATCACCGTTGATCTTGTCATCGCCACCCTGGCTTGTAGATGTGCTCTCAATAGATACGATATCACCAAAGCCACCGGCAGCCAGTGGTGTTGCAGCGATGACTTCGCCGGAATCACCCATCAGTACATCGTTGCCTTCACCGCCAGCTATAGTATCGTCACCATCATTACCAATAACAATGTCCCTACCACTCATGGTTTCTATAAGGTCATCGTGGTCACTACCAAAAACAATATCATCATCACTAAGGCCATCTGCAACATTTTCATCTGGAAGATTGCCATAAACATTAATGCCTATTGGCGAATCAGAAGCATCGACAAGATCGCTACCACTTTCCCCGTAAATAGTGAGCGTTGGCGCTCGACCTGTAGTATCGAAATCATGAACGACTACAGTATCATGAGATGAGCCTGTATAAATTTCAGTGTGATCACTTGATAACAGATTAAATATATCTAATCGATTGCCACCAGAACCTGCACGTAAAACCAAACCATCATTGGCTAGTAAACGATCATCATCACGGTAGAAAATATCACCAGCCGACATGCCCGTAACACCAATGAATGTTTGGCTCAGCAAACTATCTGGGTCGATTAGCTGAGCGTCATCCATCACAATCGCATCAGCTGTAGTGTCACCGGTATCATCCAGCAAAATACTGTCTTCAATGCCCACGCCCAAATCAACACGTAACTCACCAAGAACATCATCAGTGCTATTACTAGCATTACTAACTACAACCTGATCATTACCTGCTTTAGTATCGATCAATGTTTGTGTATCTGCATGTGTACTAATAACAGAAACTTCATCATCACCATTACCTGTGGTCACGCGTAAAAGCTCTAGCCCTTCATAACTAATGGTGTTATCCATTTGCAGGCCGTTGATTGTATTTTCTGTAACTGATACCTGCATTGCAGTATCGTTATTCGCCGTACTGAAATACATTTTATCATTACCGGTTTCTGTATTAATTTGCACATCGGTATCAATACCATCGAGCGTGTTATACAACCAGATATCATCCGATGTATCTACCGTGCCACGTGTATCAAAGACACTGTCTCCCATGTGTACAATATCGTCACCACGTCCAGTGTTAATTTGTACATTGGTTAGCTGATTGAAACTATTGATCTGTACTTCATTATCATGCAATGAAGCATCAGCACTAACGACAGGATCTGTATCTAGATTTAATTCCAGGCTGGTAACATTGCGATAGAAAATACCAAACGGTGTACCCAATCCCTGAACCGAGTCATAGGTCGTACTGGTAATTCTGTCCTCAGCACCTTTATCAACTACGAAAGTATTTGGTATCTCTAAAGTCAGTGTGTTGTTCGCGTACACATTAATTTTAGCAACTAATGCCTCACCATTTTCATATTCCACAAATCCAGAATCATCTGTTTGAAGTATGCGAACTACACGTATTTCATCTACTGCACCTGCCTGATTAGTACGATAGATTTCTTCTTCTATAATGCGTTCAACAGGTGTCAGTGAGCTATCACGTAAAGTATATTGTGACTTAACATAAGCTTCGATAGTTGCATCATCAAAATTAGTTGCCGTCCATCCAGTAGCATTTCGATAATCGTATTGAGCAGTATTATCTATAAGTGACTGTAGCTCATCACGTTTAGCTGTATCGGTTTCAGCATCTCGTAAACGCTCTAATGCAGGAACATCAATAAATCTAGCAACAGGATCAGGCGCACCTAAACGATATAAGAATACTTCATACAAACTACGCCCCACATCCGTAGTAGCGTATGTACTATGAGTATAAAAATTATCAAACAACAAATTATTATTTTGGAGCAGAGTCGCTAATTCAGTAAAGCTTGAAGCTGTAAACTGATCCGCACCAAATGGATTTTGACTAAAACCTATATTTTGTAATTGTTCAGCTAAGTAATTATTTTGAGTGCCATAATATTCAGTGGTAGTAAACCCTTCAGGCGTTACACCACCAGCTAGGTCTGTTTCATATACTTTAATATTAATAGGCGCGCTATTGCTGTTACTAATGGGTGAGCCATATCCATAGTTAGACAAATATGTCTGTAAATCAGCAAGGACTTCAGCACTATCACCATCATTATAATTCTGAATCATTTGACCCGCGACCAAACTTACAGAGGTTGCGTCGTCGCGATGTGCCGCATCAAGCATTACATCGACAACACCATTTTCAGTAATTTGGTGCATGCGTCGAATAGTGTCTTGTATACTCTGCGTTAGTAAAGCCGTGTCAACATTACCGCTAGCCAATTCAGCTACCTGATTAAGTACATCCACATCAATATTTAGTGGTACAGATTCTACGTCCACTGTTGTTAGTAGCGCATCAGCGTAAGCAGCATCAGTTGCCGTGTGATTTATTTCTAAAGTGACATACGGGCTGGCACCAATAACCTGTACTTCACCCTGAATTTTAGACATGTCATAGTTAGCCGGCAAATACCCTGGCAATACACGTTCAGGTAATTCGGCCTGGAAGTTCAGCTTGGTGTCTTCTACTCGCTGAACAGTTGTCATCACATCGTACTGCGGTGTCGTTAATGCTGGCTGATAAAATAAATTTAGCATATCAGCAACAAATTCGCCCGTGTGAACTAACGCACCATGATAAAAATAATAATATAACTCAGTGTGCACACCAAAATCATATATCTCGTTCGCTACAGATTGAGCCCACGGATAAGACACTGTCCACGGATTAAGTACTGGGCCATTAAAATCGAATACTTCATACTCAGAATCTAAAACAGACTGTAAACGATTAAACATTAGCTCATTAAATGACACGGGAGCTGGTAAGCCGAAGTATAGACCGTTGTATGGCGTGAAGTAATCTTGGATTAAGTTATTCCAAGCGCTTAACTTGTTATTATCATTTTCAATATCGCTCCAACTCAAACGTCTATATACAAGTTGTGACGGATTATTAATGGTTACATCTGTGCCATCAACGAATGCATCGCCAATAAATTTTTGAGAATCGCCTGATGCAGGAAGATCTATTTCAAAATTAATGGCGTCGCCACCAAATACAACGCGATCTCCTTTATTGGGGTCATAACTTGAACCGGTATTAATTAATAATTGCTGACCTTCTAAGGTACCGTACACATATACTGTATCGTCTCCTTTACCAGTCAAAATTATAAAGCGTTCTACAGAATCTATTTCCTCAATTACTAGCCCTGCGCCATACAAACGCTGAACTTCTTTTCCATCGACTTCTTCGGTGAATATATAGAACTCATCATCTGCATCGGTACCACCAATAACCAGACTATCAAATCCACCGCCGCCAAGGATGTGAACTTTGTTATTTTTAACATAACTAAATAGCGCGTCAGCATCACCATCATTACTGTTGCCTTCTTTATCTCCACCGGAAAGCGTAACGTTTTCCGCACCCACTTCTTCCTCTTCAGAATTCGCGTTACGCTGTAGATGAGCCTTAAGATAAAAAACGTCATCTCCGTCTTCACCATAAAGGAATATTTCACCTCGATTACGATTCACTTCAAAGTAATCATTACCGATACCACCATAGAAGTAACTTGTAACGCGCACACCCTCTGTAATATCTGTAACCAGTGTAAATTCACGACCTAAGTCGTTAGTGTAAGTTTCAATAGCTTTTACACGACCAATAAAGAATTGATCATTGCCGTCTTCACCGTAAATATTAAGTTCTAGCGTACTGTCATCAACAATAAATAAATCATCGCCACCGCGGGCTTCAACTTTTAAAGCTTCTGCTGTTTCATAGATTAAGGTCTGAATAACATTATCAGCACTTACCATAGACTCTAGGTCACGCACATTACTGCTTAAACCTGTTTCTGCATCCTGATCAATATTATCTACTAATGCATCTACATCCAGGCCACTAAACATTGTGTCTACAACTGAACGATCAGCGTAGCGTTCAACATAACCGCGCTGCTGATCATCAACATCAAATCGATATGCATCACCATCATTATTACCTAGTAATAAAACTTCATCGGAAAATGCAGTGTTTGTACCCGTGTCAAAAATTTCAACAAGTGAATTACGTAAAGGTGTACCTGTGAGTGACACAACATAATTATCAGCATTATATCCACCGTCGAGTTGTGCATCGAAAGTGTAATCAAAAACGATAAACTGGTTTCTACCGCCACTAGAATCTGACGCGCCGCTTAATTCAACACGTTCAAATACATTTGCCAGATCTTCATCTTCAGAACCAACCGGAGCAATATTATTTTCAATTTTAACAGTCGTGCTAAGAGTCGTGATTAGACGATCATCATTGAGCAAGAAGTTACCATCCCAGGTTTCAATCAGCGTATCTTGCAAATAAATCGGCTGACCATTTACATCAACATTTCCACTACTCTCTCGAGCCACATCTATGTCTGCAATCTGTGATGTGCCATAAATATTATTTAATATTTGTGCGACATCGCCGGGTGTTGCACCGAGTGTAAACATATCAACACTTCGCCCACCGGTAATTGTGTCGGCACCGACTGCGCCAATTAGAGTATCTGAGAACCTACTGCCAACCAGTGTGTCATCATCCTCGCCGCCCAGCATATAAAATTCCTGAACAACCTGACCCTGAGCATCTGCCGTGTGATTAACTGTGGTTTGAATAAAGTTCAAGGCATCGGCATTTATACTATCATTACCTTTACCTGCGTCGAGTATTACCACATCTTTATGGCTATCAAGTTCTTGTATGTGAATGCTCACTCGTGGGTCTGCACTTGCAGCATCACTAACGCGTCCTTGTTCAATTAGCAATTCATACGCCAGACCACCAGTATCAGCATCACCACTTTCTAGTTCTGGTGAACTTACTGCATAGCGATCATTATTATCGCCACCCAGTATGGTAATGATATCTCGATCATCATCATGCGCTTTAGCCGTTATAGTGAAGTCTTCGAATGTACCGTCAAATACCCAGGCATCATTTGCTTCGTCATAAACCTGTACCGGGCGGTTTTCAATCCGTGTGCCACGGGCACTACCTGCAACCACAGTCACTGTAGTTATCGCGGTCGTTGATAAGTCACCCACCTCAATACGGTCGGCACCCTCGCCGGTATCTATCATCAACCCTTCTAATCCAACAAGCGTTGAAACGTCTCCATTCCAACTAATCTGAGCATTATTCGGATTTGCACTTTGTGCAGATACCACTATGTTTTCGACATAACCATCGTCAGATACAATACCCTTAGAATCACGCACATAAGATTGCTGCTTCAGTGTGTCATTTCCTTGCCCACCATCAACAACATCACTACCATCGCCAATGTACCAGTCAATTAAGTCGTTGCCAGAACCCGCATTTATATTATCCGCATCCTCACCGCCACGCAGGTAGTCAGTACCACCACCGCCAACAATAGTATCTATGCCCGCCATACCACGCAGAGTATCGTTACCATCAGTTCCGCTATCTATGTGTCGAGCTATTGCATTTTTGTCACCGTAAAGAGTATCCGCGCCCATGCCACCTAAAATGACATCATCGCCGCTACCACCAACAATGAAGTCATCAAGATCGGAACCTAAAATTAGGTCGTCACCTGAGCCACCGACGATTGTACGAATACCACCGCCGTTACCATTTTCTCCACCTTCCACACTGATATTATCGTTGCCTGCTCCAGCATCAATGAACACATCAATGGCTGTTTGTTCGGTAACACTACCTAATACACGTAAGGTATCGTTATTGGATGTTCCGAGCATTTCAATTCGATTGATTCCATCTGCACGCACCCATTCTACAAAACCATTTACGGTAAGCTTCAACCAATCGTCCGCTTCATAACGATTTTCACTTGGAGGTAAATCAGTGCCATCAGGATCGTAATCAGCTTTGTATTCCACCGTGATTACATCAGCACCGTTATAGTCATCACGCAACTCACTATCGCCAAATACTGATAAGGTACCATTGGCCTGGTTGTATACAGTGTGTGTTTGTTCAACACAGCTGTAATCAAACAAGGTAAACACAGCATCTGCAAAACGTTCGCGGGCTTCGAACACAGTAATCTCTGCGCCGAATACTTTAATGCCCGTCCATAAGAAGCCATCCAGGAAGACTGATAAAACACCTTTAATATCAAACAGACATTGAGGTTGAGACAGGCGTGATGCCATCTCATCTATATACAGTTTTCCATCTGGAACCACATCGTTAAAGTCGAATGTAATCTCCGTATTAATACCACCTTCTACACCTGCTTCTACCAAACCACCTATACCTAATGATGCTCCGGCAGTAAGGCCTGCATTAGCCGTGATTTCTGCATTATCAACTATTCCATTAGCCGTGTTTTCCCAGTTATCACTGAAAAAGAATCCATTAAAAATTTCATCGAAATTATTAGATTCCATGAACTGCTGAACACCTTTGGTATCAAAACCAAAGGTGAAATCAGTACTTAAACTGACCGCTCCACCAAAGCGTGCATTAAGCCCAGGGAACACCATGAACGACTGACTATAATCAAATGCCAAACCCAGGTCGGGTAGTTCATAGGTAAACAGATCAACATTTTTTCCTAATAAGAAACCCAGCGCGCTGCTTGGATTGCTCAACAATGGAATATCAAAATTACCGCTTTTCTTCTCGGGATCATTAATCGCGTCAACTAAGCCTTTAGTATTGCCACTAGTCTGCTGATTATTTAATCCACCACTATTTGACGGTGCAACCTGGAAATCACTATCAGATGCAGCGTTAGTACTATTGTCGCCGAGTACCGCGCCACCTAAATCAAAGGTTCCGACATTAATTAAAATCGATTCACCTTCACCTGCCGCGTTACTCACCAGTTCAACAAAACCAGAGAACTGCTCAAAGAACTCAATAACTTTTAAGGCTGTTTTTAATCTAGGGTCATTCGTCGCATCGGCTATTTCTTGAGCGATACGTAATAGTGATATCTTAGTTACGCCTAAATCTAATTCTTTCTTGAATAATTCAAGTACAACATTGAATGGCTCAATAATAGGTGCGATACCTGAAATAACAGGGTCTAGAACAGCACTAATAAAGGTACCAAAATCAACCACTACATCTTCAAAAACAACTTCTGGATTTTCCAGGAATGAACTAGAACTACCACCCGTGCCTACGGTGATATTTGCAAACACCTGATCGTAATGGAAAGTTGTAGTAACACTTGGCAAAGAAGCTTCACCGCCTACTTCCAAACCAGCATCTAAAAATAAATCCACATTGGCATAGGCTGATAGTCCTGCCGTAAGTCCTAGTGAATCATTGCCATCACCGCTACCGCCAACAATGGTCCATTTTCCGTCATTGCCAGAGTCCGTTAAATCAACATAAATTTGTCCCTGTAGGCGACTGTTACCATCAGTATCAACAGCATCTTTTTCATCAAAAATACCATCGCCATTTACATCAATATCTACAATTCCATCACCATCTATATCTTCATTACTAAACTCACGCAATGTTCCGCTAAGGAAGGCCAGTGTTAAGTCCAACTCGGTACCCGTATCTAACTGGGCAATCAAATTCATCTCAAGCTCGTTGCCGTCTTCGGTCGCGCCTGCGGTATTAAGGTAAAAACCATCACTACCTGAAAAACCAAAACCCAAGCCCATGGCGTAATCCATCGACAGGGTTATGCCACCTACTCCACTCGCTTCTAGTGGTAGACCCGGCATACTTAAACCAAAATCAATGGGTAGTGTCTGCGGGCTAAATACATCACCTGCGACAAGAAAATCGAAACTAAATCCGTCTTCAGTCGTTACCGTAACAACGTCTTCATCCGCCAAACCAAAACCATCTTCTATGGCTTTTTCTAAAATATCTAACAAGTTATCAGCACCGGCTATACCTAGATTTTTAAGCGCATCAAAGGTGCCTACGCCATCAGCAATTGCGCCATCAAGGAAGGCAAGCAAAGAAGTATCTATAAGAGGGATATTCGTGGTGAGTAATTCGTTTTTCAGATCACCAATAAAGTTACCGATGTCATCAAAGGCGGCACCAACAAATGGCAGCTCAATATCACCTAACTGATCTGTCATGCTGGAACTCAAGGTATCAAACATGCCATTAAAGGCATCTTTAATAAATTGAGGATTATCCAACATGGCGTACAGACTAAACATGTTAGATAAATCGACTTGCGAGACGTTGTAATTAAAGCCTTCGCCTAGTGCGTAACCGCCAGTAATTTGCAGCGTATTGTCAGCTAAACCATCAAGATTTTTATCCAGTGCTGTGCCACCTAAGGGCAAAGATTCAGTTGGGAAATATAAAGGTAGCTCTACTAAGGCATCAGCAGTTATATCAAAATCAAATGCCGTTGTTCCACTGTTGATAAG
>Ga0316204_10010972_pt1 | contig 11496 bp, 11 predicted proteins | sample 6monrhotite_MG_2_FD_205661 | JGI IMG/M metagenome (GOLD analysis project Ga0316204, IMG submission 205661) | Microbial mat bacterial communities from mineral coupon in-situ incubated in ocean water Damariscotta River, Maine, United States -... | ecosystem: Environmental > Aquatic > Marine >...
AAACTAATATCATATAACACCATAATGATACCCAAGCCCTGTTTTGCCCACTGTTTAAAATAGCGCCCCAAACGTTGCTGATGCTTAATATCCAATCCCGCTGTCCATTCATCTAAAAACAACCATAAGCCTGCAAAAGCATCATTTTTCTCAAGTGGAGCGGCATGACACTCTATCTCATTTAACCCATAATTTTCTGGCCAAATTTGGGCTAATACCCGCGCTAATTGCGCTCGCTTCTGTTCTCCGCCCGAAAGGGTTAAATAATCTCTATGACGAAGTTGGGTCATATCACAGACTTTCAACACCGTTTCTACCACGGATCTAGCTTCTTTTTGAGATCGTTGTTGCACCTCTTCCCCTAGCTCAATTAATTCTTGAACGGTAAAGGAAAAAGCCAATTCTTGTGATTGCGACAATACGGCTCTCTGCCTTGCTAAATCAGTGTATGACAATAAGCTAAGATCCTCATCATTCCATAGAATATGACCCTGACTTGGAAAAACCTCATGACTTAAACAGCCTAATAGCGTTGATTTACCCGCGCCATTTTGGCCTAAAATAGCGTGTATTTTTCCTGTTTCAAAACGACAAGAAACCTGCTTAAGTAAGTCATTATTAGCAATAGAATAATTTAATTGATTGACTTGAATTGTGGCTTTTCTGCCAACTTTAAGCTCAGGTTTGGATTCAAATTTAGATTTAGCTTGAACTCGCATATTACAATCCTCGCCCCTGAACACGTGAGATCGTTTTAAATCTTCGATTACGCTTACCCAGTAGTAACATCAGAAAGAAAGGTCCACCAAGTAAAGCCATCAGTAAACCAATCGGTAATTCCGCAGGATAAATTAATTGTCGCGCGAAAAGATCCGCTAACACCAACAGAACAGCCCCCCCTAAGGCACTTAATGGTAAGACTAAACGATGATCTGCCCCCACCCATAAACGAATAATATGTGGCACGACTAAACCAACAAAGCCTATCACACCAACCACTGAAACGGACACTCCAACAATCAGTGCACTAAAACCCATCACTTGCCATTTAAACCACTTTGGCGCATAGCCCATTTGTAAACAGACGCTTTCCCCGAGTAAAAAGGCATTCATCGACTTAACTAATCGCCATAATCCTATGCTCGCTAGCAAAACGAGTATTGAAACCATGCCCACCGAAAACCAAGATAAATTAGCCAGTGAGCCCATCATCCAAAACAGAGCGGAACGCAATTGGCTATCATCAGAATAAATAATTAGCAGTTGAGTGAGTGCGCCAAAAATAGCATTGAAAGCCACCCCGGCCAGTAACATGAGAGCGACATCTGTATGACCATGACGTGTAGCAATCGCATAAAGTAAAGCTGTAGCGAGGCTTGCGGTCAAGAATGCCGCGGTACTGATTTGCCAGACACTGACCTCTTGCCAAATCGTTCCGCCCAATACAATCACAAATACAGCACCAAACGCCGCACTGCTCGACACACCAATTAAGCCCGGTTCTGCTAAAGGGTTGCGAAACAAGGCTTGCAAAGCAACCCCCGAAATAGCTAGCCCCGCGCCAATAATCGCGGACATCAACAAGCGTGGCAGTCGAATTTCCCAAAGAACCAATGACTGCTGTGGAGTAAGGCCCGTTAGAAACGAACTGTAAAAAAAAGAGACGCCCCCTGTCATCAAACTGGTCAACATTCCAACCATTAACACACCTGTTAGGATAGCAAGGGGAGCCCTGATTCGACTTAATACCGCTCTCATTAAGGCTTAACTCGATCTGCGCTTGGCAATGGTGGCTTTTCGGACTGATTTGATTGAGAGGCCCTAATTAAAGAGACAATAAAAGCGCCATTCCAAATCACAATAAACCAAATGAGATACAACCAAAGTAAAAATAACGGTATGGCTGCAAAAGCGCCATAAATCAAATCATAAGTGGGAAACAGCTTTACATAAACGGTAAAGCCATATTTAAGCAGTTCTAACTGTACCATGGCAAAAAAGCCCCCTAGAAAGGCCACCTTGGTAGGCACAAAAGAGACTGGAACAAACTTAAATAAAAAGGTCAAACCCAGCCAGCTCAACAATAAAGGCAAGGTGGCCAAACCAAATGTAATCTGTGTAAACCAAGGGGTGGTTTCAGCCAAAAAAGGCAGCGCCAAAAGATACGAACTGGTTAGCAGACTCAAGCCTAGCAATAAAGGACCTAACAGACTGATGCCCAAATAATGCAGAAGGCTCACCCACCACTTTCGACTTAAACGATTTGACCACATGGCATTTAGCTTCTCGTCGACCTTCCACAACAACATCAAAGTCGTCAGAAACATCACAATAAGACCTGGGCCTTTGAGGTGTACGGCCTGCTGAGAGAACTTAAGCAGATAACCTTCAATCAGCGGTTGCGAACTAGGCATTAAATTATGCACCACCTGTTCCATCACTAAGGTTTCAAACGATTCAAAATAAGTGGAAACAGAAAACAAGCTCAGCATAACCGCCAACATAGGCACGATACCAATTAAGGAGGTGTAAGCCAAAATAGCGACTGCATCACTGCCTTGTCGGTCTTTAAAGCGCTTAAAGACAGACAGCCAAAATGTCCATTGGATTAAAGGAACTAGAATCGCTTTCATGCTGGGTGAGAATTGAATTGCAGGCATTTTTTAAATAAGTCATAATCGAACGATAAGACTATCATAACGCAATATGCGCTTACCCTTAAGCTTGAATCTTATCTACGACCTAAAATATTTAAAGCGACCAAGTCATTCAGAACAGCTTGTGCAGAGTCGACTAACTGCTCTGGTGTTAACGGGTAAGACTCTGCCACCTTTTCAAATGCCACTCTTGCAGTGGGACACTCCTCCAAAATCATTAACCACTGATATAACAGCGGCGTTAAGGTCATAAAATCAACGACCTCCTCCAAAGCTTCGTTTTCATGCCGGTAGACTAATAAGGTCGTCACGGCTTCAGATTTTTCACTAGGTTGAAATGTTTTGGACAATTGATGAACTGGCCACTGATAAGCCAAAGGCCAAGCGACAGGCGATAGTTTATATGACTGATCTAAATCCGCTTCCAATACCGATGCTTCCCCTGTGTCATCCGCTTTATAAATAGAATCAAACCCTACTTCCGTTGAGGTGCTTAAAGCCAGCTCCACCCACTCATAATGCGCGAGTTCTAATAAAAACGGGGGATCGGATTCCAGAGGCGAAAACTCAGATTCTAAAAAAAGCAAAAACTCTTCACCCAACTCATGAAACAGCGGAGTGTGTGAGTTGTGTTTGACCATATATTCACGAATGATTTGCAACCAGCGCGTTCGGCCTAATATCTCGACACACACAGGAAAAATTTGCGTAAAAAAACCTTCCAAGTTATTAAAAAACAACTCCTGGTAAGCCTGTAGACGCCTTGCTTCTACTGGCTTCTCTTGACTGGGCGCATAAGCGACCTTTTCGGGGTTACGAATATGAGCAGAAAACTGCGTCTGGAGTTGTTGAAAATAGGCTAAATTATGCGACGAATCAGATGACATCTTTAAGACTCCAAGCTTGTTGGTAGCCCCTAATTTGATCTACTTCTTGCATTAACTCAGAGAGTGGGGGAATATTAAAGTCCCGTTCTAATAAAGTAGGAATCACGCCATGATATTGATAGGTTTTTTCCAATAACGACCAAACCTCTTCTTTCACAGCTTGACCGTGAGTATCTATTTTCAGGTCATCCGCTTCATCAAAATGGCCAGCCATATGCAGGTACATCAAACGCTCTGTTGGCATAGCCTTAATATAGTCTTCAGCATCATACTGGTGATTAATAGCATTCACAAACGTGTTATTCACATCTAAAAGCAAACCACAATCGGCTTCTTCTAGCACCGCCTTTACAAAGTCTTTTTCGGTCATGTCTTCGCAGGGCATAGCGTAAAAAGAGATATTTTCAATACCAATCTTCATTTCCAAAATATCTTGCACTCGTTGAATACGGTCAGCAACATAACGGACAGCCTCTTGCGTAAACGGAATTGGCATTAAGTCATATAAATGACCACTGTCGCCACAATAACTTAAATGCTCGGTATAAATTTGAATGCCCTGTTCCTTAAAGAACCCCTTAAGAGAAAGAATGTAATCCTCATCTAATGGCCTAATACCTCCTAAATCTAATGACAGTCCATGACATGCAAAGGGAAAACGCTCTGTTAGCATTTTTAGCTGCCTGCCCTGACGCCCTCCAAAGTTCAACCAATTCTCAGGGGCTATCTCCATAAAATCGATATTAAGACTAGGTGAATGCAAGACCTCATCAAAAAAGTCTCTTCTTAGGCCTAAGCCAACCCCTTCAACCAAGTTGTTATAATACGATGCAGACACTGAAATTACCTCAAATGGGATTTTAACGATAAAACCTATTTTCAAATGCCTTAGAGCATGTCCTTAATGGATTTGAAAATAAATTCTTAAACGGCAAACCTAGCGATCTGCCGTCAGAAAAAGAGCAATTATTTCTAACTCTGTTATTTCATTAAACTAAATTAGCTTTTTGAACCACCGCATTTACCTTCGCCACACTTACCTTCAGAAGATTTTGACTCCGATTTGCCACCGCATTTGCCTTCGCCACACTTACCTTCAGAAGACTTTGACTCGGATTTTCCACCGCATTTACCCTCGCCACACTTACCTTCAGAAGATTTTGACTCTGATTTTCCGCCGCATTTACCTTCGCCACATTTGCCTTCGGAGGATTTTGATTCTGATTTTCCACCGCATTTACCCTCGCCACACTTACCTTCCATGGCCACTTGCGTATAACCTGAATCCATTTTTGCAAAACCAAAAGGACTCTTTTCGGCACTTACTGCACCTGAGATACCTACTAATGACGCACCTGCCAACTTTAAAAAATCTCTACGTGTTTTCATAAAATACTTCCTTAAATAATCAATAAAAAATAATCAACAAACTTCAGACCAGTTAAATCCTGTACTTAAAAGACCTAGCAAATGAAATAATATTTCATTTAAACAATAAATAATTTTAACACGCGATTTACAAAGCTATACATTAATTTCTTTGTAAACCGCTCTCTACCGCATTTTTAACTTCTAAGCCTTTCAGACGTTCAATCAGCTTTAAAGTAAAATCAATAGCCGTACCAGGTCCTCTTGAAGTAATGATCAAACCATCTTCAACAACCGAGTCCGTAACGTAAATCATCTCTTTAGCAGGTAATTTATCAATCACACCTGGAAAACTGGTGGCCTTTTTTCCCTCTAACAAGCCTGAGGAAACCAGCACTTTGGGAGCCGCACAAATCGCCGCCACCCTATTACCAGATTTAACCGTTCTTTTTAAGATTGCTAAAATACGTTCATCTTGATTTAAATAATCCGCGCCAGGTAATCCACCTGGTAGAACCACCATATCAAATTCAATATTAAGCACTTCATCCAAAGTCTTTTGGGCGATCAATTGAACGCCTCTACTCGCGGTAATCACTTTGTTTTCATCTAAACTCGCAGTCATCACGCGCACATCCGCCCTAACTAGTAAATCAATAATCGTAACCGCTTCAAGCTCTTCGCAACCTTGAGCTAAAGGCACCAGAACAGTTGTATTATTTAGCTTTGTCATAAACGAGATCACACTCCCTGAATATAAAAAAACCACTGGCTGGATAGGCAGTGGTTTCTTATCGTTATCTAATTACAAGTTATCAATGATATTGCTATCTAATCATTTCCTGCGCTAAGGTCATCGCTTTGATAATGCGTAAGGCCTCATTCAATTCATAATCTTTATCTAGAAGAGCCTCTAACTCATCAGACTTTTCTTTATCTACATCTTTAACATCACTATCTTTAGTTTCAGACTTCGTTTTACCATGATCTGTACCATTACCATTAGAAAGATGACCCGTTAAATGCTCTTCTTTAATGTTACCAAATTTGTTATCTTCAATTTTTTCTACCTTGACCAGCTCAATTTCAACATCAGGTTTAATTCCTTCTGCCTGAATTGAACGACCAGCAGGTGTGAAATAACGAGCTGTCGTCACTTTAATAGCCGCTCCATTATTTAACTGCAATAACGTTTGCACGGAACCTTTTCCAAAACTGTCTCGACCGGCAATTAAAGCTCGCTTCTGATCTTGTAAAGCCCCTGCAACGATTTCTGAAGCGGAAGCAGAGCCTTCGTTAATTAACACAACAATGGGCTTACCATTCATCAAATCACCCATTTCAGACTCAAAACGCATTTGCGAATTTTTAATACGGCCTTCTGTATAAACAATTAAGCCTTCATCTAAAAAAGCATCCGACACCTGAACGGCAGCCTGCAACACCCCACCTGGATTATTTCGTAAATCTAATACCAGTCCGTTTAAAGCGCCACTGTTTTCAGTTTCAAGTTTTTGCATCGCCTTAGTTAAATCCGATCCCGTTCGAACTTGGAATTGACTGATTCGTAGATAACCGACACCATCTTCTAACATACGCTGCTTCACACTTTTTACTTTAATAATGGCCCGTACGATCTTAACGTGAACCGGTCCATCTTCACCTTTTCGGATAATATCCAACTCAAGTTCCGTTCCAGGTTTACCGCGCATGATTTTAACGGCTTCACCCAGCGTTTTTCCTTTAACCGGCTCTCCTGCCAGTTTAATAATTAAATCACCCGCTTTAATCCCTGCTTCTTGGGCTGGCGTATCATCTATGGGTGAAATGACTTTGACAAACCCATCTTCCATTCCAACTTCCATCCCTAAACCACCAAACTCTCCGGTGGTATGTTCCTCCATTTCTTTAAAATCTTTAGGGGGAAGATAAGCTGAATGAGGATCTAGGCTTGAAAGCATTCCGCTAATGGCACCTTCTAAAAGTTTTTTATCATCAATCTCATCAACATAATCATGTGATACACGCTCAAAGACTTCTACAAATGCTCTTAATTCTTTTAATGGCAAGGATAATACAGGCTGATTCTGTTCGCCTACTAAGACCTCTTCACGGTCAGCCCAGACAGTTGATCCTACAGCAATCATGGCCCCTAACAAGGCACCAGAACTAATCCACATGATTTTTCTTATTCCCGTTGTACTCACTCAACTCTCCAAACTAGGTATTATTTACCATAACGATCAAAAGACTATCATGGTAACATGGGTTTATCTTAAAAATAATCCATCCATTATAAATTAAGTTAAATTTTAGTGACAGATTGATTCCTTTTCTATTAGAATCATCACAAAATTATTCATAAGTTATTTAAACTTTAATGTCTTACCTTTATATAAGGCATTCTATTTACATATTTCAAGTATAAAATAACTTTAGCCGAAAATGCTTAAATAAAAGTGAACGTTGCACTACATTTCCAATATATAACATAGTAAAAAGAAGTAAAAATGAGCACTCAAGAAACATCTCTTTTTGGAATGAAAGAAGAAAACATCAATAAGGCTTCAAGAGCCCTTAAGGCAATGGGTCATCCATTACGCCTCAAAATTCTATGTGTGATTGGGGAAAATGAACTGCCCGTTATGGATATTGTTAAGCAGGTCGGAACAACTCAAAGCAATATTTCCCAACATATCGACATTCTAAGAGAAAAAGAGATTATTACCTCCCGTCGTGAAGGGAGTAAAATTTTATGTAAAGTACGTGACCGCAACATTTTACAATTGATGGGTGCGATGCAAAATACATTTTGCAATGTGGATGATAATCAAAAATAACAAAACAAAGTCTTTTCAAGCTTAATAAAGTTTAATTTTTAGCTCTGTAAAAAGCTATCTGTAAGAAGCTACTTGCAACCTCAAGTCAAACTGTACACGATCCGAGCTTTCTACTACTGCAGCAGTCGCTGGTAGAGCTTCTTTGCTTTCTTTTAGAGTATCCAATCCAAACGTTTCCCACCCAGCCTTTATCATTTGACTACGCTCTTCATTTAATGGAGCCTCTTCTAATTTCTTTGCCTTTTCAGCTTCATTCTGCTCGTCTATCTCACGAATCTCTTGAGATTTTTTAACGATTTCAGCTTGAGCTTGAACCATCATTTGTGCAGCGGCACTTGCAACTTTACGGTCTTGACCAGATGGTTCTGCTGGAGCCATTGCAGCCTGTTGAATTGTTCGCGCCTTAGCCAAGGTTGCTTCTGGGTCTCCAGGTACAACAGAGAGATCAATACCAACCTCTCCTCCAATGGCATATTGTCTGCCATCAGGCCCTTTCTGGTAACTCAAACTCATACCACCTGTGGCATACATTCCCGCAGCAGAAAAGTGCGCCATTTCATGCGCTCTAACTTCAGCATCTCGTGCTTTTAATTGATTAATGACTTGCTGAACCTGTTCTTCTTGCTTAACTAATTCAGAGTTGGTGCTTGATGATACAACAGAAGAATACTGATTTTTTGAAGATTCAGTTACTATGGATTGACTGTTGACATTATTGACAGTAGATTGTGAGTAATTAATGGGACGGGCTGATTGGGAAGGAAGTTCTTTTTCTACAGGAAGGCGATTAACTGTCGGAAAGCGTGATACAGGTGAGTAAGCTAAGCTTGAATCATTAATTCGATCAACCATACTACCCTCCTCAGCCCTGCTATTACTTACTAACAGCCCATTATATCAAGCTTAACAATATTTAAGTCATCCATTAAAACAATCTAAGTGATTATTTAATCAGTGAGTAAAGAACATTATACGAAAAGTTTATTTAAGAACCAAGATCACAGAAAGGTGTTGAATATAAAATGAAGCCACGCCGCAATTGACATTACTGCCAATTCAAAGCACAGCTCCATTCATTTTATGCGCTAGCAAAAACTAGCTTCGTTATCTACCTAGGTGTAGTATCAACAGGAGGTGTATTCAAAATTAATTTAGTATTTTTGAACACGCCAACAATTTGTTCTTCTCCACGCTGAATATCCATACCCCCTATTAAAGAAGAGGCATCTGGACCATTAAAAGCGCCTTTTATAGAGCTGGACGCTGCAATTTCTCCACCAATGATACTATTAGCTGAAAATTTATTTCCATCAATGCCACCTGCAGCGGTTATTCCCAACCCGTTCCAAGTACCATTCCACGATGCGTTGCCAAAATTAACAGCAATATTGTTATCAACACGACCATAGCCAGAATAGATTCCAGACCCTCTGTACTGTGCCTCAACACCACGAGCGGCTAAATCCGCCATATTAGCTAATGGCGTTAGGCTTCCAGCAGCAAAATGCCCGTATACCAGCTCATCTTCCCACGCCAATTCACCAAATGCTGAAACATCAGTGCTGTCTTCGAAGTTATAGCCTAAGATAGTCATACGCCAATCTTGTGGAAAGGTGACCAATTTCAACTGTCCATTCTCAGACGTTACTTCAAACTGACTGATAGGTGAACCACCTGCCAGTGGATTCGTTGTTTCTGTAAGAGTACTACTACTCAATAATGGTAGCGATTCCCCTGCTGCAAAAAACTTGCCATTCAAATTAAAAGTGGTTACTTCACCCAGTGATGTCGTAAGCTCAGCCAAAACCTCTCCCGTTTCTGGCACTAACCGTAACTTTAATTCACCAGTCTGCAACGTTCCTAAATCACGATGCGCTAACATGGCATACCCTTCCCAGTTATATTCAACTTCAACAACGGGAGGTACAATAGGTGGCTCTGTTGGAGGTGGTTCTACTGGGGTTACAATAGCTAACTCTTCTTCCAGAGTTGGATCTGTAAGAACGCCAGGAGGAACCAGCCCCCCATCTCCAGCTCCAACAGGACCCGCAGCAGGTGGCTCTTGTTGTGCTAGGTAGGTATCGACCCCACACCATATAGCCCAGCCATCTAGACCTTCAGAAGCATTACAGGCTTCTTTTGTATCATCAATATTAGCATAGGCTCCTTGTGAAAACAGAGCCAAGACTAAAAGGCTTCTTTTAAATAACTTATTCATAATAGTTTCTCCTAAAGCTAGGGTTAATCATGCAAGTTTGCTTTGAAACATAAATCCAGATTTCACTAGTTCTGTTTAAAAACGCTTACTTAAATCAAGTGACGCATCGGTTCTGGTGTAGTCATAAATCGAAACATCAGAAGTATTGTTAGTTCCACTCACCCGTGCATTCACATGCCAATCTGCCAAAGGCCCTTGCGCAATACTGTAAGTGGCACCCAGCACTCCCATAACCTGCGTTTCATTTCTAGAATGGTTGTAGCTAATTTCAACACCGTCATAATCTACAGCCTTGTAATCTAATTCACCATAAATCAGAAAGCTTTCAATTCCCGTGTAATACAGACCTGTTCCGATCGATTTTGACACATGGGTTTTATAATCTTCTTTCGCATTGGTTAAGGCAACATTAAGCGCTACTTTACCTGCGACAGCACTCGTGAATTGATGCATTAATTCCGCACCTAAACCTGATCTAACGCCTTCTCTATCCTTAAAATCGGCACCATCATAATCTTGCTGTGTTATATCCGCTGTAAACGTATACTCATTGACATCTTCAATCATAGTATAGGATGCGTTAAGTCCTTTAAACAAACCAAGCGCCTTGTCACCTAATCTGATGTCATCTACGCGAGCGGCAATTGATGCTCGCCAGTTCGTACTGGATATCAAATCCATTCCTGTCGTCAAAGTGACCACATCAAGATTATAGTCTCCCTGATCCACATAAGCCTTACGGTATAAATTTAAAGCTGAAACCCATTCCCTCAACACCGGCCTTGACCCTAGATCAACCGTTCCAGGCATAGTATAAGCATGTCTCCCAAAAAGGTTGATCATGCCATAATTATCTTCTTGTGCAACAAACCCTGGAGATAATGTAAGTGTAGTACCACTTAAATTTGTTGAATCGGGAGTAGCCTGTACATTACTGTCATTACCGCCCCCAAATCCAATTGACCCACTGAAATTATGTCTAATTTCGTCAGCCGCTTCTTGCTCAGCAACGAGCTGACTTAAAAACAGATCAATGGTTTCTTTAACAGCATCCGGAGTGGTTGGGTCAGACAGAACATCTTCTGCATAAGCCTTAGAATCAGCATAGAGCTTGGCACGATAATAAGCTACAGCCAGCTCTAACTCGGCTCTTTTATACTGTGGCTGAGCCGCCATAAGCTGTTCAAGCAACTCAATCGATGCAAAAACATCCCCACTTTCACGCGCCTGAATCGCTTCTAAAAACTTCTTGTTTACTTCATCTGGAACCTCTGCCGCTAAGGCTAGATTTGATAAGGTTGAGGCGAGTACAACATTCGCAATAAAAAAGGCCTTCTTCATGAGCTCCACTCCTAAAATTATATATACTCTATATCACCATTAATAAGTATAAAGCTACACTTACTACTTAATACGCAGATATAGTATGACTTGAATTCGTATAACAAGTGCAATTTACTTGTAAGAAAAAAGGCCAACTGAAATAGAATGCTAATTTTCTTACCACAGGAAATTGCAATGAACTA
>Ga0316204_10010973_pt1 | contig 11495 bp, 8 predicted proteins | sample 6monrhotite_MG_2_FD_205661 | JGI IMG/M metagenome (GOLD analysis project Ga0316204, IMG submission 205661) | Microbial mat bacterial communities from mineral coupon in-situ incubated in ocean water Damariscotta River, Maine, United States -... | ecosystem: Environmental > Aquatic > Marine >...
CCGCATCCGCCCGCCGCCGTGGGTCATCAGACCATAAGAGGCAATCAGCAGGATCTCGAAAAACACGAACAGGTTGAAGATGTCGCCGGTCAGCATCGCGCCGAACAGCCCCATCATCTGGAACTGGTAAATCGCATGGAAATTGCGCCCACGCTGGTCCCATCCCGTGGCCACCGCATAGGCCAGCACGACCAGCCCCAGAACGGCGGTAACGGTGATCATCAGCGCCGACAGGCGATCCAGCACCAGCACGATGCCAAACGGCGCAGGCCAACTGCCCAACTCATAGGATTCGACGTTGCCGCCCGCCGCCGAGACCAGCAGCGCCACGGTCAGCCCAACCAGTATCACCGCCGAGGCCAGCCCCGCCACGCGCTGCAACAGCACGTCGTGGCGCATGGTCATCACGATCAACGGCCCGATCAGGGCCGGCACGATGATGGGGGCTACGATCCAATGCTCCATTCGATAGCCCCCTTAACGCCCGGTTTCGGGCTGTTCACCCGGCTTTTCGATATTGATCCGGTCGGTTCCGGCGCTCAGGAACGCGCCCAGCGCGAGGATCACCACCAGCGCCGTCATCCCAAAGGAAATCACGATCGCCGTCAGCACCAGCGCCTGCGGCAGGGGATCGGTCATGGTTTCGGCGACATCCAGTATCGGCGGTGCGCCGGACAGCAAGCGACCCGAGGCAAAGATGAACACATTGACCGCATAACTGAGCAGCGACAGGCCCAGAACCACCGGGAAGGTGCGCAGCCTGAGCAGCAGATAGACGCCGGTGGCGGTCAGGATGCCAATGGCAAGGGCGACAAGAAGTTCCATCTCAGCGCTCTCCTTGTGTTGCGTCGTCTTCGGCACGCGGGTCCACATCCATCGCGGTCAGGTTGATCCCCTCACCGGCGCGGCGACCAATCCGGCTCAGGCTGGCGAGCGCCAGAAGCACCGCACCGACCACCGTCAGGAATACGCCCAGATCGAAGGCCGCGGCGCTGACCAGAGGAATGTCCTCGAACGGCCAGATTTCGATATAAACGCCCGTCGAGGTGAGGAAATTCCACCCCAGCACCAGCGAAGCCGTGCCGGTCAGCACCGCCAGCAATACACCCGATGATATGATTTCGTGATAATCGAACCGCTGGCGCGCTTGCGTCCAGGCAAAGCCCGAAGCCATGTATTGCATCAAGAGGGCGATCGCCACGACCAGCCCGGCAATGAACCCGCCGCCGGGCGTGTCATGCCCGCGCAGCAAGATGAACACCCCGACGATCAGCGCGATAGGCAGCGCCAGCCGCGTCGCCACCACCATCATCAGCGGGTGTCGGTCATGCGCTTGCGGCAAATCGGGGATCCAGTTCATCAACCGGCGCGAGGCCGGGCCATGCAGGATCACCTCGACCAACGCATAGATGATCAGCGCGGCAATCCCCAAGACGGTGATTTCGCCCATCGTATCGAAGCCTCTGAAGTCGACAAGGATCACATTGACCACATTCTTGCCTCGGGCCTCGGTATAGGCGTTGGCGACATGGTATTCGGCGATCGACGCCAGACTCATGTCGCGGGTCAGTATGGCATAGGCCAGCGCCGCCACGCCGCCCCCGGCAAGTAACGCAATCGCACCGTCACGCAACCGCGTGCCCAGCGGCGATTCCACCGGGGTTTCCTTGGGCAGATAATTCAACGCCAGCAGCAACAGGATCACCGTGACGACCTCGACGGTCAGTTGCGTCAGCGCCAGATCGGGGGCCGAGAATTGCACGAAGGTCATCGACACCACCAACCCGATGATCGAGATCACGATCAACGATATGAACCGCTTGCGGTGCACAAGGATCAATCCGGCAGAGGCCACGACCAGCAGCACAAAGAAGATCATTTCAACCGGGCTGATCGGCAACAGGGCCCGCGTGCCGCTGCTGTGCGTGCCGCCGATGAAGGCCCAGACGCCGTAGGCCACGACGACCGCCGTGAACACCGCCAGATACCGCGAGATCCGCCCGTCATGCAGCGTATCGGTCAACCGGTTGGCGGCGCGCGCGGCGGTCTCGATGATGGCGTCAAAGATCCGTTTGGCCTCGGGCCGTGCCGCGTTGTCCCAAAGCGGCGCAAGCTGGCGCTGCACCATCAGCAGCACGGCACCACCCGCCAGCGCAATCACCGACATGAACAACTGCGGTGTCAGCCCATGCCACAATGCCAGTTTCACCTGCAACGACTCGCCGGTGACGGCCCCGGCCACGACCTCGATGAACGGGCCAACGGTTTGCTGCGGGAAGATCCCAATCACCACCACCAGAAGCGCCAGAAACGCCGGTGCCGCCCACATCCCAAAGCCGGGATCATGCGGGGTTGCCGGGTAATCATCGCGCACCGGACCCATATAGGTATGAACGATAAACCGATACGAATAGGCCGCCGAAAAGACCGCCCCAAGCGTCGCCGCCACCGCGAACCCGGTGCTGGTGTCCCAAGCCGCCTCGAGCATCAGTTCTTTCGACAGGAAGCCGTTGAAAAACGGCACACCGGCAATCGACAGCGCGGCAATCGTGGCAATCGTAAAGGTGATCGGCATCAGCTTGCGCAACCCGCCCAGCAGGCGAATGTTGCGGGTCTGAACCTCGTGATCGACGATCCCGGCGGTCATGAACATCGCCGCCTTGAAGGTTGCGTGGTTGACGATGTGAAGCACCGCCGCCTTGGCCGCGGCTTCGGTGCCCAGCCCCAAAAGCATGGTGATCAGGCCCAGCTGGCTGACCGTCGAGAACGCCAGCAGCGCCTTCAGGTCGTCCTTGAACAGCGCGATCACCGCGCCCAGCACCATGGTGATCAGCCCGGCCCCGGCGACCAGCCAGAACCATTCCGGCGTGCCCGACAGAACCGGCCACAGCCGCGCCATCAGGAACAGCCCGGCCTTCACCATCGTGGCCGAATGCAGATAGGCCGAAACCGGCGTCGGCGCGGCCATCGCGTGGGGCAGCCAGAAATGGAACGGGAATTGTGCGGATTTGGTAAACGCGCCCAGCAGGATCAGGATCAGCGCCGGCAGATACAGATCATCCGAGCGGATCGCCTCGCCCTGCGTCAGGATCACGCTGATATCATAGCTGCCCGCGATCTGGCCCAGAATCAGCATCCCGCCGATCATCGCCACCCCGCCCAGCCCGGTGACGACCAGCGCCATCCGTGCGCCCTGACGGCCTTCTGGCAGATGCTTCCAATAGCCGATCAACAGGAACGACGACAGCGAGGTCAGCTCCCAGAACACCAGCAAAAGCAAGATGTTATCCGACAGGACAATGCCCACCATCGCGCCCTGAAACAGCAGCAGATAGGTGTAGAAATTGCCCATCGGATCGGATTTCGACAGGTAAAAGCGGGCATAGATGATGATCAGCAAGCCAATGCCAAGGATCAGCAGCGCGAACAAAAATCCCAACCCGTCGAGCATGAAATTGACGTTCAGCCCCAGCGTGGGCAGCCACTCATAATGCTCGATCAGGGTCTCGCCAGCCATCACCGCAGGCAGGTTCAAGAGCAGCCCAAAGAACGCCAGACCGGTGACCGACAAGGTGACCATCGTGCAGGCATTGCGCCCCGAGCGGATCATCAGGCCGGGCAAAAGCGCACCCAGAAACGGTAGTGCCGCGATCAAGGCAAGGGACATATCGGTTCCATTGTCCGAGGGCGGCCCTGCGGGGCGCCGGTGTCAAAAAACGCAGGCGAACCCGCGCGTCATAAGTTTTTCCTCACGCGCCCGGAGTCAAGCGAAACCGGAACATTTGTCGCAGGCAAAGCGGCTTTTCCACCGGTTTAGCGCCAATGTCCACCTCTGCGCCACCTTTGATGCTCGTTGAAAAGCCCGAAGCACCGCCAGACGCACCGTCAGAGGCACCGCCAGAAGCACCACCAGACCGGCGCTTGCCGATATCCGTCGAAAGGCTGGTTGAATACGGTGAAATGCGCCGGTGACAGGGTGCGCGTCAACGGTTCGTCAACCTTCCTGCGGTTAACCTTAAGGGTCACCAGGGGATGAATGCGATGAAGAACTCTCGCTTGATACTGGCGCTGGCGATTGCGCTGTTGCCGACGATGGGTCTTGCCCGGCCCGAATTGTGCGAATCCGCCGCTGCGCAGGCGGCGCGCGAAACCGGTGTGCCGCCTGAGGTGCTGCTGGCGATCACGCTGGTTGAGACCGGGCGTCAATCCGGCGGACGCCTGCGGCCCTGGCCATGGGCGGCGAATACCGAGGGGCGCGGACAGTGGTTCGCCTCGCAACAAGAGGCGTCGCAATTCGCCCGCGAAACCCTCGCGCGTGGGCAAAACAGTATCGATCTGGGGTGTTTTCAGATCAACTGGCGCTGGCATGGTGCGCAATTCACCTCGCCCGACGCGCTGCTTGATCCTCTGACGTCGGCGCGTTATGCCGCGCGCCTTCTGTCTGATTTATATGAAGAACTCGGCACGTGGGAGCGTGCGGCGGGGGCCTATCACTCGCGCACGCCACGCTTTGCAAGCCGGTATCGCGCGCGGTTCCGTCAGGTGTTGGCGCGCAACGTTGACCCCGCACCGCCCGCCGTCGACTTGCAGGTCGCCACCGCCCCCCGCCCGGCATTTCCGCTGTTCTCGGGCACCGCGCGCGGCGCATCACTGGTGCCCGTTAACCTGCCCGCGACCGCCCCGCTGTTTCGGATCACGCCATGATCCTGTCGCTCGAACGCCTGTTCCAACCGACCATCCTGCTGGCGCTGGCCTTGATGGCGGTGATCGTGATGATGATCCTGCCGGTCCCGGCGTGGATGCTCGACATTGGCCTCGCCGCGTCATTCGCGCTGGCGATCTTGATGTTCACGCTGACGCTTTTCATCGAGCGACCGCTGGATTTCTCTATCTTTCCAACGGTTTTGCTGGCCTCCCTGATGCTGCGCCTATCGCTGAACGTCTCCAGCACCCGCCTGATCATCGGCGAGGGGCACACCGGCCCTCAGGCCGCGGGCGCGGTTATTCAGGGGTTCTCCAGCTTCATCATGGGCGGCAATGTGTTCCTCGGTATCGTCGTGTTCTGCGTGCTGCTGATCGTCAATTTCATCGTCATCACCAAGGGTGCGGGCCGCATGGCCGAGGTCGGCGCGCGCTTCGCTCTCGATGGCATGCCGGGCAAGCAGATGGCCATCGACAGCGACATGTCGGCAGGCGCGATCACCCATCTCGAGGCCCGCGACCGGCGTGAACGTGAACAGGCCGAAACGACGTTCTTCGGCTCGCTGGACGGGGCGTCAAAATTCGTCAAGGGAGACGCGATTGCCGGGTTGTTGATCACTCTGCTCAACATCGTCGTGGGCCTGCTGATGGGCACATTGGTGCATGGCATGCCGATCGGTGAAGCCTTTGAAACCTATGCCATTCTGACCGTCGGTGATGGGTTGGTCAGCCAGATCCCGGCGGTCGTGATCTCGATCGCTGCGGCGCTGTTGCTGGCCCGTGGCGGGGCGCAGGGGGCGACCGACACGGCGCTGTTCGCGCAATTGGGCAAGCACCCGGCGGCGCTGCTGACGGTGGCGCTTTTGATGGGGCTTTTCGCGCTGGTTCCGGGGCTGCCGTTCCTGCCCTTCGTGCTGGGGGCAGGCCTGTTGGGAACGTCGGCCTGGTACGCCCACAAGATGCAGGCAGCCCCGTCGGTTGACGACACCCCAGCGCCGGAATTGCCGCGCACCTCGTTGGGCGACGTGCTGGATCTTGATGAAATCCATGTCACCTTCGCACCCGATCTCGTGCCGATGGTGCTGGACCCGGCGACCGGGCTTGACGCGCGAATCATGAATATGCGCAACCACGTCGCACGGCATTTCGGCCTCATTCTGCCCGAAATCCGCCTGACCGACGACCCGACGCTGGGGGCAGGCGAATACCAGATCCTCATTCAGGGTGTCGAACAGGGCCGCGACCGGCTGATCCCGGACCGACGGCTGGTGTTGTTGCCCAACGATGATGCACAGGCACCGGCAGGGATCGACGTGCAGGAGCCGGTCTATGCCGCCCCGGCCCGGTGGATTGCGCCCGCTGACGAAGAAGATGCGGCACTGGGCGGGTTGACCATCGTTGGCCCTGCCGAGGTTCTGGCGACGCATCTGCTCGAGGTTCTCAAATCAAACTTCGCGCGGCTGTTGTCGCTGCGCGGACTGCGCCGGATGCTGGATGAAATGAGCAACCTCTCTGATGACCGCCGTTCCGAGGCCAATCGCAGGCTGATTGACGAATTGGTCCCCGACAAGGTGCCGATCGACACCCTGCTGGCCGTGCTCAGGCTGTTGCTGGATGAACGCGTCTCGATCAGAAACCTGCCTTTGATCCTTGAATCCATTGCCGAATTACGCGTTCAACAACTCCCGCCCGAGGTCGTATGCGAGCATGTGCGCCAGCGGCTCGGGTTCCAGTTGGTGGCCGGGTTGAAACGCCCCGACGGCTCGTTGCCGCTGGTGCAGCTGGCCCCCGAATGGGAGGAGGTCTTTGCCCGCTACCAGATCGACGGCGAGCGCGGCGGCACCGACATTGCCCTTCCGCCAGCGGATTTCGGCAAACTCGCCAACACCCTCGCCGAGACCTTCGCGGAACTCTCCGAGGACGGCACGCAGGCGGCGCTGGTCACCTCGACCCGGCGGCGGCGCTTTCTGCGCACCGTGATGGCGGCGCGCGATGTCGCGGCCCCGGTTCTGGCCTTCGAGGAAATCGGCATGGAGGCGCGGCCCGCGCTGGTTGGGCAGGTCGCGGCGTGACCCCCGATCTGCTGGCCGAACTCTCGAATATGCTGGGGATGGGGCAAAGCTGGCTCTTGCAGGCCGGGCTGGTCTTTGCCCGCATTGGCGCGTTCTTCACGCTTTTGCCGGTGTTCGGAGAGCGCGTCGTTCCGGCCCGCGTGCGTCTGGCCGGCGCATTGGCGATGACCATCGTGGTTGCCCCGGCGCTTGCCGGCCAGACCCCGCAAGTGCCGGACAATCCGATCCTGCTGGGCCTGTTCCTCGGGGCCGAGACGCTGGTCGGCCTGACGCTCGCCATTGGTCTGCGGATCCTCGTGATGATCCTGCAAATGGCCGGGACGATGGCCGCGCAGGCAACCTCGCTGGCGCAGGCGTTCGGTGGCGCGGGCGTCGACCCGCAGCCTGCATTCTCGCAAGTTCTTCTGATGGCCGGGCTGGCGGTGATCGTTGTCGCCGGATTGCCCGAGCGCCTCGCGGCGCTGCTGGTCCTGTCTTACGACATCTTTCCTGCAGGGCAATGGCCCAACCCTTCGGCGCTCGCCGAATGGGGGGTGTCGCGCGTCGCGCATGCGTTCGGTCTGGCCTTCGCGCTGGCTGCGCCGTTCGTCATCGGATCGGGGCTTTACAACCTCGCGCTGGGCGCCATCAACCGGGCGATGCCGCAACTCATGGTGGCCTTTGTCGGCGCCCCGGCCCTGACGTTGGGCGGCTTGTTTCTGATGCTGATCTCGGCCCCGCTGACGGTCGGCATCTGGTTTTCGACCTTCGCCGCGATGTCGGCTGATCCGGCCTTGATGGTGATCCCATGAGCGGCCAGGACGATGACACCGAACGCCCGCATGAAGCCACCCCGCGAAAGCTCGACGAGGCGCGCAAACGCGGCGAACTGCCAAAAACCGCGGACCTGACGGCGGCCGCGGCGGCGGTCGGGCTGTTGTCGCTGGCGGTGTTGCCGGGCGGTTGGGTGCCGATCCGTCTGGGCGCAATCGGTCAGGGGTTGCTCAGCCGCGCGGATACCATCGGCCCGGCGTTGCTAGGCGGCGGCACCAGCATCGGCGGCACCATTCTGGCGAATATCGGCGTCGCGATGGCACCGCTGGCATTGGTTCCCGGTGCTCTGGCCATGGCGGTGCTGTTCGCGCTACGCGGGTTGGTGTTCGCGCCGCAAAAACTCGAACCCAAGGGGTCGCGCATATCGATCCTGTCGAACGCCAAGAACAAATTTGGCCCGACCGGGCTGATGGAGTTCGCAAAGAGCACGGTCAAGCTATTGATTTACGGGGTGATCCTTTGGGTGTTCCTGAGCGCGCGGATGCCGCAACTGATGGCCGCACAGGCCCAGAGCCCCAGCTCGGTCGCGGCGTTGTTGTTGCAGTTCATGGCCGAATTCCTGGCGATCATCGTCATCGTGATGATCGCGATCGGCGGGCTGGATTATTTCTGGCAGATCTATGATCATCACCGGCGCCAACGCATGAGCCATCAGGAATTGCGCGAGGACCACAAACAGGCCGAGGGCGATCCGCATATTAAACAGCAGCGCCGTCAGCGCGCGCAGGAAATCGCCACCAACCAGATGTTGACCGATGTTCCGCAAGCCGCCGTGGTGATCGTGAACCCGACGCATTACGCCGTGGCACTCAAATGGTCGCCCGACAGCCCGAGCGCGCCGATCTGCGTGGCCAAAGGGGCCGATGAAATCGCCGCGCGCATCCGCGAGATTGCACAGGATGCGCGCGTGCCGATCCATTCCGACCCGCCCACTGCGCGCGCGCTGTTTGCTACCACCCGGATCGGCACCGAGATCGACCCCGATCATTACCGCGCCGTCGCCGCGGCCATCCGATTTGCCGACGCAATGCGCAGCCGGGCGCTCAAACGACACGGCGGGAAAGGGCCGGTATGAGCGGTCACAACCGATCAACGTTGGCGCGGTTGCAGGCGATGTCGGCGCTGAAAAAGGACGCCGAACTGGCGCGGCTGGCCGATGTGGCGCGATCTCGCAACCGGCTCAAGTCGGCACTCGAGGCCTTGCGCCGAACCGAAGCGCCGCTCGATCCCAGTCCAACACCGGATCAGACACCGGGCCAGAAACGGGGCCAGAAACGGGGCCAAACATCCGGCCAGACAATTGATCGCGGCCTTGATCCGGCGATGGTCGGCGCGCGGCTGGCGCACCGGCGCTGGATCGAGGCCCAGCAGCGCCGCCTGAACCAGCAACTGGCCATGGTCACCGCCGATTACCTGCGCCAGAAACCCGCCGCCGCCCGCGCGTTCGGGCGCGCCACCGTGCTGGAGCAATTGGTCGAACGGCAGGCCAAAGACCTGCGCAACCGCAAGACCCGCGATTAGCCTGCGCGATCAAGGGTGGCCGAACCGGCCCCCTTGGGCGAGGCCGGTCGAACGGGCACTCGACGCGTCAGCAACTACGCCCCGCCTGCCAAACCTGCGCAATTGCACCGCGCAGGACAGGCAGGCCTCAAGCCGGCATCCGCTTCTCGGCGATTTCCGCCCACCAACTGCACCCCGCCGGAATGGCGTTGTCGTCAAAATCATACTCGGGATGATGCACCGACGCGGTGTCGCCATTGCCCATCAGGATATAGGCCCCCGGTCGTTCCTCGAGCATGAAGGCGAAATCCTCGCCGCCCATCACCAGTGGCGCGGGCGCGCAACCGCCGGACACCTTGCTCGCCACCTCGGCGGCGAACGCGGTTTGCGCCGGGCTGTTCACCATCACCGGATAGCCGCGATGATATTTCACCTCGGCCCGCGCGCCGAAGGCGGCAACGATACCCTCGGCCACGCCCTTGATCCGGCCCTCGGCCATATCGCGGGTTTCGGCGTCCAACGTGCGCACCGTGCCGCGCAGCACGACGGTCTGCGGGATCACGTTGAAGGCCTCGGATTCGGTGCGAAACGAGGTCACCGAAACCACCAGATTTTTCACCGGATCATGATTGCGGCTGGCCACGGTTTGCAGCGCCGTCACCATCTGCGCGGCGACGACCGTGGTATCGACGGTCTCTTGCGGCTTGGCGGCATGGCCGCCCTTGCCTTCGACAAAGATCTCGAACTGATCGGTGGCGGCGAAAAACGCGCCTTCGCGGATCGCGAATTCGCCAAGCGGCAGGCCGGGCATATTGTGCATCCCGTAGACTTCTTGAATGCCCCAGCGATCCATCATGCCGTCCTTGCACATTTCCGCGCCGCCGCCGCCGCCCTCTTCGGCGGGTTGGAAAATGACGATCACCGTGCCGTCGAAATTGCGCGTCTCGGCCAGATATTTCGCCGCACCCAGCAGCATCGCGGTGTGCCCGTCATGGCCACAGGCGTGCATCTTGCCCGGCGTTTTCGAGGCATGGGCCGCGCCCGTCGCCTCAATGATCGGCAGCGCATCCATATCGGCGCGCAGCCCGATGACCTTGCCCGAACCGGTCGCGCGACCCTTGATCACCCCGACCACGCCGGTGCGCCCGATCCCCTCGGTGACCTCGTCCAGCCCGAATTCGCGCAGCTTGTCGGCAACGATGCCTGCGGTGCGATGGGTGTCGAACAACAGCTCGGGGTTTTCGTGGAAATCGCGCCGCCACGCGGTGATCTCGGGCAGCATCTCGGCAAAACGGTTCTTGATAGGCATGGGATATAATCCTGTAATGTCAAACAGTTGGCGTCAGGCAGACAGCGGCATCCGGCGTTCCGCAAGGGTCACGAACCAACTGCAACCGGCGGGGATTGCGTTGTCATCGAAGTTATAGGCCGGGTGATGACACATCGCGGTATCGCCATTGCCAAGGAACATATACGCGCCGGGCCGCGCCTCGAGCATGAAGGCGAAGTCTTCGGCGGGCATGATCGGTTTGACATCGCGGATCACCGAGCCCGCGACTTCCTCGGCGCAATCGGCGGCGAAGGCGGTCTGTTCGGGATGGTTGACGGTCACCGGATAGCCGCGCTCATACGCCACCGTCGCGGTTGCGCCGTAGGCCTGCGCGGTTGCCGGAACCAGCGCCACAATCCGCTGTTGCGCCAGATCGCGCATCTCGGGGTCCAGCGTGCGCACCGTGCCCTTGAGCACCACCTCATGGGCGATGACATTCGAGGCGACGGAATCGCTGTGAAAGGCGCCCACCGTCACCACCACCGACGCCAGCGGGTCAATGTTGCGCGCCACGATGGATTGCAGCGCGACCACGATATGGCTGGCCACCAGCGTCGTGTCGACGGCCTCGTGAGGCACTGCGGCGTGGCCGCCCTTGCCGGTCACGGTGATCTCAAATTCATCGGCCGAGGCGAGCAGCGCGCCCTCGCGAATGGCGAATTGCCCGACATCAAAGCCGGGCATGTTGTGCAATCCGAACACCTCTTGGACGCCCCAGCGATCCATCAAGCCGTCGTCCACCATCGCCTTGCCGCCCGCGCCGCCCTCTTCGGCGGGCTGGAAGGCCAGCACCACGGTGCCGTCGAAGTTGCGGGTTTCGGCCAGATATTGCGCCGCCCCCAGCAGCATCGCGGTGTGGCCGTCGTGGCCGCAGGCGTGCATCTTTCCCGGCGTGGTCGATGCATAATCGACGCCGGTGATCTCGTTGATTGGCAGCGCATCCATATCGGCACGCAGCGCGATCACCTTGCCCGAGCCGGTCTTGCGCCCGTGGATCACCCCGACGACGCCCGAAATCCCGACCCCCGGCACGACCTCGTCGCAGCCGAACGCCTTGAGCTTGTCGACCACGATCCCGC
>Ga0316204_10010974_pt1 | contig 11495 bp, 8 predicted proteins | sample 6monrhotite_MG_2_FD_205661 | JGI IMG/M metagenome (GOLD analysis project Ga0316204, IMG submission 205661) | Microbial mat bacterial communities from mineral coupon in-situ incubated in ocean water Damariscotta River, Maine, United States -... | ecosystem: Environmental > Aquatic > Marine >...
GGCTTCAAACATTTCAACGCGATCTACACTTCCACCTTTGTCAAAACAAACTGCTAAATGGTCTGGTCGTTCACGTTTAATAACATCTAGAAGGGAGTTCATAAAACCCATAATAGCTGAAGTGTCGAGACCTTTTGAGTTAATTCTTGGGTTTTTTATAAAAGCATAATAACCTCGAAAAATTAAAGCATAAGCATCGACTAAAAAGAGACGTTTTTGTTCTGACATTGAATTTGTATTTTGAAGATTATAAAACTACAAAAACTTATGCTTTCATGAATGTTATTTGGATTGCAATTTGTAATTTTCGACACTAAATAATTTTAAATGAATAACTTCTCAATTGCCATTCATGGAGGTGCTGGAACTTTGGTCAAAGGATTAATGACTCATGAGTTGGAAGCTGAATATAAATTAGCCTTAAAAAACGCAAGAGATAAAGGGTATGAGGTTCTTGAAAAAGGAGGTTCAGCATTAGATGCAGTTGAGGTTGCCGTGAAACTTCTAGAAGACACACCTTTATTTAACGCTGGAAAAGGAAGTGTGTTTACTAACGAAGGCACACATGAAATGGATGCTTCTATTATGGAAGGAAAAACGCTAGAAGCTGGTGCCGTGAGTTTGATTACAGGAATTAAAAATCCAGTATCCTTGGCAAGAGATGTCATGGAAAAAAGTTACCATGTATTTTTAGCTGGTGAAGGAGCTATGAAATTTGCAGATGGTTTGGGTTATAAAATTGAATCACCTGAATATTTTTATGATGAGGTTAGGTACAAACAATGGCAAGGAATAAAGGATAGCGATAATTTTCAATTAGACCATAGTGTAAAAAAAGACGGTAAATTTGGAACCGTAGGAGCTGTTGCTTGTGACCAGAATGGAAATATTGCAGCTGCCACATCTACTGGAGGTATGACCAATAAAAAATGGGGACGTGTAGGTGATTCTCCAATGGTTGGTGCAGGCGTTTATGCAAATAATAAAACATGCGCTGTAAGTTGTACAGGAAGTGGTGAGTTTTTTATTCGAGGTGTTGTAGCTTACGATGTATCTTGTTTAATGGAACATAAAGGGATGTCACTTGAAGATGCAGCTAATGAAGTGATTCAAAAAAGAGTCTTAGAAATTAATGGTGATGGTGGCTTAATCGCTGTGGATGTCCAAGGAAATATTGCCATGCCATTTAATACGGAAGGTATGTATCGCGCTTTTAAAACTTCAAAAGGTGACAAGGGAATTTCTATTTACAAAGGCTAAATAAAAGGAGCATCAATAGCTAAAACAGTTACTTTTCGATTTTTTATATCATACATATCACTGTTTGATAATACATGGACAGTCATATTAGCCATGGTCATTGGCGTTCCTTTTTCAAGTAGCTTTTCGTTATTATGTGTAAGCGTACTACCATCAAAAATAATTGCCATTCCTGATCCAATTACTGTACAGTCATTCCCGTTTTTTATTACCATACCTGTGTCTTCCGCAAGTCCAATACCTAATAGATTAGGAAATGCTGCAACAGCTTCTGACACACGACCAAAACGACCTCGCTTAATAAAGTGTGTATCAATCATTAATTCAGGAATTAAACCTAAGCCATGATACATGGTAACGGCTCCTTTAATAAAAGCGTCTCTTGGGCTACCTCCAGCAATCATCTCATTTGTCATAGCCATAGCACCAGCACTTGTACCAGCAATCACAAAACCTTCTTCATTTTTATAACGATCAAGAAGAATTTTATGGATGTTCGTACCTCCAATTCTCTTCGTGATTTTTGATTGGTCACCACCAGAAAACATGATGCAGTTGGCAGATTTAATCAACTCAATTGAAGCTGCCTTTTCAGAGTCTTTTTTACTTCTTATATCAAGAATATGTACATTTTTACAACCTAAAGTTGTAAAAGCCTCAAGGTAGTTTTCGCCCACTTCAACAGGAATACTCGATGCTGTCGGAATTACAACTATTTTGGCATCAATGCCTCCTGCTTCTTTCACAACGTGAAAAAGGATGCCTTCTTCAATAAATTCAAGGGTGTGTTTTTCATCGGTTTCAAACCCTTTATCTTCATTTCCGCCTATTGGGATTAGCGTACCTTTTATCTTTTGCATAAAATCAATCTAAAAATTACTGGGCAAAAATAAGGTAATTTTTTTATTGAAAATTGTCTATATTTATAATCTTTCACTTTAATAAACCTAAAAACCAACAAAACATGAAGATAAGAGAAATCAATGCTATGAGAGGGCCAAACTACTGGTCGGTAAGACGCCATAAACTAATTGTGATGGTTTTAGATCTTGAGGAGATGGAAGAGCTCCCATCCAATAAAGTGGATGGGTTTTATAATAGGCTAACAGCAATGTTCCCAGGTATGTACGAACATCGTTGTTCTGTGGGTGAACCTGGAGGCTTTTTTCAACGCGTTGAAGAGGGTACTTGGATGGGACACATTATAGAACATATTGCTCTTGAAATACAAACTCTTGCTGGAATGGATGTTGGGTTTGGTAGAACTCGTGGTTATGGAGAAGAGGGAGTGTATAGTGTGGTATTTGCCTATATGGAGGAATCTGTGGGTCGTTATGCAGCAAAAGCATCAGTTAGAATTTGTGAAGCTTTAATTTCTGGTGAAGATTATGATTTATCTGAAGACATACAAGAGATGCGCGAATTACGTGAGGCAGATCGCTTAGGACCAAGTACTGGATCCATTGTCGAAGAAGCCGCTAGTAGAGGGATTCCTTGGATTAGATTAAATAAATACTCGTTATGTCAACTAGGGTATGGTGCTAATCAAAAACGTATTCAAGCAACAGTAACCAGTGAAACTAGTAGCATTGGAGTAGAATTGGCTTGTGACAAAGAAGATACTAAGTACTTGTTAGAACAAGCTGAAGTAGAAGTTCCTCGTGGTGATATTATTCGTCGTGAACGTAGCTTAAAAGAAGCTTGTCGTTATGTAGGTTTTCCTTTAGTTATTAAACCAATTGATGGGAACCATGGTAGAGGTATTACAGTGGATATTCAGAATTATGACGATGCACTTCAAGCATTTCATCATGCGAAAGAAAGTTCAAAAAGCGGAGCTATCATAGTTGAAAAGTTTATAGAAGGTGAGGATTATAGATTATTAGTCATTAATAACAAGTTAGTAGCTGCAGCTATACGCACGCCAGCACATGTAATAGGCGATGGAAAATCTACTGTTCAGGAATTAATTGATGAGGTAAATAAAGATCCTCGTCGAGGTTATGGTCATGAAAATGTGCTAACACAAATTACTGTTAACGAACTAACAAAAACAATTATAAAAGATGCAGGATATACACTCGATTCTATTATAGGTGAAGGTGAAAAATTGATTTTAAAAGATACTGCAAACTTAAGTACAGGAGGGACAGCCGAAGACGTTACCGATATTGTACATCCTGCTAATGTAAGTATGGCAGAACGCATTTCAAAGATTATAGATTTGGATATTTGTGGCATTGATATTATGACTACAGATATTTCTAAACCATTGTCCGAAACTGGAGGTGCTGTACTTGAAGTAAATGCAGGACCTGGATTTAGAATGCATTTAGCACCAACAACAGGATTGCCACGTAATGTTGCTGCTCCAGTAATTGATAAATTATTTCCACAGAAAGGAGATACAGGTCGTATCCCTATTATAGCTATAACTGGAACCAACGGAAAAACAACAACATCTAGGTTAATAGCTCATATTGCAAAAATGAAAGGTTATAGAGTAGGCTACACTACTAGTGATGGGGTCTATATTCAAAATAGACTACTTATGACAGGTGATTGTACTGGTCCAGCAAGTGCAGAATTTGTACTAAAAGACCCAACGGTAAACTTTGCGGTTTTGGAGTGCGCACGAGGTGGTTTATTGAGAGCTGGTTTAGGTTTTAAAAAATGTGACGTAGCTGTAGTAACAAATGTAGCAGCAGACCATTTAGGTTTAAAAGGAATTCATACAGTTGACCAATTGGCTAAGGTAAAAGGTGTGGTGCCAGAAACAGTATTACCAGATGGCTATGCTATTTTAAACGCTGATGATGACCTAGTATATGATATGAGACGAACTGTTGATTGTAACGTTGCTCTGTTTTCAATGGATGAAAACAATCCTAGAATTAAAGCTTTACAACGTTTAAACGGTATTACAGCAATATATGAGAATGGTTATGTTACTATTTGTAGAGGCGAATGGAAAATGCGATTAATGAAAGCTGAGAATATCCCGTTGACATATGGAGGGAAGGCCAAATTCATGATTCAAAATGTATTGGCAGCTGTGCTCGCTGCGCATGTTCAAGGCATTAGTATAGAAGATATGAAAGCTGCTTTAGAAACCTTTATACCATCTGCTACGCAAACTCCTGGAAGACTTAATTTATTTGAGTTTAATAATTTCACTATTTTATTAGATTATGCTCATAATCCTGCTGGAATGCGTGCATTACAAAAATTCACTAATGAATTGGAAGCAACTGTAAAGGTTGGGATTATTGCTGGCATTGGAGACAGACGTATTGAAGACAATAATGAAATGGGAGCTATTGCAGCCGAAATGTTTGACGAAATTATTATTCGTCAAGATAAACGCCTACGCGGAAAAACTGAAGAAGAACTTATTAAAATGTTGAATGATGGTATTAAAAAGAAAGATCCTAATAAGAAGACTACTATTATTCCATCTGAAAAAGAGGCTATTAAATTTGCGGTTAAAAATGCAGTGAAAGGATCACTTATTATTATGTGCAGTGATGTGATTCCAGATGCTTTAGATTTGGTAAAACATTTTAAAGAGCGAGAAGCCAAAGGCGAATTAAACTATGCTGACTAAGTATAGAAATAAATTTGTTTAACAGTATTAAATAAAAAAACCATTGAAGCGAGCTTCAATGGTTTAATTTTTTATCGCCAACTATTTTGGTTGACTCACAAACTTAAAATAAGTTCTAGTTTTTTATCATATCAGCTGCTTTGTCAGCATCTTTTTTAGCGTCTTCCATCGCATTTTTTGCTTTTTCAACAGATTCTTTTGAAAGAGCTTTTAGTTCTTCAAGAGCTTTTTTAGCTTCTTCAACTTTTTTGTCAGCTGCTATTTTAGCGTCACCAACAGCATTTTTAGCAGCTTCTTGAGCTTCCATTAATGCTTTTTCTGCATTAGCAACTAGTTCGCTACCTGCTTCTTTAGCTTTAGTTACAGCATCTTCTGTATTTTCTACAATCTCTTTAGTGTTTTCCATAGCCTCAGTCATTGTTTCTTCAACTTCTTCTGAAGCTTTTTTGTCTTTACAAGATGTAAATGTTAAGCTTAATGCTAAAACAAATGCAGTACTTAAAATCAATCTTTTCATTTTGAGTGAATTTTAGTGTTTAAATTAGTTTTTTATGAATTATAAATAGTTGTATTAGAGATAATATATTCCCAATAACTACACTATTTACGAATGAAATATGGATTTGGATGTTTAAATAAAAAAGTTTTACAGTTTAGGAAGGTCTTCTTTATTTTTAAACTTATTGATTTTTGTATTCATACCCTCTAGCCATTTAAAATGTTCTTTAATTTTTAAACGTCTTTCCTCAACGGTTTGAAATTTTTCTTCTCTTAACTTTTGTAGCTCAAGTTTTTCGGCTTCTCTAAGGGCTAACTTTTGAAGCTTATCCTTTTCTCGCTTTTTTTCTCGGCGAGCTTCAATGATTTCAGGCATCCAAGAATATAAATACATAGCTCCGAAAAAAAGAGCCATAGCTAGAATCATTTTTAAACCATCTGCCATATTCTAGAAAGTTAGTAAACATGTTTTGGCACAGATTTTATACTTCTAATGTCAATTATGTTTACTTAAATATATAAAAAAAAGCTCTAAACATTTTATTTAGAGCTTTTAATTTTTAGTAGAAACTAAATTAGAGTATTATTTATTTGATACAACGCCTCCTTTTTCACTGTCTACAGTAATAGTGTAATTGGAATTTCCTTTAATAATCCAACGTACTTTAACAATACTATTTCCAGGAATATTAGCAACTTCTATTGTTTCAGGATTCATTTTTTGTTCTTCTGTAAATCCAAAATCTTCATTAGTAACAATCATTCCTGCGATTACATTTGCACCTTTTATGGAGATGTAATCTGGTCTAGTAATCTTATACTTTAAATCTTGACTTGCATGAGTTGGCATTAATCGTTCATTTTTAATGTATGCTGTAACTTCAGTTAAACCACCACCTAATTTTTTCTCTTTAACAGAGTCAACACTCAAGAGTGGCATGTGGAAGGCATGATAAAATGTAAATGCCATATTACGATGTAATTCTTCCTCTAGCATAAAACCAGGCGTTGCACGACCAATATTCTTTCTAAAACCACCAATTTCAATCTCTCCATAGGTTGGATGATTGTAAGGTTTCCAATCGGTAAATGCGTCGCCCATTAATAAATCTTTTTCAAAATTATACATTTGGTTAGGATCTCTTTCTTTTGTTTTATAATAAGCAAAAGAGCTAAATATTTCGTTGGTGAAAGTGTAAATACCTCGTCCACCGTAAAACCAATCTAATTCACCACCAAATACAGAATATAAATCTTTGTAAACTACCATATAACGGTATCCAGGCATCATTTTTTCACCTTTTTTTCCAATAGCATCATATATAGCAATATCAGCTCTATTGTAAGTTGATAGATCTTCTTCTGCACCTGGACCTCTTAAAATCATACCTCCTGAGTTATGAAAACTTTGTGCACCTGCGATATTTGGGTGCTTTAATACAAAATCCGCTACTGCTCTTGTTTCAGGAGCAGAAAAAGGGTATTTGTAAGCGCCTCTTTGAATATAATCAGGTTGCCATTTCCAAGCCCAATCTCTATTTGGGTCATAATAACCTGGACGGTCTTCGTTAACTAAACCATCGCCATCATTATCAATACCTTCAGATCCTAAGTTCTCATATCTTTGCGCAGTGACTACATCATCTGGACCAATTTCAATCATCATTCTTGGGTCTTTAGGATCTACAATCATATTCCCATTTGGATTTTTTCGACGCATTCTTGTAACTGAACCATCACCATCTAAATCTTCAAGACCATCTTCATCAAATAAACCGTCTCTGTCGTCGTCTAAAGGAATCATTCCAGCTCTAGGACTGCTTCCAGTGTTTGCAGCTTTCATATAATTGTTTCTTGCATCTGGATTGATTGTTGGAACAATGTAGAATATGCGGTCGTTAAGCATGTTTGTGATATAGTCAATATCTCCAAAATTTTCGGTTAAATACCAAGCGGTATAAGTACTTATTTCTGCACCTTGAATTTCGTTTGAGTGTATGTTACCATCAATATAAAATCCTGGTTTTCTATCTGCATCACCTACTTTGTAATTGGTAATGGCCATCATCCAAATGTCTCTACCTTCGGTAGATTTCCCAATAGATTCTCTTTTAACAAGATTGGGATGTGCATCAGCAATTTTTTTGCTTATGGCAGCTAAACCTTCTGCTGTGTAATATTTATTAAAAGAAATTTGAACTTTTGGATTATGAGGTGAGCCTGCTGCTCTATAAATGTCTTCGGTTTTTTGTGCTAATACTGCTAATGGAAACATCATTGAAAGCAATACTACTTGTAATATATATTTGTGTGATTTCATGATATCTTATTTTAAGTTGATGGTTGTTGAGTCTGTTCCTGTGTGTGAAGCACCTGCTTGAATTGTTAGGGAGCCTTTTCCTTTAATTAACCATGTTAATTCTTTAGAGCTGTCACCATCGATACTATTTATAAGCTGCACTTTTCTTCCAGAAATAACTTCTTGATTGTTATTCAATTTTAAGTCAACTTTAATACGCCTCAACCATCGTGAGCGTTTACCCATTTCGGTGTGAGTTGGTAACAATCCTTTGTTATGAATGTTAAGTGTGACTCTAGTAAGTCCGTTGTCTACTTTTTCGGTAGTGACGTTTTCAATAGAGATATTTGGTTGCATTTTAGTGACTTCTACAACAAAATCTGTATGTTTTTTACTTATCTCATCTACCATACTATATGGAGGGTTGGTCATTACAAAGGGCGCAATACCACCAACTTCAACTTTTTTATTTGGAAAATCAGGATGACTTACTTCTTTCCAATCTACGAAGTAGTTTGATAGACCTTCTTGTTCAGCCCACTGTAAAAAATTGGCTTTATAATTCTTTTTGGCTTTTACTATAGAATCGCCTTTAAATTTTGGTGCCCACCAACCTGGAGTACTCATGGCTAATTTTCCAAAATGGAAGTACGACCATTCAAAAAAGTCACCACCTTTTCCTTTGGCAGGAGGCGCTCCTTTAGAATCAGTGATTTTAGAATATTTTTCTGAAAGAAATTTGTTTAATGCTTCATCATCTTTTAAAATACTGGTTACAACCCTTTTTTTTGCATTTGCTGCATTATACTTTAAAGGATTCGATAGATTATTTGTTGGTCCCAAAGTAAGAATAGCATATATATTCCATTGCTCGTAGAGAAAATCTAGAAGTGCTCGATGTTCCTTTTCAGACACAGAATGCTCACCAGCACCTGATTTAAAATAAGGGTAGTTATAAGTAAGGTTTTTATTAAAATGAACACCACCTTCTCCATCTTCATTATAATTTCCGTCTTTGTCATTGTCAATTCCTTCACTAAAAACTTTATAAGTACCTAATTCGCCTTCTTTAGCATTAGCTTTAGACATGATTCTTTCATCTTCTTTCAATTTTATGTAATCTCCAGTAACATCTTCAACTCTAATCATTGTAATTAAGCCATCATTGTTCAAGTCTTCAAAACTGTCTTCATTGATACGACCATCTCTATCATCATCTGTTTTTTTAGCATTACCAAGTTTGTGATATTTAAGTTTTGAGAAATATTGCTCAGAAGCGTTAGGACTCATGTTTGGAAAAATATAAAACGTGGTATTATCTAATATTTCTTTATAATTGTTTAAAATGTTTTCGGCAATATTAACAGCCATGTCTCTGCTTAATAACAAACTACCGTCAACACCACCAACAATAGCTATAGCAGGATTGTTTTCAGGTTTTCCTTTAAATAGAGTTAAAGCCCAAATATCATGTCCTCCAACAGTTTTTGTTAGCGATTGTAGTTTTACATTGGCTGTATGTTTACTTTTAATTTGTTTGAGTGCATTGGTTAACTCGTTATTGGTTCTGTAATCTGATTGCGCAAAAGTCTTTACAGAAACGAGACACATGCATATCCAAAATAGTTTGAATATGGGTTGGTTGGTTTTAAACATAATGTGTGTGAATTTAGTTTATGATTATGAATTACCCTATGAATGAGGTATCTAACAAACCTATTTGATATTTATATATAATCCAAACAAATTAAAGGCTTTAACGTTTGTTTAAGTAGCTCATTATTTGCTTTACTGCGCCTCTGTTTTTAGAAATATAGTCAGCATTAAGTTGACCAGATTTTATTCTAAAATCAGCATCATTTATCAATTCATTTAGGATTAAATCAAACGCTGCTTGGTTTTTAATACTAAACATGCCTTTATTCGAAATCATTGACTTGGCTTCGGGAAACTTGTCATGATTACATCCAATAATAATTGGAACTCCAAACACAGCAGGTTCTAGAGTGTTGTGCAATCCAGTTGAACCCATTGCGCCTCCCACATAGGCAATATCAGCATAACTATATATTTTTGATAGCAGACCAATAGTATCAATAATAAGCACTTTTACTTTTGCTAAATCAGTAGTGTCTTTTTCAGAATAAAGTATGGCTCCTTTATTAAGTTTACTCTTTAAGCTCGAAATTTGACCACTTTTTATGTTGTGTGGTGCAATAATATATTTGGTTTTTGAACTATCATTATTAATAAAATCAATTAGTAATGCCTCATCTTCTGGCCAAGTGCTACCAGCTACTACACATAGATTATCTTGCTTGAAGGTTTCAACAAAATGTAATTTATTATTGATTTTTAATTGATTTGAAACCCTATCAAAACGTGTGTCACCAGAAACTGTAACTTCATTATAGTCAATTTGCTTAAGCAATTCCTTAGACTCTTCATTTTGAACAAAAATATGATTGAAAGCAAACAACGCTTTTTGCATCCATTTTCCAGTAGGTTTAAAAAAGCTCTGATTTTTTCTAAATAATGCCGAAATCAACACTGCTTTTATCTGTCTTTTTTTAATCTCTAAAAGATAGTTAGGCCAAATTTCGTACTTCACAAAAACCACTAATTCTGGATGGACTAAATCAAGAAATTGTTTTGCATTTTGTTTTGTGTCTAAAGGTAAATAGACCACACAATCTGCAATAGGCGCATTTTTTCGTATTTCATAACCAGAAGGGGAGAAAAATGACAGTACAATTTTACGGTTAGGATGTGAAGCTTTAATCTCTTCAAAAACAGGAAGTCCTTGCTCGTATTCGCCCAAGGAAGCACAATGAAACCAAATTACGTTATCTTCAATAGTAATATTGTCTTTTAAAATAGCAAAGGTTTTTGCTCTACCTTTTACGCCAAGTTTCAACTTATTATTAAAAACGGCTGCTATTTTTATGTGAAAAGCGGCAATATGAGTTAATATGTTATAAAGTCCTTTCAAAGTAATTTTTATAAAGCTAAAATACATTCTTTAATCTAAAATACATTCGCAAAAACCTATGAATTTTGTATTTTCGCTATCTAAGAAATTCAAATTCTACTGATGAAAAAAATACAAATGGTAGACCTTAAAGGTCAGTATGAAGAAATTAAAGAAACGGTTAATTCTTCTGTATTAGAAGTTATAGATTCTACAGCTTTTATTAATGGACCAAAGGTTCATGAATTTCAAAAACATTTAGAAGATTATTTAGGCGTAAAACATGTTATTCCTTGTGGCAATGGTACAGATGCGTTGCAAATAGCCATGATGGGGTTAGGTTTAAAACCAGGAGATGAGGTTATAACTGCCGACTTTACCTTTGCAGCAACTGTTGAGGTTATTGCATTATTAGGCTTAACACCAGTTTTGGTTGATGTTGAACCAGATACTTTTAATATAGATATTGAAGCAATAAAAAAGGCTATTACACCTAATACTAAGGCTATTGTGCCTGTGCATTTGTTTGGACAATGTGCCAATATGGATGCTATTATGGCAATTGCAAAAGAGCACAACCTTTATGTTATAGAAGATAATGCGCAAGCCATTGGAGCAACTTACACCTCGAAAGATGGAACAAAACAAAAAGCAGGAACCATTGGTCATGTGGCTTCCACATCATTTTTCCCATCTAAAAACTTAGGTTGTTATGGTGACGGTGGTGCTATTTTTACTAATGATGATGATTTAGCACACACTATTCGAGGCATTGTAAACCACGGTATGTATAGACGCTATTATCATGATGTGGTTGGTGTAAATTCCAGATTAGATTCTATTCAGGCTGCTGTTTTGAA
>Ga0316204_10010976_pt1 | contig 11494 bp, 10 predicted proteins | sample 6monrhotite_MG_2_FD_205661 | JGI IMG/M metagenome (GOLD analysis project Ga0316204, IMG submission 205661) | Microbial mat bacterial communities from mineral coupon in-situ incubated in ocean water Damariscotta River, Maine, United States -... | ecosystem: Environmental > Aquatic > Marine >...
GAGCGATGAGCTCAACGAGGATATTCTCAACGCCGCTCTCAAGCAGATCTGGGATCAGAGCAGCGGGGGTGTGGACACGATTGTTGTTGGTGGTGCGCAGAAACGGAAGATCAACGGGTTCGCGACCGGTTCACGGGCGTATCTGCCTGATGACCAGACCTATTCGGACATGATCAGTGTTTACGAGAGCGACTTTGGAGTGTGCAAGGTGGTGATGAGTCGGTGGGTGCCTACAGACGCGGTGTTGTTGCTCGATAGCTCTCGGATCTCGGTGTTGCCGATGCAGGGGCGGAGTTTCCACTATAAGCCTCTAGCAGCGACGGGGGATTCGATCACTGGTCAGGTGATCGGAGAGTACACATCTGAGATCAAGAACGAGAATGCGCACGGGATGGTGACGGGTCTTGGTGTGTGATTCGGATTGATGCTGACGGAAACGGCAGCAAATGATGCGGGGTTTCAGCGGGGGCGCTGGGGCTTGTGGTCCGGGCGGGATGGGCGCCCGCCCGGGCATGTTTGTAGGGCGTGATTGAGATTGGAATTGGAGGCGATGATGTTTGCAAAGGATCGTGATTTGTATGTTCTCGAGCCGGGGCTACACAAGGATGTGGCGTGGGTTGGGCACAAGCGGATATCGACGATTGGATCGGTGGTGGGCACGGCGTTGACGATTACAACCGGGTCGTTCGTTGATGCGCAGGTTCAGTCGGGCAATGTGGTGATCTTTGACGGGATCGTGCTCGAGGTGGTGAGCGTAGAGAGCGCGACTCAAGCGACGGTATCAATGATGCGGGCCGATCTTACGAGCAACGCGGTGCCCGGGGTTGATGCGAGCAGCCGAGGGGTGGCGGTGTACGACTATTCCCCTCAGCGTGGGATCGTGCATCGGCAGGTGCTCACGATGCTGGGCTTTGACCCAGATGAAACCGGCTTTGATGAGTCAATAATCACGAATCCGGGCGCGTTGGTACGTCTTGAAGCGCTAGGGACGCTTCATCTGATCTATGCCAGTGCTGGGGCGCCGGGACGGGCAAGTGAAAAGTTTGACCAGAGGGCGCAGATGTACAAGCAGCGGTTCGCATCAGAGCGTCAACGGGTGGTTGCGATGATCGATCTGGACGGAGATGGGATCGCTGAGACGAAGCGTCGCCCGAACTCGTTTGTCTTGACAAGGGATTGAAAGGGGTGAAGGTATGGTTGTGCTCAGACCCGATGAGGTCATGTTTGGGAGCAGTGTATGGTCAAACGTAGCACGGGTGACGGTGGATCGGCTGTCAACGCGGGGTGTTGATGAATGGGATGACTTTGGTCCGTTCTTAGTGTTTATGGATGTGGTTCGACAGCGGGCGGTGATCCGTATATCTCAGGAGGTGACTGGGGATGACTTTGACGGGCCGATCCCTGGGGAACTGGACGCTTTCTCCTTTATTGGTAGTTCTGGGTCAGACGCCGGGATTGTGAAGGTAGAAGCAGAGGCGGTGGTGGAGTCGGTTCTTCATAAAGTGAGTGACTTCGGGAGCACACGGGTAATCACGCTCGTCGCGGTGAGCAGCGATGGGTCAGTGGATCCGATCACGGTGAGTTAAGGTAGAGGGGCGAATAGATGGGTAGTACATTTAAGGGCATCGATTACTTTGGTTCAGGTCCGCACCGGTTTGCTTCTGGTCGACGGGGGCGCAGGTTGGTTGCGCTCTCGACGCTTTCTGGGGTGGTAACTGATGCTGGTTCATTGGAGTTTGGCGATCTTGAGATCCGGGTTGAGGTTCGAGGTCGTTTGAGAGCAGCCAGCGATGCGGCGCTCTGGGTGATTCGCGATGCGATCACGGCGGAGGGTGATTCGACGGTTGGAAGTGGAGTGCTTGTGGATCACCACGGCCAATCGTGGTCAACGATGAAGCTTTTGTCGTATGAAGAAGACGGTCCAACGGATCGGGGGCGAGAGGTGAGCGTTGGGTATACGGCGTTGTTTGGTCAGCTGGTGTCGGGTTAACGATTGTTGGGATGGAGGGTTGATGGAAGCGGAGATCATGGGCGCATTGACGCAGTTTGGGGTGGCGGGGTTGGTGTGCTGGATGTGGCTCAGTGAACGGCATGCGTCGGCGGAACGCGAGAGACAGATCACCGAGGCGCACACCATGCTGATCCGCAAAAGCGATGAGCAGATCGCGCTCATCGAGGTGATCCGTGACAATACCAAAGCGATGGCTTCACTTGAGGCTGGGCAACGGGGGCTTGTCGGGGTGATTGGCCGGATGGTGGGAAAGGCTGAGAAGGCACCCGAAGTGAATCAGGCATAAGCGGGTGAGTGAAGCTACACTGTGAGTGTGAAGATAGGCATGAATCATTACGGGTTGATTGCTATAAGCTGCTTGGCGGTTCTTGGTGGGTGCAGCAACGGGATCATCTTTCAAGAGCAGGTTGTCCGGACGGACGATTTGCTCGCGGTGCCCGGGCCTTTCCGCCCATCGGCGATGCGTGTGCACCCGCTGACACATACCGAGTTGGGGGCGGATGGCCAACCAGTCATCATCCTTCATGTCGAGCTCAAGGATCCTTGGGGCGATACGGTCAAGGGGGTTGGCCAGCTTCAGGTTCAGCTCCGTGAGCAGAACTCGGCGAGCACCATCGGGAACCGAGGGACGCGATGGGATATTGATCTTCGCGATATCGAGACCAATGTCTCGTACTTTGATTCGGCGACGAGGACCTATCGGATCGTGATCGGCGGGTTGCCGGCGTGGCTCGGAGATTCGGTGAAGGCTCAGGAATCAATTGGATCGCAGGTGCGCGTTCTGTTCAGGACATCGAAGGCTGATGGGGAAGCTGTTGTACTTCAAGACGAGTATGTGATGCGGTAGAGCCTCTTGTTGCAGTAAATTGTGCAAGAAAAAAACCGCCTCCATTCGGTCGCGGTCTGTTTAAGTTCAAGATCTGTTAAGTGGATTAATCATCCGATTTGATCATGTCGAGTTGGCGGTACTTTTCTCGGTACTTGTCGCGGAGATCGGTTTGCTTATTTGAGAGATCGATTGTTCGGCCCTGGATCCAGGCGTGGGTGACGATTGAGGTGACATTGAGGATGTCGTCGTCGGACACGAACATGGTGGCGGATTTCCCGGATTCGATGGAGCCGAGAGAAGTCTCAAGCCCGAGAATTTTGGCAGCGTTGAGGGTGATGCCTCTGAGCGCGGCGTCATGGTCGAGCCCGTGTGCGACTGCGATGCCGATGGCTTCGGGGAGGTTTCGTTCGTGGGCGTGTCGCCCGGACATGGTGAGGGACCAGAGGACCCCAGCAGATTCAAGCTTGGACGGGAGGGTGTAGGGTTGGTCGTAGGGGGCGTCGTTTCGTTTGGGGAAGTTGTAGGTGCCTCCGATGATGACCGGCGTGTTTGTCGAGATGAGCAGGTCGGTGCAGAGGTGGGCGTCGCGCCCGCCGACGATGACTGGTTTGAGATTACGGGCGGTGGCCCAGTTTACCGCAGCGGTGATCTGGTCGTAATCATTCGCGTTGATAAATATTTGATTTTGAGAGTCGTTTTCATCTTGGCCGGGCAGGACAGTCATGATCGCGTCGAGTCTTTGGTCTGACTCGTCGTGAGACTTGGCGTAGGACACAGCGTTGTCGAATACGGTATCGAGTTTGGCGATGGCGTTGTCGCGGCGTGTGGCTGCTTGCGCTTTGTTGCGTCCAGACGGACGCATGTTGGGCCAGTTAATGATGAGCCCTGCGTCGCGCTCGATGGCCATGTCTTCGGTGGTCCATCCGTCGGCTTTGAGGACTGAAGCGCGTCCTGGGATGGTGCCTCGTGAAGGGAAGACCCCGAAGGTGAGGATGCCGTTGGATCGGGCGGTTGGGATGACGGTTGAGTCCGGATTGACTGAGACATAGGCGCGGACCTCTGGGGTCATGTCGCCGACTTCGTTGTAGTCGTTCATTGCGCGGACGGAAGAAATTTCTTGTAATCCCAGTGTGGTAACTGAGTCGATCATGCCTGGGTAGAGGTGTTTGCCAGAAAGATCGATGATCTCGGTGTTTGGGGTGAGATTAATCCTTGGCATGATATCAGATGCGACCCCGACGATACCGATCTGGCCATCGGTGAAGGCGACAACGCCGTCTTCGATGATTTCCCCAGAGATAGTGTGGACGGTCGCGCCGACGAGGAAGATTGGATGATCTTGTTGGTCGGCGGACGGGTCGAGGTCTTGAGCACTCGCAAGCGTTGTTGCGAGTGCCATTGTTGTCAGGAGTGTTGTTGTGTGTTTCATGATGAGTATCGCTTTATATGTGTATGTAGATCAACAGGACTGATTAGTAGTCGGTGTTCCAGGCGGGGAGGAGCTGATCGCACCCGCACTCGCCTTGCTGGATGTTGAAATGGGTGTGTGAGCCGTCGGTGGTGTGATCATCTGGTCCTCGTCCTCGGCGCCCTTGACGGTCGGGTCCGGATGGCTTATCGCCATCCTTGTCGCCCTTGGCGTCTGACTTTCCGCCCGAGTGGATCAGTTGTATGAGGCGTTGGCGTTCGGCATCGTTCTTGATTCGGAGCTCTTGATCGAGATCTCGCGAGAAGTAGAGTCGGCCGTCGACGAAGGTCATTTCTGGGCGAGAGAGTGATGAGAGCGGGTGCCCGGTCCAGACGACGAGGTCGGCGTCCTTTCCCTTTTCGAGTGAGCCGACACGGTCGTCGATGCCGAGTTGAATCGCTGGATTGAGGGTGACGAAGTTGAGGGCATCCTGCTCGGACATCTCGATGCCAGAGAGCTTGGCGTACTTGAGGGCTTTACCTGCCTCGACATGCATGCGCCTTGCGACATCGTCGGAGTCGGAGTTAAATGATGTGAGCAAGCCGACCTCGTGGTTGATCGGTCCTGCAAATGGGATCGCGTCTTGGACTTCGACTTTGTAGGCCCACCAGTCGGAGAAGATAGAGGTGCCGATGGCGTGTTCTTTGACAGCCTCTGCGACCTTGTAGGTTTCTAAGCCGTGTTGGAAGGTGCCGATCTTGAATCCGAATTCTTCAGCGATTCGGCAGAGCATGAGGATCTCGTCTTGGCGGTAGGAATGACAGTGAACAAGGCGTTCGCCTGCGAGGATTTGGGCGAGTGTTTCGAGTTCGAGGTCTTGGAAACCAGATTCGGTTTTCATTCCTCGGTCAGCGTATTCGCCTGCCTTGGTGAAACGGTCGCGGAAGATTGTTTCGACTCCCATGCGGGTCTGGGGGTAACGGGTAGTGTTTCGATCGCCCCAGTTGGATTGTTTGACATTTTCGCCCAGCGCGAACTTGATGCCGGGCATGGAGCCGTCGAAGAACATGTCGGAGGGTTTGTCCGCGTTCCATCGGAGTTTGATGGTTTTGGATTGGCCGCCGATAGGGTTGGCCGAGCCGTGGAGGAGGTTGGCGGTGGTTAAGCCGCCGGCGAGCTCGCGGTAGAACCCGGGGTGTCCGGGGTCGAGCGAATCGGAGATACGGACCTCTGATGTGACGGCTTGACCGGACTCGTTGACGCCGAAGCGGAAGAGCCCGGTGTGCGAGTGGGCGTCGATGAGCCCCGGGGTGATGTGCATGCCTTGGGCATCGATGTGTTGATCAGCGGAAACACGCGGAGCGGGACCTGAACCGACGCGTGAGACCTTGCCATCATTGATAAGGACCCATGCGTTTTCGAGAACGCCGTCATCGGATTGTGTCCAGACGGTGGCATTGGTGAGCAGGACTGTATTTTGCTCTGGTTCACTGTCATATGTGAATGGACCGAAGGGTGATGAGGGCAGATCTGGGAGAAGATCCGATTCGGAATCAGAATCTTTGATTTCCTTCGATGCGGCAATGGTGAATGCCTTGCCGTCGGGGAGCGTTCCTATGCCGGTGATTGAGGTGTCCTTTGGATCTTCACTCGGCGGATTGAGCCCGATGGTGAAGGTGCCGGACATGCCAAAGGGCTCGTGTTCGAACTCGAATGCGAGCAGGTTGTTCTCGACTCGGACATTGGTCGCCTCTTGGGTGATGTTGTCGGCGTCCTCGACTTGCTCGATTATGGTGACGGTTTCCTTCGAGACTTTGAAATCAAGATTGAACTTGTCGGCCAGCGTGGCGTTCCATGTGCCGTTGAAATCTTTGATGCTCAGCTGAGGGGTGCTTTTGACCGCAACCCATTCGAACGAGGCCGGCTGGGGCGTGTAGCTCATAGGCTTGGGGTTGAGTGTTGTGCCCCGGATTGAGCCGTCGGCAGCGAGCGTGGCGGTGTTGATATAGGCACCGGTGTCGTCGCCTTCGTAGTCGGTGAGGAATGAGATTGAGTTGCCGTCGACTTTGACCTTGGTTGCTTTGGTGACGACCGGTTCGTCGCCGGCGGAGTCGGTGAGCGAGAGCGAGGTGCCCTCGATATTCATTTCGACACTGAAGTTGGTGCCGACCATGGTGGCGGTCCATGTGCCGTCGAAACGGGCGTCCTTTGGATCGCTGATGTGATGGCGTCGCCCGTCGACCCATGTGTCGATGATCTTCGCTTTGGCATCTGGGTCGAAGAGATCACCCGATGCGACAACGAGATTGGCGACCTGGTTCTTGGCGATTGTGCCCTGGTGATCAAGCCCGATGATCTCTGCCGGGTTGGTGGTGATCATCGCGAGGGCATCATCGGGAGCGAGCCCCTTTTTGATCGCGGTGTGGAGGTTGTTCCAGAACTTGTCGTGGGAGTTGCCCTTTGAGGTGGTGAGCGCGACGGTGAGCCCGGAGTTGGCGAGCCATCGGGCGTTGGCCGGGGCGCGTTCCCAGTGCTGGAGTGTCGCCAGATCGACGGTGTCGGCGCCGCCGACGGTGAAGACCTCGGGTGCTTCTGGGAACCTGAGCGGGACGATGACGGGATATCCCATGTCCTCGAAGGCGGACAATCGGCGGTGGGCGGTGCCATTGTCGATGATGACAAGGTTTTGATGATCGAACTCGTTTGCGATGTTGTTCGCGAGGAGAGCTTCGAGTTCGTGGGAGATGTCGTAGAAAAGGGTATCGTTCTTTGGATTGATACTATCGAGACACGAGATGTCACTGTGCTTGGACGAGGCGCGGTGCTCGGCATCACTAAATGATTGGCGCATCAGCGCGATGACACCCATGTGCGAGTTGGGGTAGTCGTTGTCGGGCCATGAGCTGCGATCGAACCCCATGACCAAGCCAGCATTGGACTGATAGGTTGGGGTGGAGCCCATGCTCGCGTCGGTGAACGCTTGGGCGGTCGAAACTATTGCAGATTGTCCTCTGAAGATCCCGCCATCGGGTGCGATCATGGCGGTCGTAAACCCCATTTTGCGGAGGCTTTGGGCAGCGTCTGCGGGGAGCCCGATGTCAAGGGCGTTGCGCTGGGGTATGACCTTGGAGGACCAATGCATGCCGACAGAGTTCTCGGGAGGCATCGGGGCGTCGACCTCGATGAATGGTTCGATAAACCCGGCGTAGATATGGGCACCCTCGATGTTCCATACTGTGGCGCTGCCGGCATCGAGGTCCGACCCGATGGAGATGATCTGTCCGTTGTCGATCAGGACATCGGCGTGTTCAATCACCGTCCCGGGCTCGGTGTGGACTGTGGCGTCGGTGATGAGATGAAGTGACGGGTCGGCGGGTTGCATGCCGTTGGGTCGCGGGGCGAGCGGGTCAGGTGATGTTGCAGCGTTGGTGATCGCGAGGGCAGAGAAACTGCCCGCGAAGATCGCGGCAGTGAGCGTATGGGTAAACTTCATAGATCGAGACTCCTTGGTGAGTTTGATGGTACCGAGAACCGTGATTGTGGTGGCAGGAATCGTGGTGATCTTATTGGAATTTCAGCCTACGCTTGTGGACAACTATTCCCTATTGATTCATCCCCAATATAGAAGTGTAACGGGTGTTGATTTGGGTCTAACTGTCTTTAAGGGGCTGGTTTATGACGATCGATCTTGTGTCTGGAAATGCGGTGGTGGGGCAGTCTGGCGGACCGACGGCGGTGATCAACGAATCGCTCGTCGGGGTGATCGAAGGCTTGCGCCGAGCGGGGGCTGGGAATCCCGGGAACCCGATCAAGAAAATCCTGGGTATGCGTCACGGCGTGACCGGATTGACCAATGGCGATCTGTACGATCTGACGGATTACCCCCATGATCGGTTGCAGCTATTGGCCCAGACACCCAGCGCGGGGCTTGGTTCCACGCGCGACAAGCCGGACACGGCATATTGCGAACGGGTCTTGCAAGCGTGCAAAGAGCATGACATCCGGTACTTCTTTTATATCGGTGGCAATGACAGCAGTGACACATGCCGAATTGTAAACGAGATGGCCAGTGAAACCGGGTATGAGCTGCGATGCTTCCATATTCCCAAGACTGTAGATAATGATCTGGTGATCAACGATCACACTCCAGGGTTTCCAAGTGCCGCGAGGTTTGTCGCCAAGGCGTGCATGGCGGATTTCCTCGATAACATCTCCTTGCCGGGAATCAAGATCAATGTGATCATGGGCCGCCACGCGGGATTTCTTACCGCAGCATCTGCTCTAGCCCGCCGCGATGACCGGTATGAATATGAAGGCGGCTCAACCGATGGTCCCCAGCTGATCTACCTTCCAGAGGTCGCATTCGATACGGATCGGTTTGTGGAAGATGTCGCCAAGCTCTACGACAAGCGGCAGCGCGTGCACATCGCGATCTCGGAAGGGATCGCGGATAAGGACGGCGTGTCGATCGGTGCACAGCTGATCAAAAACGCGCAGACAGATGATCACGGCAATGTTCAGCTTTCAGGCTCGGGCGCGATCGGTGATGCGCTTTCGGATCTTCTCAAAGAAAGACTCACTCCTGTCGGTGGTAAATCGGTTCGAGTTCGGGCAGATACCTTTGGATATGTACAACGCTGTTTCCCTGATCAATCACGGATCGATCAGAAGGAAGCTCGCGGGGTTGGCCGTTACGCAGCCAAGCTTGCAACCAGTGGCGACTTGGACGGCTCGGTCGCGATCATCCGTACAAGCCCTATCGGTGAAGGGCAGCCGTACGCGGCGCAGTACAAGCGGATCGAGCTCAGCGATGTCGCCGCCAAGACCAAGCACATGCCCGAGGATTTCATCGAGGGTCACAACAATGTGAGCCAGAAGTTCTTGGATTACTGTCGCCCGTTGGTTGGCGAACTGCCGTTGTACGAGCGGATTTGATCAGGTATGTCTGTCCGGTAAGTATATTGGATAGCAGCATAGGATTGATTTCGATCCCTTTTTTATGGTTCGCAATCCCATCCGGTGGTATGTTTGACGGATAAGCATATTCATCTGGAGATCTATTTGTGCGCCATCACGTGTTGACAAGAATTGGGTTGACCTCGCTTTTTGCAGGCATGTTGGCGATAGGCGGACCGGTGCAGCGTGGGGCTCGTCAAGATTTCGCTCAACCAACACCTAAGTTAAGCCCAGACCGGTTCCGATGCATTCTTGTCGGCGACTCCCAAACAACAGATCCGAGTTCAACCCGCATTCGTACACAGAATCACCGATGGGATGCCCCGGTTGTTGGCGAGTTGGTTGCTGTTGGAAGTTCGGCCACGGGTTTCGTTGTGAATAACAGCAACGCGGGGCAAAAAGATATTATTTACCAAACGGTTGATCTGAATGTTGGCTGGCCAAATGGCGGACCGAACGATTTCTTTGCACTGCACGGTGCGAACTGGACACTTCTTGCAGATATTAATGCTCCAGGTTCACGGATCGGCCGGTATAGGTTGAGATTCGGCGGCTCAAATACAGATGCTCCTTGGGATATCGCGTGGGGAATTGGCCAGCCTTTGGTTGCCAAGATTGCCGTTCGGACGAGCCCGATGAGTGTGGGTGCGATCCAAACCCGCGCAGAGCGGGGAGGCGTGAACAGTGCTGATGCGAGGATTGTGCATCAACTCAATAAACAGTGGGGCGTACAGATTATCGAGCAGCCGATCCCAAATGATTTTAATCCGATGGGTGATGATGTTGGAGTTGGGTTTTATCTTCCAAGCGGTTCTATTGAAAAAGCAGGACAGGTCTTCCAGGTTCTCGGTGTTGTAATCGAGCGCGTAGGTCCTGCTGGGCAAGAGCTCAATGGAACGCTCGTCGGATATCAAGGCAGAGGCGGTTGGAACATACAGGATCATCTTGATTTGATCAGCCCAGCGTCGCGAGCCGCATTGATCGAGATAGTGAATCCTGAATATCTGATGATTATCTTGGGTCACAACCAAGAACCGGGAGGCTTGGTAAACATCGAACCGAATCTCAAGGCGCTTGTAGACAAATGGGAAACTAGCTTTGCGATGTTGGGTCGGCGTCGGCCTACGGTAATCTATGTAACACCTTGGGCTATTTTTTCCGAGACTGCTTCTGATTATTTGCTCGAAGCGGAAATGGTGATGGCGAGGATGGCTAATGATCAGAGAGCAGATTTGGCACTGAGTTATCTGCAACTTTTCAACAACATGCGTCCCGATCTATACGATCCAAGCATGTATCAACTAGACGGTGCAAATGTGCATCCAGGCGATATTCCCAGTGCGGTGAACTTGTCGCAAGATCTGTTCGAGTTACTTTTTAAGTAAACCGAACATTTTACCCAGCCTCAATTGGGAAGCGTTGAGAGCGCAACCTGATACGACTGCACCCGGCAAGTAAACAAGCCGGCGATAACGGCGGGGTCTTGGGCGGCGATGGAGATGGCGTCGTCCTTCGATGGGGCATGGAAGATCATGATGCCGATGTGCGGGGGCTCTTGGGTGCGTCCGGCGAGGATGAGCGATCCGCGGTCGAGCAGCTTTTTGTAGTATTGAAAATGAGCACTGATTGTCTCGGATTCATCAGGCGTTGGGTCGTCAGGCATCTCAATGCGTGTGGGCTCAAGGATGCAGATAAACTGGTTCATGCGTGTTCTCCGGGGTGATCCGGGATGGAGGTTGCCAATCCACTATACGAAAAAACCCCCTCCGATGTTCGCAGGGGGCTTTGGCGGTCAGGTCACGGGAATTTACGATGGGATTATTTGCGGGTGTAGGTGATCGAGCCCGAGTTGAACCATGTGCCGTCAGGCATTTTGTCATAGAACTTATCTTGCACGGTATTGTCGTCGATCCATGAGGAGACAATCTTCATAGGGTTCTCACCCATTGGTGTTAACGATGTGCCTTGCATCACGAGCGATCCGTCCTCAGACGTGTTGCCTTTCATGTGGGTGATGTGGGTGGACATAGTGTCTACCCAAGACGAGACATATTTGCTGTGCGGATTGGAGTATCCGGTGATGGCGTGCCCTTCGAATGGTTGACCCATGAAATCCATCTTCAAAACAGATTGTGTGAATCGGCCATCCAAGATCCACTTTGTTTCCATCGAGCCAACTGATTCCATTGGTGGAGCCGATGGATCCATAATAAAGCTGGCTGATGCTTTCCAGTTTCCGATTGTCTTGCCCAGCAGTTTGTGATGATCGCCTGGGGTTGAAAAATCATTC
>Ga0316204_10010977_pt1 | contig 11493 bp, 9 predicted proteins | sample 6monrhotite_MG_2_FD_205661 | JGI IMG/M metagenome (GOLD analysis project Ga0316204, IMG submission 205661) | Microbial mat bacterial communities from mineral coupon in-situ incubated in ocean water Damariscotta River, Maine, United States -... | ecosystem: Environmental > Aquatic > Marine >...
GCGTATGCTGCAACATTGCCGGCGTTAATGTCGGCTTTAGAGATGATTTATCCTGCCGTGAAGTGGGACCCGGATTATAGAGACTTTTTCTCAGAGAAACCGGGCCAGACCTTGCGGAATCTACAAGTATATTATGAGGGTCTTGGTTCAGAATATGGCTTTGTTGCTTTGCCAAAGGGGGAACGCTTTTTTAATCGCAACCGGATGAAGCGTCTTGGCTATTATCTGCTGCAAAAGAAGCGTGCTGACGAAGCTATGGATATATTTAACTATTGGGTGAAACTTTACCCTAATTCCGCAAACGCACATGATAGTTTAGCTGACGCTTTACGCGCTATGGGCCAAACACAAGAAGAGAAAATAGTGCGTATGAGGGCTGTAAGCTTGGCGCGTGAGCATAATGATGCGCGTTTGGCCATATTTGAGAAAAAGCTAAAAGGCGTTGTTGCGAACTAATCTGCTTTAGCAGATTGGCTTATGTTTTTTCTGCGCAGCCAAGACGCTGCGGTTTTGGTCAAGATTGGCATCATGAAGCACATCATCACCGGTGTGGTACTGCTTGAAGATATGCGCGTACCGACCAGAGGCTTACCAGCGTCGCGGCCACGGTTTTCTGTAAACAGGTTGCGTCCCCTTGTCGCGTCGTTATTTTTTATTCCCAAAACAACTTGTTGCTACGTCAAATGCATGGCTGATATGGTAAAAAAAAGCTACAATTGTTGCGTTTTTTCAATAAGGTAACGTTTCATCAACTAATCGCGTGGAAGGTAGGGCATTGACGGGTTGTCACTTTATGGTAAACGCGCTAGTTAACACGTTGAATATTCTTTCGTTTTCAGTATGCGGCAGCGCTTTTGGCTGGCGCCCCAACTCATGGCTGGAGCAGTTTCATGGCACGTAAAAAAATAGCGTTGATCGGTGGCGGTCAAATTGGTGGTACATTGGCGCATCTCGCGGCGCTGAAAGAACTTGGCGACGTTGTATTGTTCGACATCGTTGAAGGTCTGCCGCAGGGTAAATCTTTGGACCTTGCACAAGCTTCGGCAGTTGAAGGCTTTAACGCCGATATGAAAGGCGCGAATGATTACGCCGACATAGCTGGCGCTGATGTTGTAATTGTAACGGCAGGCGTGGCGCGCAAGCCAGGCATGAGCCGCGATGACCTGTTGGGCATTAACCTCAAAGTAATGAAGTCTGTGGGTGAAGGCATTGGCAAGCATGCGCCAGACGCTTTTGTTATTTGTATTACAAACCCGCTGGATGCCATGGTTTGGGCACTGCAGAAGTTCTCTGGACTGCCAACCAATAAGGTATGTGGTATGGCGGGTGTGCTGGATAGTTCACGCTTTAGCCACTTCCTTGCAGACGAATTCAATGTCTCTATTCAGGATGTAACCACATTTGTGCTTGGCGGACACGGCGATACAATGGTGCCATTAACGCGCTATTCAACGGTTGCCGGTATCCCGGTTCCTGACCTTGTGAAAATGGGTTGGTCAACACAGGAAAAAATTGACCAGATTGTGCAGCGTACCCGTGACGGCGGCGCGGAGATCGTTGGCTTGCTAAAAACCGGGTCTGCTTTTTATGCGCCCGCGACAAGCGCAATTGATATGGCTGAAAGCTATCTTAAAGACAAACGCCGGTTGTTGCCATGTGCGGCTTATCTGTCAGGCCAGTATGGTTTGAATGATATGTATGTTGGTGTGCCAACAATCATTGGTGAAAACGGTATTGAAAAAATTGTTGAAATTGATCTTGTCGGCGAAGAAAAGTCTGGCTTTGATCATTCTGTAGATGCGGTGAAGGGTTTGATGGACGCCTGTACGGCTATTGACCCGTCACTGGGATAACCAAATCGGCATGCTTAATCGGGGAGCTTCCCAGGAGCTAACCCCCAAGAGTTTGCCTCAGGAGCTGGATGAAAAATGAATATCCATGAATATCAGGCCAAAGGCCTGTTGAAACAGTACGGCGCACCTGTTCTTGCGGGCGGTGTAGCCTACACAGCAGCGGAAGCTGTTGACGAAGCCAAAAAACTAGGCGGCCCGGTTTGGGTTGTGAAAGCGCAAATCCACGCTGGTGGGCGCGGCAAAGCGGGCGGCGTTAAGGTGGTAAAATCCATCGAAGACGTGGAAGCTGTTGCCAAAGAGCTAATTGGCAAAACACTGGTAACGCACCAAACCGGCCCAGAGGGCAAAGAGGTGAAGCGCGTTTATATTGAAGACGGCTGCATGATCAAAAGCGAGTTTTATCTTGCTATCCTGCTTGACCGCGCTTCTGGCCAGCTTGCCATTATGGCGTCTACCGAAGGCGGCATGGATATTGAGGAAGTGGCCGAGGCTACTCCTGAAAAAATTACAACAACCCTAATCGAACCAGCAACAGGTTTGCAGGCATTCCATTGCCGCAGTGTTGCTTTTGGTCTTGGGCTTGAGGGCAAAGCAGCTAAAGCATGTCAGAAGGTTGTGGCGTCACTTTACAAAGCCTACACCGAGCTTGATGCGCAAATGCTGGAAATAAACCCGCTGGTGCTTACTGAAGCTGACGAGATGGTTGTTCTGGATGCCAAAATGTCATTTGACGGCAATGCTTTGTTCCGTCACGCCGATGTGCGTGAACTGCGCGACGAAAGCGAAGAAGACCCTAAAGAGATTGAAGCATCCAAGTATGAGCTGAATTATATCAGTCTTGATGGCTCTATCGGCTGCATGGTGAACGGTGCCGGTCTTGCGATGGCAACAATGGACATCATCAAGCTGAAAGGCGGCTCGCCTGCGAACTTCCTTGATGTTGGTGGCGGCGCTACCAAAGAGCGTGTAACCGAAGCCTTTAAAATCATCATGTCAGACGATAATGTTGAAGGTATTCTGGTAAATATCTTTGGCGGTATTATGCGCTGCGACGTGATTGCTGAAGGCGTTGTATCTGCGGCGCGCGAAGTGGCGCTTTCAGTGCCGCTTGTTGTGCGTCTGGAGGGTACAAACGTAGAGCTTGGAAAACAGATTATGGCAGATAGTGGTCTGCCAATCATTTCTGCCGATGATCTCAACGATGCAGCTGAGAAAATTGTTAAAGCTGTGAAGGAGGCCGGATAATGTCAGTTCTTATCGGTAAAGACACCAAAGTAATTTGTCAGGGTTTCACAGGCGCGCAAGGCACCTTCCACTCTGAACAAGCCATTGCATACGGCACCAAAATGGTTGGCGGCGTAACGCCGGGCAAAGGTGGCATGACCCACCTTGATTTGCCTGTGTTTAACACTGTGGGTGATGCTCGCGAAGCAACAGACGCAAACGCTTCTGTAATTTATGTGCCTCCTCCGTTTGCGGCAGATTCAATTCTTGAAGCTATTGACGCAGAGATTGAGCTGATTGTTTGTATCACTGAAGGCATTCCGGTGCTGGATATGGTGCGGGTGAAGCGTGCGCTTAGGAACTCCGGTTCGCGCCTTATTGGTCCAAACTGTCCGGGCGTTATCACGCCGGGTGAGTGCAAAATCGGTATTATGCCGGGCCATATCCACAAGCCGGGTAACGTTGGTATTGTTTCACGCTCTGGTACGCTTACGTATGAAGCCGTTGCGCAAACAACTGCTGCAGGCCTTGGCCAAAGTACCTGTATTGGTATTGGCGGTGATCCGGTAAACGGCACCAACTTCATTGATTGCCTTGATTTGTTCCTCGGCGATGATGCGACAGAAAGCATTATCATGATTGGTGAAATTGGCGGTTCCGCAGAAGAAGAAGCTGCCGAGTTCCTTAAGCAAAGCAAAGTGAAGAAGCCTGTAGCTGGCTTTATCGCTGGCCTTACAGCTCCTCCGGGCCGCACAATGGGCCATGCTGGCGCTATCGTTTCCGGTGGTCAGGGCGGTGCTGAAGGTAAAATTGAAGCCATGCGTTCCGCAGGTATTCTTGTGTCTGACAGCCCGGCGGGCCTTGGCACAACACTTCTTGAAGCTATTGGCGCTTAAACACTAACAGAGGGGTGCGGCTTAAACGCCGCGCCGTTATGCCCATGGGTGCAGACCAGGATCGTTTCGCTGCTTTAGAGGGTGTAAGCCCGCAGTTTGTTGAATCGCTTTATGAGCAATATGCCGCCGATCCTATGTCGGTGGATCAGGGCTGGCAGGAGTATTTCGGCGCACTTGAAGCCGGAATATCAACCTCTGGCCCAAGCTGGGGGCGAAGTGACTGGCCGCTTAGGCCAAATGACGATTTGACAACGGGCCTTGATGGCTCGGACATGTTCCTTGAAGGTAAAGCTTCTGAAAAAACAGCATCGGCGGTATCTGCCGCTGATGTACGTGCGGCTACAATGGATAGTATTCGCGCGCTGATGATGGTGCGTACCTACCGTGTGCGCGGCCATTTGGTGGCAAACCTTGATCCGCTTGGGCTTGAAGAACGTCCAATGCATACGGAACTTGAGCCCGCCACATACGGGTTTGGCCCGGAAGATATGGACCGCCCTATCTTTATGGATGGTGTGCTGGGCCTTGAGGCCGCCTCAATTCGTGAAATTCTGGTAATATTGAAGCGCACATATTGCTCAAATTTTGGTGTGGAGTTTATGCACATCAATGATCCGGAAGAAAAATCCTGGATTCAGCGTAAAATTGAAGGCCGCGACAAGGAAATTCAATTCACTGACCGCGGCAAAATAGCAATTTTGAACAAGCTGATTGAAGCGGTTCAATTTGAGCGCTTCCTTGGTAAAAAATACACTGGCACAAAGCGTTTTGGCCTTGATGGCGGCGAAAGCATGGTGCCTGCGCTGGAAGGCATTATGAAGGTCGGCGGCCAGATGGGCCTGAAGGAAATTGTGGTTGGCATGCCGCACCGGGGACGCTTGAATGTGCTAGCGAATGTGATGCAAAAGCCTTACCGCGCAATTTTTAACGAATTCCACGGCGGTTCTGCCAAGCCTGATGATATTCAGGGTTCTGGTGATGTGAAATACCATCTGGGTACAAGCGCAGACCGCGAATTTGACGGCAATAAAATTCATTTATCGCTGAACGCCAACCCGTCGCATCTTGAGGCCGTAAACCCTGTTGTGATTGGCAAGGTGCGCGCCAAACAGGAAATGAAAGGCGACGCCGAGCATAATGATACGCTTTCGCTTCTCTTGCACGGGGACGCAGCCTTTGCCGGGCAGGGTATCATTTCTGAATGTTTCGGCATGTCAGGCCTGCGGGGCTATAATACTGGTGGCACAGTCCATTTTATTGTTAATAACCAAATCGGTTTTACCACCAGCCCGCAATTTGCGCGTTCAAGCCCGTATCCGTCTGATGTTGCCAAAATGGTGCAAGCACCGATTTTCCACGTAAACGGTGATGATCCTGAAGCGTCAGTATATGCCACCAAACTGGCAACCGAATTCCGCATGGAATTTAAGCGTGATGTGGTGATTGATATGTTCTGTTATCGCCGCTTTGGCCATAACGAATCTGATGAGCCAGCCTTTACGCAGCCGCTGATGTACGCATCAATTAAAAACCACCCCAGTGTTGTGAAACTGTATGCTGACAAGCTGATAACCGAGGGTGTGATAACGGCAGAACAATTCGCCAGCATGGAAGCTGAATTTATCAGCTATCTTGAAGACGAATTTAGTGCGTCCAAGGATTACAAAGTTAATAAAGCTGATTGGTTTGAGGGCAAATGGGAAGGTCTGGGTCTTGCCGACGCAGACCATGAAAAACGCCGTGCCGAAACCGGTGTAGCCGAAATTATGCTACGCGAAATCGGCGAGCAGATCACGTCATACCCTGAAAAATTCAATATCCACCGTACTCTGAAACGCATTTTGGATAATAAGCACAAAATGTTTGAAGAAGGTACGGGCTTTGACTGGGCAACAGCTGAGGCTCTGGCCTTTGGTTCGCTGCTGCGTGAAGGATACGGCGTACGGCTTTCTGGCCAGGATTGTGGCCGTGGTACCTTTAGCCAGCGCCATGCAGTGTTTGTTGACCAAAAAACTGAAGAGCGCCATGTACCTCTGAAACACATCAGCAATGAAGCGCATTTTGAAGTGCTTGATAGCCATCTGTCAGAATTTGGTGTGATGGGCTTTGAATATGGATACTCAACGGCGCACCCAAATGCGTTGACGCTGTGGGAAGGCCAGTTTGGTGATTTTGCCAACGGTGCCCAAATTATTATTGATCAGTTTATTTGCTCGGCTGAAGCCAAATGGCTACGGATGTCAGGGTTGGTGCTGCTGTTGCCGCATGGTTACGAAGGTCAGGGGCCAGAACATTCCTCTGCAAGGCTAGAACGCTATTTGCAGCTTTCAGCCGAAGATAACTGGCAAGTGGTAAATTGTACTACGCCTGCCAATTATTATCATGTGCTGCGCCGACAGATGCACCGTCCGTTCCGTAAACCCTTGGTGATTATGACACCAAAATCCCTGCTGCGTCACAAACGCTGTGTTTCCCAGCTTGAAGAGTTCGGGCCGGGTTCGCAGTTCCACAGGGTACTTTGGGATAATGCTGAAAGCCATACAGCCAGTTCAATCAAACTTCAGGGCGATGACAAGATCAAACGTGTGGTTCTTTGCTCGGGCAAAGTATATTTCGATATTCTGGACGAGCGCGACAAGCGCAATCAGGATGATACCTACATCCTGCGGGTTGAGCAGCTATATCCATTCCCGGAGCACGCGCTTTCTAAGGAGCTGGCGCGCTTCAAAAATGTTGAGAAAATTACCTGGTGCCAGGAAGAGCCCAAAAACATGGGTTCCTGGAGCCATATTCATGAGCCACTTGAAGAGGTGCTCGTGAAACTTGAATTACCAGTGCAGCGTCCTGTTTATGCAGGCCGTGCAGCAAGTGCAGCTACGGCAACGGGCCTTGCGTCCAAACATGCCGCCCAGCAGGCAGCACTTGTTGAACAAGCACTTAGTGAATAATTGGCAGACTGATTGGCGTATTAGCGAATAGGCCTGAATATTTGATAGGGTAGGAGCAAACCCAATGGCAATTGAAGAAATTGTAATCCCGCAAATGGGCGAAAGTGTTGTCGAAGGAACGATTGGCACATGGTTGAAGGCAGTGGGCGAAGCCGTTGCTGTAGACGAGCCGATTGTTGAGGTGGAAACTGACAAGGTTGCAATGGAAGTGCCCAGCCCGGTAGCAGGTGTGCTAACCGAGCAAGTTGTGGCCGAGGGCGACACGGTTGAAATTGGCGCTTTGATTGCACGTATTGATACGGAAGGGGCTGCAACAGCGGCGTCCAAGCCGGTAGCAGCATCGGCCGCTGCGACCGCACCTGCGCCCGTCGCTGCAACACCCGCTCCAGCTTCTGCGCCAGCTGTGGCTCCTGCAGCGCCGCAAGCTTTAATGCCAATGTCACCGGCTGTGCGGCGTATAGTGGAAGATTATAATCTTGATCCAACCTCAGTTGAGGGCACCGGGAAAGATGGTCGCCTCACCAAGGCTGATGTGATGGGCGCGATTGAAAACGGCAAAGCCCGCACCGTTGCAGCACCTGCTGCAACTGCGGCTGTTGCTGTAGACGCGGGGCCGCGTGAAGAACGCGTGAAAATGACACGCCTCAGGAAAACCATCGCATCACGTCTCAAGGATGCACAAAATACCGCAGCAATGCTTACCACTTATAACGAAGTGGACATGACAGCAGTGATGGCGGCGCGCGCCAAATATAAAGACCTGTTTGCCAAGAAGCATAACATCAAGCTTGGTTTCATGAGTTTCTTTACCAAAGCCTGCTGCCTGGGTTTAAGGGAAATCCCTTCTGTGAACGCGCAGATTGAAGGCGAAGAAATTGTTTACCGCAATTATGCCAATATCGGCGTTGCTGTATCTGCGCCGAACGGCCTTGTGGTGCCTGTTCTTAAAGACGCACAGGATATGACCTTTGCTGGTACGGAACTGGCAATTGCAAATTTCGGCAAAAAGGCCCGTGACGGCAAATTAACAGTTGCTGATATGCAAGAAGGCACCTTCACCATTTCAAACGGAGGTATTTTCGGTTCCTTGATGTCCAGTCCCATATTGAACGCGCCGCAGTCCGGCATTTTGGGCATGCATAAAATTCAGGAACGTCCGGTTGTGGTGAACGGTGAAATGGTTATTCGTCCAATGATGTATTTGGCGCTTTCATACGATCACCGGGTTATTGATGGCCGTGAGGCTGTAACCTTCCTGGTGCGCGTGAAAGAAGCGCTTGAAGATCCAACACGCCTTCTTCTTGATATGTAAGGGCCTTGGTCTGATTTTTTCTAATGAAGGACACGCAAATGTCTGATGCTTTTGATCTTGTAATAATTGGTGCCGGCCCTGGTGGTTATGTAGCTGCAATTCGTGCCGCGCAGCTTGGGCTTAAAACAGCCTGCGTTGAAATGCGGGAAACGCTTGGCGGCACATGCCTGAATGTTGGCTGCATGCCTTCAAAGGCGCTGTTGCATGCGTCGCACCTTTATGAAGAAGCAGGCCATGATTTTGAAAAATTTGGCCTAAGCGTTAAAGGGCTGGATTTTGATATTGATAAAATGCTTGCGGCTAAAGACGAGACCGTAAAAGGCCTAACGGGCGGCATTGAATATCTGTTCAAGAAAAACAAGATTGAGTGGATTAAGGGTGCAGCAAAGTTTAGCGCCAAAGACACACTTGAAGTGGCACTAAACGCTGGCGGTACACGTACAGTAACCGCAAAAAACATTGTTGTTGCTACGGGTAGCGATGTTGCTGTTCTGCCCGGCATGGAAATTGACGAAAAAACCATAGTTTCCTCAACTGGTGCGCTTGACCTGAACCCGGCCCCTAAAAGCATGGTTGTTATTGGCGGCGGCGTGATCGGGCTTGAGCTTGGTTCTGTGTGGCGGCGCCTGGGCGCAGAGGTAACCGTGATCGAATTTATGGATCAGCTATTACCTGGCATGGATATGGAAGTGCGCAAAAACTTTGGCCGCATGCTTAAAAAGCAAGGCATGAAGCTGCATCTTTCCAGCAAGGTGACCGGCGTGGAGAACACTGGTAAAGGCGCAAAAGTAACGTTTGAACCCGTTAAGGGCGGCGATGCCACGGTTATGGATACTGACGTTGTATTGGTTGCAGTTGGTCGCAGACCTTATACGGAAGGCCTTGGGCTTGAGACAATCGGCGTGGAACTGGATGAACGCTCACGTATTAAAACCGCCCATGATTTTTCAACCAATGTTCCGGGCGTTTGGGCAATTGGTGACGTAATAATTGGTCCCATGCTGGCGCATAAAGCCGAAGACGAAGGTGTTGCTGTAGCTGAAAACATTGCAGGTCTCACGGGGTATGTGAACCATGATGTTATTCCGGGTGTGGTCTACACCTATCCTGAAGTAGCCTCTGTGGGTAAAACTGAAGAAGACCTCAAAGAAGCCAACGTGGCTTACAATGTGGGCAAGTTTCCCTTCACCGCAAACAGCCGCGCCAAGGCAAATATGTCAACGGACGGGTTTGTGAAAATTCTGGCGGATAAAGATACTGACCGGATACTGGGTGTGCATATTATTGGGGCAGATGCCGGTAATATGATTGCGCAGGCGGCTACCGCGATGGAATTTGGCGCTTCAGCCGAAGACATAGCGCTTACATGCCACGCGCACCCAACTGAAACGGAAGCGATGAAAGAAGCGGCGCTAGCGGTACATAAGCGCGCTATTCATATGTAGCCAGATTACCTAATTAAATATCAAAAGCGCATAAATATTCAAGCCCCGGCCATTGTGCCGGGGCTTTTATGCAAAGACGCTGTCGACGCTCTTTATTTCTATTGGATTTTCTGAGCTGCTATTGCTGCGCTAGGCACGTTCAATACGGCACTGATAACAGTTATATTGTTTGGAACGAACATGCAGGTAAGCCACATTGGGGTTTGACAGCATGTTGGTGCATTGGGTGTTGAGTTCATTAACTGGAACAATTTGGGCCGCCTGATACTGAATGCGGTCGTCATTCCCGTAACCCCGGACCAGAACGGCATCATGACGATTGAATATTTCCGGGAAGGCGTATGGTAAGTCATATCGCTGGCACTCGCTGCCATGCAGGAAAATTGGGCCAATTTCAGCGTAGGGCTGAGGCTTTGCAAAGGGGCGATAAGCGAGCACCAGCATGTCGGCCCCCTTCTCAATCGTTTGCAGGCAGTGACGGCATGGGTTACCCACTCCGTCAGAAACATGATGTTCGGGTACCATGCCGTTAGCGTCCTTTCCTCCTCGTTGATAGGCTCGCACCTGGTTGGTTGGCATGGCGTGTATTTGAAATCTGTTCATTTGTTTTCTCCTGAGCTTGGCGAATAATCATATCCATGCGCAAAAACATATTTTGCACAGCTTATTGAATTACAGTCGGTTTATGAAACGTGGTGGGGCCCCTACAACGCCAGAAGCACACCTTCATGCTGCAGCAGCCATTCTTTGCGGTTTAGTCCTCCGGCGTAGCCGGTAAGGCTGCCGTCCGCACCTATAACCCTGTGGCACGGGTGTATCAACGCTACCGGGTTGCGGCCATTGGCCCCGCCCACAGCGCGCGGGCTGGAAGCCAGGTTTTGCGCAATGGCACCGTAATAGGTGGTGGTACCTACAGGTATTTTTCGCAAAAATGTCCATACGCGCAGGTCATGGTCACTTCCTGCAGGGTTGGTTTTTAGGGCGTTTAGGGCATTGATATCGCCGCTGAAATAGGCCTCAAAAGATATTGATAAATTCTTGTTGAGGGCATCATTTTTTATGGTCGCACCGCTATAAAAACGCCGTAACTGGCGCGCTACACGGTCTTCATGGTCTGAAAATTCACAAACAACCACAGTGTCCCCTTGGGCGATAAGTGTCAGGTCGCCAATTGGGGTTTTTTGTGTGCTTAAAACAAGCGCATCATGCATGTCTTTTTCTCCATTCAGAGGGGCTTGTTTGGTGGGCGGTTTTGAAAGCATCATTGAAACGCCGCAAGCTTTGGAAACCAGCGGCAAAGGCAATGTCTGCAATTGAGCCCTCACCATCAGATAACAGGGATGTTGCCAACCCAAGGCGGTTTTCCATTTTTACTTCCATGGGGCTTTTACCCAAGTGGGTGTTGAACACACGTCTCAGGTGGCGGTCACTTATGCCCAGCGTATCGGCCAACGTGGAAAGGCTGTTTGGCCCATCTCCTTGGGCGAGAAGCCTTAGAGCACGTGCCAGCGTTGCACCGGTTCCTTGCCACGCCGGGCTACCGGGCCGGCTTTCGGGCCTACACCGTTTACATGCCCTGAAACCTGCCAGCCGCGCTGTGTTGGCATCTGCGAAATATAGAACATTTTCCGGTTTTGGTTTCCGCGCAGGGCAAACCGGGCGGCAGTAAATTCCGGTGGACGTTACACCGAAAAATAGCTGTCCGTCATACCGCTTGTCGCGGGTTAACAGGGCTTCGTAAAGCAAATGTCTGGGCTGTGCGTTCATTCGATAACTATAGCGCACAGTGCGCTATTATACTCGCCGTTTTCGGAC
>Ga0316204_10010978_pt1 | contig 11493 bp, 11 predicted proteins | sample 6monrhotite_MG_2_FD_205661 | JGI IMG/M metagenome (GOLD analysis project Ga0316204, IMG submission 205661) | Microbial mat bacterial communities from mineral coupon in-situ incubated in ocean water Damariscotta River, Maine, United States -... | ecosystem: Environmental > Aquatic > Marine >...
TTGGGTAGGAATCGAAGCGTCTGATATTGAAACCAGCAACTACGTTTGCCCTACGACGATGGAACAAACTACCATTGACAATGCTGTAGCAGCTGTTAGTTAAACACAACGAATAAAATATTTATTTGAAATAGAAAACCCTGACCGCTTTGTGCGCGTCAGGGTTTTTTTAGGTTTATTTTTTATGCCTGTTACATCATTTTTAATTTACACTCGTAACACTCTATTTTGAACTGGGCTGCATTAGTACCCGCTCCTTTAGTTTTTCCCACAAAATTCAATTCACTCCCTTTACTAATATATTTTGAAAAGTCTAGGTCTCCTTCTCCTACATCCAGGTCGGTGTAACGTGCATTCACCTCCATGTTGAATTGAAGTTCATTCGGTAGGGTGAGGTCCAGGTTAGTATATTTTCCCTTAATTTGGATCTTCTGTAATCCTGAGTTAAGCTCTTCTATATCAACTTCATCTTCGTAGGAATCCATGATCAAAGCTTCCGAAAGTTGGCCTAAAGTATAATTGCCATATTTACTTACGGTCTTAAGACTTTTAAGCTGTCCAATTTGGAACTCATCTTCATAACTACTTTCCAAAGCCAAGGCTCCCATCGTTCTGATTTCATAGACCGTATACTTGCTTTTGCCTTGAATATCCGCCGCCGTTTCTGCCTGCAATTCTGTTTCATACAGGTCCAATAAGGCATTTTGAATGTTTTTCATTTCGTACCGGCTATATTTGTCATTCAATTGGAGTGTTCCGCTGACATCTCCTAAATAGCCTTTACTTTCATAGGTCACAGCTTTTAAAGCCCCAACTTCCGGGATTCGGAAGGTAGAATATTTAGCATTGATATCAAGATCTCCGGTAGCACCAAAATCGATTTTACTTTCATAGAGTTCTACCTTCGCACCGCCGTTTTTCCCTACACTTCCTTTACTGTATTTAGCATTCATATTGAGCTTCCCCTGAATGTCCTGTACATGAACCTCTCCACTATAAATTGATAGCGTTAACAATTCACTGACCGGGGTCCTTATCTCAATTTCCTCATACTTATTATTGACATTTAACCTGGCTAAAGCGGGAGTATACACTATCAGTTTCACCTCTAGGTCTTTGATTCCTTTGACCTTCGTCCCATCATTAAAGGTGATACTAGAACGTCCATTAATAGTTTGCATATTTTTAATCCCTACGGTGGTACTAATACTAGCTTTCCCACCATTATCTTCTGCTTTTACTTTGAAATATTCTTTCATCTTCCGGGTCGATTCTTCATTATTAGAGCTAAAGCTCATAATCGCTTCCCAGGAAATTTTTCCATCACTAGCTTCCAGTACCTGGACATCCCCACGGCGGTGGTTGATTTCCAATTCTGGCTGGGCCGAAAGGGTCCCTTTATAGGCATGTTCTGTTTGAGCAGTCAAAGACATTGCAAAAGTGCAAGTCAATAGAGTCCATAAAATTTGTTTACATACGTATTTCATCTTGATCAGTTTTTTGTTTTTGTTTTTGAATTTCTCTGGATAAACGCTCGAGCATTTTTATTTTATGACTATAGTATTTCTGTAGAATGGAGATCATTTTATCCTGATCATTGAACTTAGGAATGTCTTTCAACAACTCCTGATGGATCTCTTCGAGGAGCGCCAATTCCTGAAATAGCTCTGGGAAATCTTTAGGGTTGATAGATTCCAAATCAAGTTCACTTTCTTTGGCACGGACTTCTTGGAGGTATAAAGAGACCTCCTGCGCTAATTCCGGATTATACTCCGCCAGCGTAATCGGTCCTTCCTGGTTTGACTTCGGCCACAAGAAGACTCCACATAGGATCAATAAGCTAATACTTGCCGCAATACTCCAGCGCCAATTACGTCCAATATGAATTTGCCAGGATGTTGCAGCCCCCCTATCCTGTTGAGTTTGGAGTTGTACCCAATGTTTTTCCGTATCAAATTCTTCTACTTGCTGAAAATCTGACTGATGGGCTTTGGCGAATTCCTCTATCTTAAATTGCTTTTCTTCCTTCATTCTAAATAAGTTTAGCTGAACATTTAGCTTTTTCTAAACCAAGCCTTAATAGTTTTTTCCCTCGATGATATTGGCTTTTAGACGTACTAACACTGATGCCTAGAATGCTCGCCACCTCTTGGTGTTGATAGCCCTCAATCAGGTGTAAACTCACTACCAGCCGAGAACCTTCCGGTAGTTTCTTAATCGCATGATGAATTTCATTTACACTAAAGCGGGTCGTTCTACTTTCTATTATTTCCTCCGCCTGATCTTCCATTTCATCCGAGTAGACCAGCAACTTATGCTTCCGTAAATTATTTAAAGCGGTATTCACCGTGATTCTCTTAATCCAAGCTCCAAGAGTCGATTGGCCTTTAAACTGCTTCAGCTGCTGAAAAACTTTAATAAAAACATCTTGCACTACATCTTCGGCTTCTATCCGATCGCCCACGATTCGCGCTGCAACATTATACATGGCACCTGCATACCGTGTATATATTTGCTTTTGGGCTTTGGCATTCCCCAGCAAACACTGTTTTATCAATCGATTCTCTAAATCTGTATTCCTCAAAGTGGGTGTTTTCATTAAAGAGTCGTTCTATTTCAAAAGGTTGGAATTTATTTACAACAAGAAACAACCAAAAGCTCCGATATGGAGTCTTAATAGTAGAAATAGCTTCCAAGATGAAAAGAGTTTCATCTGCATGAGGAGGCCCTATGATTAACTATAGGTGATAATTTCCTTTTTTGTAAGTTTTTTGCAGGTTTTTTGGCATTTTAAGAAATAATTAAGTATTATATTGACAATAAGCCTGTTATAATCAATGTTAGTATTATACCGTACTAATCAATAGTCGGCTTAAGTTTCATAAACTAGTGAGTGTAAAGTCGTGGCCTTCCGTCCCTTTGGAAGGTCATTTTTTTTACCCCAATCCTTCCTCACAACTTTTTCAGATATTAACTTGTACCTTTAAAACATCTATTTTCTAAACCTATCCGAAGTTTATGAATCGCCTCCGCTGGTATTTGCTGGTTAATTTGCTGGTATTGTCCTCTTGCGCTACCTATAATACACAACTTACTCCTGACGAAAAGAGTTGGCAACAAGAAACCCCTCCGAGCAGTCCTTTAATACATCAAGTCTATACGGTTGGTAACCTAGGGCAAACAAGTCCAGGGTCTGCTATTTGGAGGACACTCCAAGACTCCTTAGCTAAAGCTGAAGGAAAAACTAGTTTAATCCTAACCGGGAACCAGTTAGCAGATGGAATGCCTGATAGTCAGGATCCGCAGCGAAGTATCAGAAATTTACAATTGGATCGGATTACCAATATGGTGGAAGACTTCAATGGGCAATTGTTTTTTCTCGCTGGAAATCTAGATTGGAAAACCTACGGCCTGGAAGGATTAATCAGGCAACAAAAGTATCTGGAAGAAGCATTAGATAATAAAAATCTTTTTTTTCCCAATCCCGGCTGCGGCGACCCTCAGGAAATCGAACTGGATGATGGCTTAGTACTTATCCTCTTAGATTCTCAATGGTGGCTGGAAGATTGGAATGGTCAAGCCAAGATCAACGCAGATTGTGATGTCAAGGACCGCAGTTCTCTGGCGCCTTACTTCGAAGATTTAGTGAAAGGGAATAGAAGCAATCACTTGATCATTGCGAGCCACCACCCTCCCTATAGCAATGGCTATTATGGAGGACAATATCCATTAGAGAAACACATTTTCCCCTTAACCTTCCTTCAAAAAGGACTATACCTCCCATTGCCAATCCTCGGAACACTGGTGAGTACCGTCCGCGCTTCCATTGGTTCTCCACAAGATTTAAGCCACCCGGGTTATAGAGCCCTTAAAAATCTAATGGTGAGTTCTGCCCGCAAAAATGGAAGTTTCGTTTTTGTTTCTTCTCACGAAAACAATCAACAACTATTGGAGAGAGACGACCAAACTTACCTCATTAGCGGCGCAGGAAAACCGAAGCATGCCGCTCGCACCGGAAATGGTGCCGTTTTTAGTGCCGGTGACGCTGGATATAATCGACTCGATTACTACGAAAACGGAGCAGCCTGGGCTAATTTTTTCAATAGTGAGGGGAAGTTGTTATTCCGGAAAATGATCATGGACGCCAAACAAACCAGCACGCTGGATGAAATGAAGAGTAATGAAACCTTACTTAGTCAAGCTAAGATTCAGACTCCTTTAAGTCAAACCGATTTTTCCCGAAATAAAACAGGAACCTTTCTGTGGGGCGAGCATTATCGAAAAGTATACAACGCCTCATTAGAAGTTCCCACTTTAAATCTCAATGACTATGAAAGAGGCGTAATACCCATCAAAAGAGGCGGAGGCTATCAAACCAACTCGCTCCGCTTAGAAGGTTCGGATGAGCGCCAATATGCGATGCGCGCGCTAGAAAAAGATGCAACCAGGACCATTCCTTACCCTTACAATCAAAGCATCATTCTAGATATTATTAAAGATAATTTCAGTGCATCTCATCCACTGGGAGCATTACCGGTACCTCAATTGGCCAAGGCTGCTGGAGTGTATTCTGCCAATCCAAAACTATACTACGTCCCGCACCAAAAGGCATTAGGGCTTTACAATGATCAATTCGGTGACGCTCTATACCTAATTGAAGAAAGACCGGACGATAAGCTTTGGAAAGAATCCACAAACTTTGGCCAACCGGACGATATTATGAGTACTCATCAAGCAATTGACAAAGTACTTAAAGAGCACGACCATCTTATTGATTATCAACACGTAGTCCGCTCTCGTTTGTTTGATGTAATGATTGGAGATTGGGACCGGCATGATGATCAATGGCGCTGGGCAGTAACTAAAGAGGATAAGCTAAAGATTTATCGGCCAATCCCTAGAGACCGGGATCAAGCCTTTAGTGAATATGATGGTTTTATAATGAGTTTTGTCCGTCAATCCTCGGCGCTGGCAAAACGCTGGATTCCTTTTGATGAAAAAATTAAAAAAGTAAAATGGACCGGATATGGAGCCCGTTACTTTGATGCCACTTTCCTGGCTGGTGCGGAACGATCCGTCTGGGAAAACATGGCCGAAGAAATTATCCAGGGAGTAGATGATAAGACCATAGAGATGGCTTTTCAAGAAGCCTGGCCAGCACAAATTTACGACCTCAATGGTCCAAATATTGTTGAAAAACTCAAGCAACGGCGTAACGATCTTATGGAGTATGCCCGTGAGCTTTACGCCTTTCACGCTCGCAAGGTTGATGTGATTGGTACCGAAGAAGAAGATTACTTCCTCATTGATCGAAAAGAAGACGGCAGTGTGGAAGTTTCCGTTTGGGGCATGAAAAAAAATGGAGATCGAAAAGAAAAATACTACCAACGAAAATTCCTACCCTCAGAAACGAAAGAAGTGATTCTTTATGGTTTGGGTAAAAACGACCATTTTAAATTCCAGGGTAGGGCAACTGGAGGTATACTCGTTCGTGTGCTTGGTGGTTTGGGAGAAGACCGTTTTGAAGATGACGTTAAACAAGGGACTGCACGTCGGAATTTGATTTACGATGCTAAATCCGAAGAACTAGACTTTCAATCTGGAAAATCAACTCGTTTAAAATTGTCGAGCGACCCAGCTTTCAATACTTATAACCGGAAATCGCTGGATTATGAATATAATTTTTCGGGTATCCTTCCTACCATAGGTTTTAACCCTGATGATGGAATTTCATTGGGAGCAAGTGCCAATATCCGGACCTTCGGTTTCCGAAAAGCACCTTATGCAGCTCACCATTTATTGAGCGCCCGTTTTGCATTAGAAACCAAAGGAAGTGTTTTTAATTATCGGGGCGATTTTATGGATGTTGCTGGTCATTGGGACTTCTTATTAGAAGCCCATTTTCAAACGCCTTTTTACACGGGTAACTTTTATGGTTTTGGAAACGACAGCCCAAACCCAGAAGAAGTATTGGGGGATGACTATAACCGGGTTCGTCAACAGGTCATTGAAGTTTTCCCTGCTTTCATGCGGAAGAAAAATGAAAACTATTTCGCCATTGGCCCTCTTTTCCAATCTATTAAAACCCAAAAAGACGAAGGCCGATTAATCTCTATACTTGAGGAAGAATTGGATCCTGAAACTTTTAATGGCTTAGAGTATTTGGGTGGAAAAGCAGTTTATCATTATAAAAATGCTGATCAACTCAGCTTCCCAACCTATGGCATTCAACTAGACGCAGAAACTGCCTACCTACAACAACTGAATAATACGGATAACTCCTACCATTATATCAAAGGAGCTTTCTCCCTTTATCGCCATTTGGACCCTGACAAAACCTTGGTGCTGGCTACTCGAATCGGAGCGCACTACACCTTTAATAATGAGTTCACTTTCTTTCAGGGGGCAGTATTAGGAGGCCCTGGACCAAATAGCAACTTTAGAGGCGTACGTCGGGATCGCTACCGAGGGAAAGCAGCCTTTTATCAAAATATTGATTTAAGATGGAAATTATTATCTTCCGAAAACCGCACTATTCCTTTTAGTTTTGGCTTACTCTTAGGTGCTGATTATGGCAGAGTCTGGTTAGAAGGAGAAGATTCTGATACCTGGCACCATAGTCTTGGAGCGGGATTTTTCATTAGCCCCTTTGACCAAATGAGTATTATTGTTAGTGCTTTCCGTGCCGACAATGACCAACTTAGATTAGTCATTGGAGGAGGATTCTTCTTTTAAATAAAAAACGATGGATAAAAAGGAACAACTTAGGCAGCGGACCGTTAATTTCTTGGCTTGGTTTGGTATTGCTTGTTTGGTCATGTGTGTGATCCGACTTAGTCAATTAGACCATTTTAATCCTTTGCAGGATTCCACGGCAAAAATAGCGCTAATTATCGGCTTAATTTCTTATGCATTAAGCCGAATTATGAGAAGAGTTTTAGCTTAATAATTGCTGGGTCTGTTTCCTTAATTCCGGGATGGTGAGTTCTCTAAACCAATCATTCCGTTTTAACCAACGGCCATTAAGCGGAGAAGGGTGCGGCAAAGCAAAATATTCCGGCCATAGGCTACTATTGTTGCGCACGGTTTCGGTAAGGTTTTTTTGAAAGCGCTCTTTTAAATAAGCTTTTTGGGCATATTGGCCAATCAATAGTTTCATCTTCAAATTGGGCATCATGTTCATTAAGACGTCATGCCATTGTGGGGCGCACTCCTTACGAGGTGGTAAATCCCCCGATTTTCCTTTGCCTGGATAACAAAAACCCATCGGCAAAATGGCAATACGACTGGCATCATAAAAAGTCGCTTTATCGATTTCCAACCAATCTCGCAAGCGATTCCCACTGGGGTCATCCCAGGGTATACCACTTAGGTGAGCTAAACGTCCAGGAGCCTGACCTATTATTACCATCCTGGCTTCTGGGTGTATTTGAAAGATAGGCTTTGGCCCAAGCGGTAAATGTTCCTGACAAATCCGACAATCCGAAACTTCGTTGATTATTTTTTGATCCATGTCCTAGTTTTTAAGTACTTTAAGTACCAACTTTTGGGCCCTATTAATCGTTTAAATTAAAAATAAACACTATGAAAGAAGAATGGGTATTAGTATATTCTGCCGACGCAGAATTCAAGGCAAAAATCGCTGAGGATATCTTAAAGCAAAACGACATTGTCAGTCACGTACTTAGTAAACCGGATTCTGCCTACCCGATGATCGGAAATGCAGATCTTTATTCGCCGGCTAATCAAGCAGAAGCGGCACGGGAGGTACTCCGGAAGGAAGGAATAACACCTATCGAAAACTAAAGCCGGGAGAATACTCCTTGGAGACTCTAGCCTTAGTCCTTCCTAAACCATTAAGGCTATCATACCTTTGTTTTCTACAAAAAACCTATCTAAATCATGTATAATCGCAGAAAATTTATCGGCCATTCTAGCTTATTGGGTGGCTTTGCTTTACTTCCCTGGCAAAAACACCTCCTGAGCACTTTTATGGAAGATGCTGGTTCTTTGACGATGCTTCGAAAAAATGTTTGGGTTTATACCGAACGTGGAGGATCGATTGGAGTACTTCTTTCTGATGATGGGATCGCGGTGGTTGATACGCAGTTTAAAGCCCAATCAGAAAACCTGATTGCTAAAATAAAAGAAAAATCTGAACGTAAAATTGACCTCCTCATCAATACTCATCATCATGGTGATCATACTGGTAAAAACATTGCATTTAAGGGGATCATCGATCAACACGTAGCGCATAAGAACTCTAAAAGCAACCAGGAACGCGTAGCTAAAGCCCGTAAGCAAGAAGCTACTCAGCTATACCCGGATACTGTTTTCGATTCTTCTTGGTCTAAAAAAGTAGGCTCTGAAATAATTACCATGCACTATTTCGGTCCAGCCCATACCGATGGAGACTCCATCACACATTTTGAGAATGCCAATATTGCTCATATGGGGGATCTGATGTTTAACCGAAGATTTCCTTTCATTGACAAATCTTCAGGCGCTTCCATTCAAGGTTGGATCAAGGTTTTGAGTCAGGCGAAAAAGACTTTTGATAAAGATACCCTCTTTATCTTCGGTCACGCTGGCGAAGGATATGAAATCACGGGTAACCTGGACGACGTCAAAGCTTTCCAGAATTACCTAAAGAAACTTTGGAAGTTTTCTAGTAAAGCCTATAAAAAAGGGATTAGTCAGGAAGAATTGGCCAAAGACCTTAACTTCATTCCGGGTGCCCCTGAATGGAAAGGTGGAGGACTTGAGCGAAGTATTTCTGCGGCTTATCTGGAATTAGAAGAGAAATAGAATACGCTAGGTAGACTGAAATAAAAAACCAGGTTTTGGCAATAGTCCAAAATCTGGTTTTTTATTTAGCATTTTAAAGTGGGCCTATTATTACCTGAATTATGGTTTCCGAATAGGTCCTTTATTGGATTCGTAATCTTCAATAAACTCCTCGACAATCTCATCGATTATATCCTTTAAAAAGGTTTGCTCCAGGCGAGCAATGTGTTTCAATTTTTCGAGTTTCTTTTGATCAAAAGCCAGTGTCAACCTCCGCACCGGTTTATTGGTCAACTTCATCTTGGAGGGCTCAATAGTCGAGCGTAACAAAGCATCCAGGCCTCCTTTGGGTCTGAGTTTAGCAGCATTTTTAGAGGATTTTGAGCGAGGAGGTTCCTGAAGTTTTTGTTCTAATGATTCTTCAAAAGCTTCTTTAAGAAATGCGGTAAGGTCTGCTTTGAATCCTTTTTTATGCTTAGCATCATCAGATTCAGGCGTATCCGCTGCTTGGACTGTCTTTTGTTCAGCCTCTTCTTTGGAAGATTTTTGCTGGCCTCCCAGCTCTCCAAAGAGCGAATCTATACCTGCCGTAAATCGTTTTTTGCTCATACTCCAAGCTTTCTTAATAAACCCTATCCTGCACTTAAACGTTCAGTCCGTCGAATAATTTCCTTCGACAATTTCAGATAATCTTTAGCCCCTCGGCTATTCGGATTATATTGAAAAATGTCTTTGCGCTGAGCCGGAGCCTCCGCTAAGGCGACATTATCCCGAATCATCGTATCAAAGAGCAGCTCTCCAAAGTATTTTTTTATGATAATCACCACATCCCGATTCAAGACTTTCCGAGCATCATACATCGTAGCGATTACCCCCCCTATCTCCAATTTCTTATTGAGTCTCAAGCGTACTTTTTGGATGATTTGTTTGATTTTAGCAAGCCCTTGTACTGCTAAGAATTGAGTCTGTAAAGGGATATAAACAAGGTCACTACTCGTCAGTGCATTGAGTGTTAACAAACCAAGAGACGGTGGACAATCGATAATAATATAATCATATTTATCCTGAATCGGGCTAATTAATTCCCGAAGAATAAACTCCCGTCCTGCTTCATTAATCAGTTCCATTTCGGCCCCCGACAGGTCTAATGTTGAGGTTACAACATCTAGCCCATTCTTTACCGTATATGGAAGCAATGGAGCTTCTCCTCGCAAGGCTTCATAAATGGTGTTGGCCTGTCTAGGCACGCCTAAAGAGAGGGTAAGGTTCGCCTGCGGATCGAGGTCGATCAACAGGACATGTTTCCCTAATTCTGCCAAACCGGCTCCAATATTCACTGCGCTAGTGGTTTTTCCTACACCACCTTTATGGTTCAAAAGTGAAATAATCAGTCCCATATCGTTGTACTTCTTCTTCCAGTTTATCTAGACAATCCCTTTCGGTTTTATCTGTTAATTAGATTAGCTTAATCCGATCTCTTCATTTTCATTAGCTCTGACTGTAGCATATCCAGCCAGAACTCCTAAAAACAAATTTCTGGGGTAATATACACAAATCGGGTGTCAATAGATACAAATCCGTATTGATGCAGATAAATAAACAACAATTTGTTCGTTTTTTGTTTCTAGGTTCTTACAATTCATTATCTTCCAGCCAATGAACGTTCCGGTATATATTCTTTCGAAGATCATTATTTTACTCTTGGGTTTTGGGGTACTCAGCATGCTCCATTTTGGCCTGCGTTACGCACTGATCCAAATGAATTGGCCCCAAGCGCAGCGACAGCGTTTCCTGCAAACGGTCTTATTATCTGTGGTTAGTTGGTTGTTAGTCTTAGCTATTTTTGCTTTGAGTGGCTACTCCTTTAATTTAGACCAAGCCCCTCCGCTGATATTCTGGACTTTGATCCCGCCTATTCTAATTTTTTGGATACTCCTTTTTTTACCGACTTTTCGGCGTATCCTTATAGAGATTCCAAAAACCTGGCTATTCTATGCACAAAGTTTTCGGCTCGTTTTAGATCTCATTTTTTGGTTGGGTTTTTTAGGAGCCTTTGTGCCTCGTCAAATGACTTTTCTCTGGTTAAATTTTGACTATACCGTTGGGGCTACGGCTCTTTTTGCTGGCTATACCTTTTTTGGTCAGCGACGGCAACGTAAATTGGAAGGCGTACTTTGGAATGTCTTCGGTTTATTTTTACTCTTCAATCAGGTATTCTTAGGCTATATTTCTTTGCCTTTCCCCAAGCAAGTTATCGATTCAGGCCTTAGTAGTATCTTTTTAAGCGATTTCCCCTTTGTTTGGATTTGGGGTTTGTTTATTCCTTTTGGATTTGCACTCCATACCAGTTCTTTATTTCAAATTTTTTACGCCCCTCAAAAAAAAGCGCCTCGGAAGTTTTCCTTAAAAAAGAAACCTTAGAGCTTAGGGGCTTCTATAATCAAAAGCACAACAGCATTGCTTTATTAAGGAAAAAATTTGTTTTTTGTAAGAACAGAAAAGCACCTTAGAAACGATAATTAATGCAAAGTGGCACCTTAAGTTTATACCAAAAACAGATTGGACTCAATGGAAGAATTGGAAAGTTTTGTCGTACAAACTAAATTAAAGGTACAATGGGGGGATATGGATGCTGCCCAACATGTTAACAACCTCTCCTATTTAAAATGGTTTGAAACAGCCAGGGTAGATTATTTCCTTAAATTA
>Ga0316204_10010979_pt1 | contig 11492 bp, 9 predicted proteins | sample 6monrhotite_MG_2_FD_205661 | JGI IMG/M metagenome (GOLD analysis project Ga0316204, IMG submission 205661) | Microbial mat bacterial communities from mineral coupon in-situ incubated in ocean water Damariscotta River, Maine, United States -... | ecosystem: Environmental > Aquatic > Marine >...
AAAACCAAAAACAATTACCCTAAACCACTATAAAACAATCTTTACCCCAAAAAAATAGGCTGGGGTGTGGCACAGATTCGGGCGCTCGGACTGCCACTGCCGCAATCGTTTTTCTCACGAACCTATAGTTGGGAACTGGTGCGGGAAAAGATTAGCGAAGCGCCGTTTATGGGGCATGGTCTGGAGGCGTCCTACACGTGGACCGACACGTATGGCGATCACCCGGCCTGGCTGGCGGATGCGGTGGCGCGGTATAAAGTTGAGTTTGCCTGGGAAATCTATCCCGTCGTGCCCGGTCACCCCCACAACATGCCGCTGCAAATCTGGGCTGAAACCGGGATGATTGGGGCAAGTCTTGTCGCCATTTTCCTGTTCTTCCTTGGGTGGCGCCTGAAACCGCCATCGGATTGGTCGCCAGTCACGCGCTATGCCGCTGCCGGCCTGATCGGGGTCAATGTCGCCGTGTGCAGTTTTGCCTACAGCATGTGGAATGAGGCGTTCTGGGCGAGCACCATTCTGGCCGCAGCGGTAATCCTGCTGCAAGCGCGCCACGATGGCGAGGCAAGGGTGTGAGCCAACCCGCAGTTTCCGCGATCGTCGTTTCCTTCCAGACGGGTCCACGCCTGAAGGAGTGCCTCTATGGCCTCGTGGCCGACCCTGGTGTTTCAGAGATCATCCTTGTCGATCATGGAAATCCGGATGACATGCGCGCCTGGCTCGACCAATTCGCGTCTACGCGGCCCGAGGTCTTCATCGTGTCGGGGCATGGAAATATTGGCTTTGGTGCCGGCGTGAACCTGGGCACCGCGAAAGCGGCGGGCCCGCACCTGTTGGTGATCAATCCGGACGCTGTATTGCGCTGGAATTCGTTACCCCTCATGCAGGACACTGCGAAGGCTTGCGAGAACCCGTGGATCATCGGTGGCAAGATCTTCGACATTCACGGCCGCGAAGAACGCGGCGGTCGCCGACGGGAGCTGACGCTCTGGCGCGCCGTCACCAGTATGATTGGCTGGAACACGTGGACGCTGGAGCGAAGCTCACCGCCTGAATCCGCGATAGAAATGCCGGTAATTTCCGGCGCATTCTTTTTGACTTCAAAGGACAGCATGGCGACCCTCAACGGTTTCGATGAAGACTATTTCCTGCACGTTGAAGATGTCGATCTCTGCCGTCGCTGCCGCGAGGTTGGGGGGCAGGTGATGTATGATCCGCGTGCTGCGGTTCTGCATTACGGCTCGACATCTGATGCACCAAACCGAACCGTGCAGTCCCACAAGGCCGACAGTCTTGCGCGCTATTTCAGAAAGTTTGCCAAAACCGGATTGGACCGGGCATTGGTGGCGTTGGTTGTCCCGATGATCCGGTTCGGGCTCTGGCTCAAACGAGGCTAGAAGTCGCGTTCGACAATGCTGGTGACCGCGGGCGTAAAGTCCTGGAAATCATAATCGGTGATGCGGAAGGCCCAGCCTTCGGCTTTCTCATTGATCACTTCAGCGCGCCGCGCGCCCTCACCGGCCTCGATGGCGCGCAAAGTGACCCAATATCCGTTCGGCTCACGATAAGCACGAAGACTGATTTCGAGCCCATCAAATGTTTCGCTGATATGACTGGCGATCGGTTGCGAGACCAGATCACTCGCGGGTTTGACATTGGTGGGCGACAGGCGAGTCACAGCCAATGCCGTGGACGAGGCGGCGAGGCGCGAGATCAGGCGGTCGTCCTGATTTGGAGGGGCGGGCCGGAAGCTGCGCGCGTCACTGCCTTCTGAGCGGCGCAGATACAGCGACCGGTTCGCTGCATCTGTAATACGAACGGAGCGAATTGCGGATGGATCAATATTGATGATATCGAGATCCAGCCATGCGCGGCGATTGTAAAAGGGTGGCAGGGTGCCATCTGCGCGAAAGGTTTGCCCCTGATCCGGCGCGCGAACGTAGAGCGTCTCATTTTTGCGGCCGATGATCAGCGCATGTTCGAGGTCTCCTTCAGAGCCAAATATCTCAACCAACGCGCCATTGCCGCCTTCGGTCGGATCACCCAGTCCGATCCGGTCATGCTTGTAGGGATCGTCAGTGCGTTTTTCGTCATAGGTTAAAGTCTCGAGGCCGCCGGCAAGCTCTGACAGCCGATCGGCGCGGATTGGATATCCGCCTGTCTCCTCCAGCAGCCAACCAGACGCAGAGCGCGCTAGTGTGTAGGAATCATCGGACAAAGTGAAGCGAATGCGCTGGGCGTCCGCCCGGGTCTGACTGAATTTGGCGAGAACTGGATCGCCCAGGCGGTCATGGACACCGCGTTGCGAGCCGCTGGTCAGGCTGGTCAGACCGAGTATGACCCAAAGTCCGACCGCGATGCCCGTAAGTGTCAGGAGATTTCTGCGTCGAATCGTAGATTGCGCCGTGCTCATCCGCCTGCTCCTCGCCGTTTGCGGGCAAACAAGGCGATGCTGATCAACCCAATGAGCAGTGGACCACCGAGTATGGTAAACAGACGCAGCTTAAACTCGAGCGCATCGATATCGCGGCGAAAATCACTTTCGATCTGACGCAGACGGCTGCGGGTGGTGACGATGTCTTCGCGCAATCGGGCGAGTTCGGCGCGCTCGCCCTCGGATAATTCGGAGCCTACATCACCATCAAAAAATCCGCCTGCCGCGCCGACGGTTTGTAGCTCTTCGAGCCGTTCCTGAGACCGGGTCAAACGGGCTTCGAGACGCGCTTGTTCGGCGAAGAAGCGCGACTGGGCGGCTTCGCGCATCGTGTCGACGGTTTCCATCGGGCGTCGGCCGGGCGCGCGTGCGCGCAGACTCATGAGTTCAGATCCACCCGACAGACTATCGAGCGCGTTCAGGATCAGGGTGACGTTGTCAGCGAACGGCACGCCGGTCTGCAGATTGAGGTGCAGGCCGTCATCCAGCATGTCCGCATCGGACAGGATGATGATGTCTGCATCAACGGCGCTGGTCGACATGTGCGGCGGAGCTTCCTCAGCCGCCGCGCGGGCAAGCTCAGCATAGATTGGATCTTCCGGCAGGTCCGGACTTGGCGCGCCATCTGAAAAGGCGCTGACCAGCGGACCCGTGACGCGCACGGCAAGAGCCGCAGCGCCTGCGTCGCTGGCTTGATAGAGTGAGATTGTGTCTCCAGCGGAGAGATCAATCGCCGCGCGATCGGGCGGAATGTCGCTCGGTGCCGGACCGGTTCGCATCAGGATCTCGCGATTGCCGGGCGCATTGTCGCTGAGGATCAGACGCCCGGGTGCGCCAAAATTGACGGTTCGTCCAATGTCCGCGGTGACAATATTTGTCGGCGACATCAGGCCTGGCGGTACGGCCAGAAACAAAGGATGCTGGAGCACCGTCGTCCGCCCGTCGCCAGCGTCGGCTTCGATCGACAAGGCTGTCTCCGTATCTGCAATCGCCGCGTCGCCGAGGCGAACGCCCCAGACCGCAGCGAATTGGTCGAGGTCTGATCGCACCTGACGATTGGTCATGCTGAATGGGCCGGTGCCTTGTGCTGTCTTGGCGGCGGGATCGAGCAAGATCAGCGCGCGACCGGTGCGAAGAATGAATTGATCAATCTGCCACAGCTGCCAGTCCGTCAATTCGGGTGGATGCACCACCATCAGGACATCAATTTCGCCAGGCAGCTCGACGAAGTTTTCTTCGATCAGCTCGACCGAGAATGTCTTGCCCATCTCACGTCGGATCGCATAGCCGGCTTCCTCGGTCAGCGCATTCATGCCCGGCAGGGTCGAGAGCAGTCCGATCCGTGCGGGCTCTGGCCGATCGAGGCGCGCGAGCATGCGTGTGATATCATACTCAAGACTGGTTTCCTGCTCCGGTGCGAGGAAAGGAATAACCCGCTCATCATCGACGGCGTTGTGGCCAATCAAGCCAAAGTAAAGCGGATCCCCGCCATTTGTATCAACCGCAATCAGGCCGGCTGCCAATGCTTCATCTTCGGCCTCGGAGAATGGGGCGGGGTCAATTTCGCGCAAACGGACATTGGCGCGGCCTAGCGTCTGGTAGGCCTCCAGCAACTCTCTCACGCGAACCGCGTAGGCTCGTACAGCTGGGAACTCCTGGCCGACGTCGCGGGTATAGACAAAGGTCAGGTCGATCGGCTCTGCGAGACCCGAGAGGGTGGTCCTGGTGCCATCTGAGAGCGTGTAGAGCTTGTTTTCTGTAAAATCAGCGCGGGCGCCAGACAACCAGGTCTGCGCCAGCAAATTCGCTGCGGTGAAAATCGCGATCATCAAGACGCTGGCAGCAAGAAGATAGCGGCGCGGGCTCATTGCGCGCCTGCCCGTCTTTGCGCCACAAACAGCGTGTTTAGCGCCACACAGAGCGCGATGAAGCCCAAGAAGAAGAACAGGCCTCTGAGTTCCAGAACGCCTCGCTGTGCGGTTTCGAAATGCGTTATGAACGAGAATTGAGCAACGGCATCGCCTGCGCCTGCGCCGAGCCAATCAGACACAGCGACAGAGACCAGAGGCCATCCTGCGGCGGTCAGAATGAAAGCCACCAGAACGCCGGTCACGAAGGCCAGCACCGCGCTGCGCGTCAACGCAGAAACAGCTGCTCCAATGGCAAGGTATGCGCCGGCCATGATCAGGCTGACAAAATAGGTCAGCGCGATGGCTGCGTTATCGGCGGGGCCGAGAATATTGACGGTGATCCACCAAGGGAATGTCAGAATCAGTGCGAACGCGGCGACCGTCCACGCGGCCAGCAATTTACCGATGACCAGCCCGGGCAAGTTAACCGGTAGAGACAAAAGCAATTCAGCTGTGCCGGAATTGGTTTCTTCAGCCCACAGGCGCATGGCCAAGGCAGGCATGAACATCATGAACAGCCACGGGTGCCAGTAGAAAAACGGACCAAGGTCCGCTGCGCCGGTATCGAAAAAGCGCGACAGGTCCCATGTGAATACGCCGAGCACGAGCAGGAAAATGGCGACAAAAACATAAGCCAGCGGCGTCGCAAAATAGGCTGAGATTTCGCGCCGCCAGGCTGCGTTGATGCCGGTAAGAGTGCCGCGCCAATCCATGATTAAGCTGCCTCTCCCTCATGTCCATTGGCGAGCGAGATGAACACCTCTTCCAGCCCGCCGGGTTGGCGCTGAGCCAGCGCTTCCGGTGTATCGTCCGCAACCATGTAACCCTTATTGATGACGACGACCCGCGAACACATGGCCGGGACTTCTTCCAGCGTATGGGTTGAAATGATGATGGCTTTGTCTGGCGCCATGCGCGCGACGAGGGCACGCACAGCGCGTTTCTGAATCGGGTCGAGGCCGTCTGTGGGCTCATCCAGCAACAGGACGGGTGGATCGTTGATGAGCGCCGCAGCCAATCCGACACGCCGGCGATAGCCTTTTGAAAGCGCGGCGATCTGTTTGTCGGCAACACTCGCGATTCGCGCGTCCGCGATCACCCGATCGACCGAGTCTTTTCGCGCGGCTCGGCTGAGCCCATGCGCATCAGCGATGAAACGCAGGAAACGCAATGGCGTCATATCGCGGTAGAGCGGCGCGCCTTCTGGCAAGTACCCGATCTGACTTTGCGCGTCGCGCCTCGCAGAAACAATCGAATGTCCGTTGACGACCGCGTCACCCGAATCAGGCTCCAGCACGCCCGATATCATTCGCATGGTTGTGGTTTTTCCGGCCCCGTTCTGTCCGAGAAAGCCGAGCACTTCACCTTTTTTCAGGCTGAAGGTCAGGCCGGAGACCGCTGCATTGTCGCCGAACGCCTTGTTTAGGTTTTGAAGATCAAGCATTTATTGGCCACAGTGATTGTCCCGGCACGGGTAGCGTCATTCGCTAGAGCTGGCCAGTAAAGGGATCACGAAAACAGTGCAGCTAAATTTCCGTTCATGCACAAGGCTTCAGCGCAGGAATCGGGCTGAACGGTCCGTATTCGTTGTAATGGGGGAGGTGTGTCGAGCGGCTCAAAACAGTCGCCCCGGGGGGCTGGGGGGGCTGATGGGTCCGGAATGACTGCTAGACTTCGCCGCCCGACAATTGCAAACTGATCGTAATCGGTGGTCGATACAAGGCGCGAATGGGGCAAAACTGCCCTATTCTGCATTAAAAATACGTCACTCGCGAAAGGTCTGTCACGAATAATAACCACATGGGACAAGTTACACCGCTCAAGAAACGACCTGCAAGGCCCAAAATTGCATTTCAACGCGATGAGATGAATTCGATCCTGGATGTCTATGGGCGATTGGTGATGTCGGGACAGGCCAAAGACTATGCCGTCGGCGCGGGTAAGGATCAGGCGGTGTTTGCAATCTTCAGACGCCATGCCGAAAACCCGAACTGGACGATATTGAAGACGCCCGCGCTCGCGCGCATGCAGGGCGCTTATGCCGTGCTCGGGGCGCAAGGGCAGATCCTGAAACGTGGACGTGATCTCAAACAGGTCCTGAGTGTATTCGAGACCCGCAAGTTCGATATTGTTGGCTGATGATTGCCCGATCAGGTGGTCATCGGGTCGCGGCCAGCCATTTGGACGACCGCCAATTTTCCCGTCGCGGTCTTGCAAGTGTTTAACCTGCAGGCCTGACGATCGTTACAACTGCTGCGCGACAACCAAGTCATAATCGCCCGTTAATCTGGTGTGTCTTATTTCAGCCCTAAGGCTATTACAAAAGAATCTGGCACTCGGTTAGATACTTTATCGCATGTAGGAGAATATATATGCTGCGCCATTCCATTGCGATGTTCGGAAGCTTGGCCATGTTCGGATCGATAAGTGCTTCGGCGGCACCGAGCGTCGTGCGGCAATACTCCGATTGGGTGGTGTTCACCGAAGACGTTGGCGGCGAGCGTTTATGCTATGCCGCCACTCAGGCGACCGATAAGGCCCCGCGGTCTGCGGACCATGGCGAGGTCTGGTTCTATGTTTCCAATTGGCGTTCCGGGAAGGCTCGCAATCAACCCAGTCTGAAAGTCGGTTACGAGTTGCGCGGTGACTTGCCGGGGAAAGCCAAGATTGGTCGCGCCGACTGGTCCTTGTTTGGGGTTGGGCGTGAAGCCTTCGCTCAGGATAACGATGATGCGCCGCTGGTGCGTCAGTTAAAGCGGGGACGTGAACTGCGCGTGGAAGCAACGTCGGCCCGCAATACGCGCGTGACTTACCATTTCTCGCTGGCGGGATCATCGTCTGCGATTGAACGTGCAGCCTCTGTCTGTCGCTGACAACAGCCGCTGTGACCATCACCTCGACCATTTTTGCCTCCTGTTAACTGTGATGTGGGAGGTTCGCCGTGCTTTATAAAAAATAATTGGAGCGGGCGAAAATGAGTAAACTAGGGGCGCGGGGGATTCTCTCCCGGTTCGGCCTGGCTGCGGCGGTATGCCTTGGCCTGGCAGGCGCAGCACACGCTGCAAATAATCTGACCGAAGCCGGTACGTCGGTGTCGAACACTTTCGAGTTGAGCTACAGTGTCTCCGGCACGGCGCAACCGGTCATTACCAATGACAATGTCAGTCCACCTCCGGGCGCCGTCGTTCAAGGCGCACCGACCTTGTTTACTGTCGACCGTAAAGTTGACTTCATCGTTACGGCGACCAACTCGACGCTGACCACAGCGCCAAACACGGATGCAACACTGACGTTTGAAGTGCTTAATGAGGGCAATGATACGTCGGCTTACTCTTTCTCTTTGGCCGATTTGGACTCAGGGGCATCGACCTTCGATGCAACATCGCTGATCGTGCGCTATTTGATCGATAGCAATGATAATGGCGCTCCGGATGATGGTGCGTATACAGTCCTTACCCAAACGCCGATCGGAACAGCGGCCGGTTCGGCCTTTGTCACGGGTGATATTCCGAAAGGCGTCCGGGTTTTCGTACAAGTCCAGGGTACTGTCGATAGCGCCGTTGCTGACACATTTACAGATGACATCACGCTGGTCGCAGAGGCGCGCGACCCGACCGCGTTCCTGAATGAAGCGTCCGCGACACCAGCTGCTGTGACCGCAGCAACCGCTGGCGCGAACGTTCTGATCGGGGCGGCACAAAACGTTCTGGCGGACGGGACAGGTGTTGCTGCGGCGGAAGCTGCGGGAGATGCGGACGGTTTGTATGCCGCCACCGGGATCATTTCCGTCGAGGCCGCGAGTCTGGCTGCATCCAAAACCGTGACTGTCGTTAAGGAGCCGGATATTGCCGATCCATTCGTTGCCCTCACGGATTGTGCTACGGCCACGGCAGTGGCGGATGCGAAAGCAGTTCCCGGCTCCTGTGTGGAATATGTCATTCAGGTTCAGAACAATGGTGCAACTGCGACCGCAACGAACCTGGTCATCGATGATATTCTACCTGGGGAGGTCAATTTCGTTGCCGCGTCATTGGCGACCACGACAACGACCGGGTTTGCTGACGATACGGGAATTGCCGGCGTTGGGCCTGTGCTCAGCGTGCCGAGCACGCCAGCCGATAGCAATTGCGACGGAGCCACAACCTGCATCATCCAGCTTACCGATGCCGAGCTTGCGGCCGGCGAGGTCGGGCAGATCATTATCAGAGCCGAAGTGAAGTAATAGCACTTCACAGCCAACATTAGAGTGCCCTGAGCGTCGATCACGCTCAGGGCACTTTTTCATTGCGGCGCACTTATTCGTCGAAAATCCCTGGAGAAACAGGGGATTTCGCAGAGATAGATCAAATTTCATCTAATCCTCAAATCCGATCCTAACCATAATTCGATAGCGTCTCTTCTCAAGGCGGCGACAGACCGACCTGAATTTTGGAACGCGGACTGACCCAAAGAGGTCAGGCGCATGATGGTGGAGATACGGGGATGGGCTTCGAGCGGAAGCTATTCTTTGACGCGTTGTTCGCGGTCGCCCTGGCGATCGTGATGATTTGCGCATGCGCGCTTCCGGCGCACGGCGATCTCGGCGATCGCGTTTCGAATATTGCACATGTGACGCAAGACACGGCAACCGGTACGGTTACTCAGCAGACCAATGAAGCGGCCTTCATCATCGAAGCCCGCACCACGCCGTCGGAAATCGAGTTCTTTCGAATTGTCGAGAATGCGCCCGATGGTGAAATGGTTCAACTTACCGGCAGCGACTACAGTCCATCAGGCGAACTGAGCGGACCGTTCGTCTCCTTCGATCGTTCGATACTGCCTGGTAACGCCGCAGCAAACCCGTCTCAAGGGTTCAACCTGGTGCCGGCGCAAACTTATATCCCAGGTGAGGTCATGATCGTTCGGGTTGTGGACTTAGGTCAGAACGGCAACCCAAATGAGATTGAATCTGTTGTCGTCACAGTCGAGAATGACCAAGGCGACAGGCTGACGCTGCGTCTTTACGAAGACGGTCCCAACTCTGGTCATTTCTACGGCTACTTCGCCAGCTCTGCCGCGCCCACGGCTTTGAATGACGCGACTCTCACTTCGCCGCAGGAGAGCGTTCTGACCGCGGCTTATGTCGACGCGTTCGATGCGACGGAAGTCTCGGTCGATACGGCGCTGATCGATCCTTTCGGCCGGGTATTTGACAGTCTGACGGGCGAGTTGCTCAGCGATGTTTCTGTGACCATTATCGACGTTGAAACGGGTTTACCCGCAGAGGTTCTGGGGATTGATGGCTCTGGGACGGCGCCTTCAACCGTGTTGACGAGCAAGCCCGTGACAGATGCAAATGGGGTCACCTACCCGACGCAGACGGGCGCGTTTTTCTTCCCGGTTCTGAAGCCAGGCACCTACCAAATCGTGATTGCGGCGCCGGAAGGTTATTCATACCCATCGGTACGCTCGCCAGAGGATTTCACGGCGCTGGATAATGCACCATTTGATATCTGGATGCAGGCTTCTTATGCGCAAGCGTTCACAGTCACCACGTCTGGTCCGTTGCATCTTGATATTCCGCTGGATCCAAATAGTGATCTCATCGTTCGCAAACAGGCCTCTGAAGGGCAAGTGGCGATCGGTGACTTTGTCGGATACACAATCGAGCTGGAAAATGCCGCCACGTTGGCCGCGCCGATCCGCCTGCTCGACACGTTGCCGGAAGGCTTCAGATATGTCGACGGCTCGGTGCGAATGGACGGCGCTGAGATCGATGACCCGGAAACAGCCCCTGATGGTCGCAGCCTGACCTTCTTTGGCGGTCTGCTCGCGCCAGGTGCCAGCGTTCAGATCACGTACCTTGCCTCTATCGGCCCCGGCGCGCCGCTCGGTGAGGCTGTCAATCACGTTGTCGCCATCAGTCCCGGCGGCGCAATCCTCTCAAACGCTGCGGAATCAGCTGTGCATGTCGAGGAGGATTTCCTGACCTCACGTTTGACGATCATTGGGCGCGTCGCCGAAGCCGCCTGCCGGCCCGATCAAGCCTGGGCCCGGACCATTCTCGACGGGGACGGTGTTGCGGGTGTGCGTTTGTACATGGAAACCGGCCGCTATGTCGTTACCGACGCGGATGGCCTATTCCATTTCGAAGGCGTACGTCCCGGCACACACGTCGTGCAGGTCGATGAAGCGACCCTGCCTCCAGGATACGAACCCATTATCTGTGAAGAGAACTCGCGTTACGCTGGCAGTGCGCTGTCCAAATTCGTGGACGCGCAGGGCGGAACGGTTTGGCGCGCGAATTTCTATCTCCGTGCGACAGAAACCGTAACCAAGCCGGTCGTACAGAATGTCAAGAAAACGCGCGACGAAGAGATTTTTGACCAATCCTGGCTGAACGCGCGGTCTGATGCCGACACGGGGTGGGCTTACCCGCATGCTGGACAAAGCCCACAGGGACGTTCCGTCAATCTGGGTATCGTTCACGAACCCAAGCAAAAGGTGGCGCTGAATCTGAATGGCAAGGCGGTCCCAGGCCTGAATTTTTCGGGCAAAGACCTGTCTGCAACGCGAGACATCGCCATTTCGCGCTGGGCAGGCGTCGATATTCAGCGCGGTGAAAATACGTTTGTCGCCCGGTTTTTCGATGCCGATGGCAAGGAAACAAAGACGCTGACGCGCACGGTCTGGTTTGTCGATGAAGTTTCGCGCGCACGGTTGGTTGATGATCAGTCGGTCGCGGTTGCCGATGGACGGACGAAACCTGAAATTGCGATCCGCCTCGAAGATGGCGCCGGGCATGCCGTCCACGAAGGCCGGATAGTTGAGATCAGCATTGCGGCCCCATATCGTTTGGCCCAAGACGCCGATGAGGAGTTTGAATCCCCGGTTGATGCAGGGTTCTCCGCGGTATCCGGAAGCCGCGTCGGTGCAGACGGCATCGCCCGCGTGCAACTGGAGCCAACGCTGGAGTCTGGTCGTGTACGCTTACAGGTCAAACTGGCGGACGGTACCATGGAAGATCTCGATATCTGGCTCGAGTCCGAAAAGCGCGACTGGATTGTCGTCGGTGTCGCTGAAGCCGAAGGCATGGCGACGCGGTTCGAGGATGCGAGTAACCGCGACGTGACTGAAAAGATGAGCGACGGCCGTGTGGCCTTCTTCGCCAA
>Ga0316204_10010980_pt1 | contig 11491 bp, 12 predicted proteins | sample 6monrhotite_MG_2_FD_205661 | JGI IMG/M metagenome (GOLD analysis project Ga0316204, IMG submission 205661) | Microbial mat bacterial communities from mineral coupon in-situ incubated in ocean water Damariscotta River, Maine, United States -... | ecosystem: Environmental > Aquatic > Marine >...
CTGTCCTACGCCCCGCCGGAAAGCCTGGCGCTCTTCATGTATCAGAAACCAAAGGCCGCCAAACGGCTGTATTTTGATGTCATCCCCAGAAACGTCGATGACTACCTCAGTCATCTCAACAGCTTTTCTGATCTGGACGACGATAAAAAGCTCAATAATCCCGCCTGGCATATCCATCAGGGCCAACCGCCCAAACAGGAAGTTCAGCTCAGCTATAATATTCTGCTCAACCTGGCATCCGTATGCCATACGGAAGATAAGGCCGTGCTGTGGCATTTCATTTCACGCTATCGCCCGGACGCGACGCCCGAGACCGCGCCCTTCCTTGATCGCCTTGTCGGTTGCGCCATCAATTACTATCGCGACTTCGTCAAACCGGCGAAAAAGTTCCGCGCGGCAACCGACAGGGAACTGGCGGCGCTTACCGACCTGCTAGCGTCGCTTGAAGCTATGGAGGCCGGAACCACTGCGGAAACCATTCAGACGGAAGTTTATGAAGTCGGCAAACGCCACGAGTTTGAAAACCTGCGCGACTGGTTCAAGGCCCTCTATGAAATTCTGCTCGGCCAATCCGAAGGCCCGCGCATGGGATCGTTCATCGCCCTATACGGGATCGACGAATCCAGAACACTGATCAAACGCGCCATCGCCGGCGAAGACCTGGCGGCCTAAAGCCTGATACGACCTGTACTTTGCAGCCATATCAGGGAGGTATGGCTGGCCTTTTTGAGGATCGGCACTCAGAACCAGTATTGAGCATTGTCAGCTTTTTCCGGATTTGATGCGGAACAACGCCAGGGCCTGAACTGTCATCAGGAATGCCAGAATATGGTAACCAGCCAGCCGGCTCACGGATGCGTCAAGCCCTCCAACCAACAGAGGGCCGAAAAAGTATCCAAGGCCCCACGACATAAAATAACTTCCAGATATCGTAGCTTTCAATGACTCGGGAACGCATTCGTTCAAATATGCCATTGATGACACGCAAAAAACACCAAGCCCCAAACTCGCAAGCATGAGCGGCGCATAGATAAAAGGCAGGGTAAATAGGCCAAATATCGCAAAACCGGTTGCGGCCATAAAGAGGCCGGCGATCATGTGCACAATCCGGCCATGCCGGTCAGATAAAGGCCCGGCTATAAGTTGGGAAAAACTGATCGCCACATAAAACAGGGCAAAGAACACACCGGTGGAGATACTGTCAAAACCCTTTGTCAGAGACAGCGACGCGGGAAGTACACTGACGAAAACACCATAGCTGGCACCGTATAGAAGGATACCTGACAGGGTCAGCAGGGGTTCGCGGAACCTGAGAAGTTTGAACAGTTCCCGCAAGCTTGAGGCCTGACCGTCAAGGGGCTTCGCCGATGGTGTTGTCGTGGGCAAAAAAAGCATGACGAAAAAACCGCCCGACGCACTTAATGCCGCGAATATCAGAAACGGAGCGTTGTTGAAGCCGGTTGGAAAAAAGGATATGCCCAGCAGAGGCCCGATTGTTAATCCGGCATGAATTGAGGCGTTGTAGATGCCGATCATTTTTCCCTTTGCATGTGGATAGGCAAGCGAGAGCAGGGCTGGCCCCAAAGCCCAAATGGGAGCTTCGCCCGCACCCTGGATAAAACGGCCGGCAAAAATGAATTCCGGGGTACCGGCATAAAAGAAAACAATTCCGGAGATGCTGCACAGCAGATAACCGAAAACCAGAAACAGCTTCGCACCAAACCGATCAGCAAGATTACCGATGGGCAATTGAACCAATAGATATGAGATGGCAAAAAAGGACGCGACATAGCCAACATCGCGCAACGATCCAGAGAGCGCCAGGACTCGGTCTGGGAGCAAGGCGACAATCAGGCCTACGCCGGCCATGAGCAAGGATGCGGCGGTACTAACGACAAAAAGTAATTTAAAATCAGACATCTTGAAGTTCCTCGTGCATAAACGTGCGCCAAGCGCCAGATGCAGCTGTCAAGCTTGCAAAGTGATGCGGAACACGCAGCAGCAGCATCGCGAAAGATCGACCATTGCAGTCGAATGCGATTGCTATTCAGATTTGATGGAAGCAGGCGGCCATGCGTGAGAGGCGGACGCCAGTCATTGGGCCATTTGCATGCTCCTCGGCAGAGAGGTCTCTAGGACGGAGCAATACCCGTCTTGGAAACCCTATATGCTATGCGAGGGCGGCGGCGAAGAAAGATACAGGGAATGCTGTTTAAAAATCATCATTCTTACATTTCGTCAGTATTGGTTTCCCATCTAACATGGGACGCCTACCCATCTAATTTTATCCGGTAGATTTTACAAGACAAATCGGATTATTGAATCTGGCGGCGGATTCTCTATTTATGCACCGCTGCACTCTATGCCTGCTCGACAAATTTGAAATAAAGCTCACGGGCTTGCCGGAAAAACGGGCCGGGCTGTAGTTGGCGGTCTTCGATCTGGGTACAGGGGGAGACCTTGGCAAAATTCCCGGTTCCAAACAGCTCGTCCGCCTCTTTGATCTCTTCATAATCGATAGACCGTTCCTGCACGGTGACACCGGCACCAGCAAACAACTTGATCACCCGTTGTCGGGTAATACCGTTGAGAAACGTACCATTGATCGTTGGGGTCGACACCACGACGTCTTTGACCATGAACAGGTTGGTATAGGAAAATTCAGCAACATTACCGTTGGGATCAAGCACCACGCCAACGTCGAACCCTTTGTCATTGACCTCCGCCACGCCGCGCGAAACGTTTGGATACAGGCAAGCCGCTTTGGCTTCCGTCGGCGCCATATTGCGGGCCGGGCGGCGGTACTGAGTCAGGCAGGCGGAAAAACCCGTAGGCTCCGGGACTGGAGCCTCAAAAATCGACAAAATAAATTTGCTACCCTTGGGATCGGGCCTGATGAATCCCTGCTCGCCGTAAAACATGGGGCTGATATAGAGCTCGGCATCGGGTGGAAATTTCTCGACACCTTGCTTCGCCAGATTGATGATTTCTTCGGCGGTGATGTCAGGCTCCAGTCCCATCAGACGGGCAGATTTAATCGAACGGGCGCAATGTGCTTCGAGATCAGGCAGCTTCCCGGCAATGGAACGCGCCCCATCAAAGACCACCGATGCCATCCGAAAGGCGTGATCGTTGGGACGCATCTGTCTGGGGTCTTCATCGTACCAGACACCGTCGATATAGGCGATCTCGCGCCCGCCTTGAATTACATGAGCCTTAGACATATCTGACCTTCCCTGTTGAGGTCCGCATCCTGTGGTGTTTTTAGGGATTTTTCAACGTAAGATATTGTGATGGCATCGTGCCAGAATGTATCGGCGTTACTCTACTGACTGGCCCAAATAATGCGGGCCATCCAGTCGACCTCCTCGACAGCAAGACTGCGATCTTCATGACTGACGTTAATGGACAACAATTCAATTTTTTTCGCTGACTGACGCAGTAGCGTTTTGGCCATCACTTCGCCACTCGTCGTCTTCACGACAACCCGGTCGCCGCGCCGAATACCGGCTTCCGGTGACACAATAACGATATCACCATCACGGAATACTGGCTCCATGCTGTCGCCACTGATTTCTACGGCGTAGGCATGGGGATCGGCAAATCCGGGGAATGGAATCTCATCCCAGCTGGCGCCGACCGGATATCCGGCGTCATCGAAATAGCCATGCGCCCCGGCCTGGGCGAAGCCTATCAGAGGAATATTCCGATAAACACCGGCACCCCCACTTTCTCCCACATAAGAGACGTATTCATTCAGACTTGCTCCGGTGGCGGCCAAAACCTTGGCGACGCTCTCGGTGCTTGGCCAGCGGAGTTTACCATCACGGGTAACCCGCTTGCTCTTGTTGAATGTTGTCGGGTCGAGCCCTGCCCGCCGGGCCAAGCCGGAGGCCGACAAATTATATTCCTTGGCAAGGCGGTCAAGCGCCCGCCAGACATCAGCATGTTTTAGCATGGGAACATTGTCATATAAATTTCTTTTCCCGTCATTAGGAACATATTGCTTTTTTGGGATTGACAGCGCGTACCCATGAATTTACATATTACGAACATAATAAGAACACAATTTCCATTTACAACTTTAAGAATAAATCGCGAAAGGACTGCTATGAGACGAAAATCCCGTGCACCTCGAACGACCCCACTCCGTCGGACAACCCCATTTCAATCTGCAGAAGAAGCATGGTTCTGGTATATTCGTTGCCAGAAAGCTCGTAACGACGGCGCACGGATGGAGGTCGACATGGCCCGCGAAGCCCGTCCTTGCGAACCGGACGATATGTACCGGGCCGTCAAAAACCTTTCCGACAACAAAAAGATTACGCCCCATCACGTTCGCGTCCTGGCCAAATACGGCAATGATGAACGCCCACCCGATCCACGCTGCCAGGAAGAAGTGCACCCCCACCGACTTTGGGGTGAAGCCCTCGACAAGCTTTCTACAGTATTGAAAAAAAAGGATATTATTGAGTGACAGCCACTCAAATACAAATTCGGGATCTCGATGGCGTTGCCCTGATCGTATTTTCAGGTGATACCGATATCCGCTGGCTGCGACTCCTTAAGCGAGGGTATCGGCATTGTTTCGCCTGTGTTTACACGCACGGGCAATGGGTCTTCTATGACCCACTTGCCCATATGACCAATCTCTCGGTTTGCAGCGGAATGGATTCCGTTGATTTAGAGTTCTGGTTTCGACAACAGGGGTATCGGGTCGTGCGCACCACGCTCCAGCCCGTACGTCAAAAAAAATGTCCTCCGGCATTGTTCACCTGCGTTGAAGCCATCAAACGATTGCTTGGGATTCAGGACCTTTTTGTCCTCACCCCCTGGCAACTTTTCAAGCACCTCAAAACCGCCCGGCGATGACATTCGCCAGATCAGGTTTCTTACTTGATTTCTAGATTATGGCAGAAATAAGGTAATATTCCTTATTTAGGTTTTTTAGCTTGACTTAGCAAAATGAATGGGCTACACCTGTCTCCAGCGAACGGGACAACTGTGTCCGCAACCCATCGGTCTCACCGATGGGTTTTTTTGTGCCTGATACGAAAGGACCACACTATGGGAGCAATTTTTTCGTCTCCGAAACCACCGCCCATACCCGAACCGCCGCCTCTGCCCGATCCGGACGCTCAGGACCGTGAACGTCGGCTGGAAGCCCTGGAACGGCGACGGCGCGGGCGGACGGGACTGATAGCGACATCACCAAGAGGTCTGCTCTCCACTAAGAATTCCGGGAGCTCGGGGAAAACCCTGCTAGGAGAATAAACATGACAGAAACATCTGCAACTCAACTGAGCGAGCGTTATGAAAAAGCCAAACAGAAACGGTTTGCCTGGGAATCGCACTGGCAGGAATGTTACGACTTCGCCCTGCCCCATAAAGGCAATGCGTCAGGTTCTGCGACACCCGGGTCGAGACAATCCGACAAATTGTTTGATGGCACAGCACCAGATGGTGTTGAACACCTGGCCGCCAGCCTACTGTCACAATTAACCCCGCCATGGGCAAGGTGGTTCGGGTTTACCGAAGGTCCCGACATCACCGACGAAGAACGTTCTCTGGTTGCCTCGGCATTGGAAACCACGGCTTCAACCTTACAGTCTCATTTTGACCGCTCCAATTTCGCCATCGAAATGCACCAGTGCTATCTCGATCTGGTGGCCGTCGGCAGCGCCTGTCTGTTATTCGAAGAAGCCGAACCCGGTGCCCCAACGGCGTTTCGGTTTACCGCAGTGCCGCTATCGCAAGTCGTCTTCGAAGAAAATGCCTTCGGTCAACTGGACACCACTTACCGGCGATCCGAACTGACGCCCGAACAAATCCGCACGCGCTTCCCGGATGCAGCGTTGCCCGCAGATGTCATTGAGCACGGTCGAAAGGATGCTGATTTCCGGATCGGAGTGATCGAGGCGGTGATCCCGGTCGAGCAGGGGTACAGCTATTGTGCCGCCACACAAGGCAGCGGTGATCGACATAGCGAAGCGACCTTATTGTCGAAGGGAAAATTCCGTCACTCGCCTTTTATAAATTTTCGCTGGCTGAAAGCACCGGGGGAAGTTTATGGACGCTCACCCGTGATGAAAGCCCTACCGGACATTAAAACCGCCAACAAGGTGGTTGAACTGATCCTCAAGAATGCCTCCATTGCCGTCACCGGAATCTGGCAAGCTGATGACGATGGGGTTTTGAACCCGGCCAATATCAAACTGAAACCGGGAACCATTATTCCGAAAGCCGTCGGCTCGGCTGGCCTGACACCCTTGGAAGCGCCCGGAAGATTTGATCTGTCACAACTGATTTTGCAGGACCTCCGCAAGAACATTCGTCGCGCCCTGCTGGTCGACAAACTGGGCCAGCCCGAAGACCCGAGAATGACGGCGACGGAAGTGCTGGAACGCTCTGCCGATATGGCCCGTTTGTTGGGCGCCACCTATGGGCGATTGCAGTCGGAACTGCTGACGCCACTGGTCAGCCGGGCGCTGGCGATCCTCAGGCGACGCGGTGAAGTTGCCGACATTCATATAGACGGGCGAACCGTTGATCTTGAATACAAATCGCCACTGGCCAGACAACAGGCCCGTCAGGATTCACAAAACACCATTCGCTGGCTGGAAGCCATTCAGGTGCTGGGGCCCGAAGGCGCCAGTGTCGTCGATCACAGTGCCGCGGCACGTTGGCTGGGGAAGGCCTTTGGCGTACCCAGCGACATTATCCGTCAACCGGGATCGGAAGGCCTCAGCGACATGCCACCTGATCTCGCGGGGGTCGCCGGGCTTCTCGGGGACCTTGCCCCGGCAGGCCCGGATATCAATGAGCTCGCTCAATCTTTTTTGCCGACGGAGGCCGAAAATGAGTGATCAAACAAATGATCAGCGTGGCGACTGGGACTGGTTTGAGCCGACACCGGTCAGACAGTCCTCACCTTCACCCTTTGACAAAGCGCAATTGGTGAAAATTTCGGCACGGCTGTTTCAGACCCACGAGGGCCGCTACCTGCTCGATTACCTGCGCGCCATCACCATTGAACGCACCCTCGGGCCTGAGTCCAGCGACACCCTGCTCCGTCATTTGGAAGGCCAGCGCCAGTTGGTCGCCATGCTGACAAAAATGGTTGAGCACGGCGCCAATCCAACTGGCTGACACCTCTTCCCCGACAGAAGGAAAACAACATGACCGATCTGACATCACCTGAGGCAATCGAGTCCACTGACGAAATGCCCATGGAGTTTGCTCCGGACGCCTCACCCCCACCTGAGCAACCCGCCGAAAACATCAGCCGTCCCGACGGCTTGCCGGACAAATTCTGGGATGAAGAAAAATCCGATATCCGAACCGACTCGTTGCTGAAATCATACCTGACGCTGGAGAAACGGTTGGGCGGACAGGGCCAGGATACGGTGCCCGATACCGTCGACGATTACGCCATCACGCCACCGAGTGATCTTGTGAACTCCGACCCGGCCTTAAACGCCCGCTTGCATGAGGCGGGTTTCACCCAAAATCAGGCGCAGATGGTCTATGATCTGGCGGGCGAACACCTCTATCCGCTAGTCACCCAAATGTCCGTCGAGATGGAGGCCCAGCATCAGGTCGCCCGATTGGCCGAAGAATTTGGCGGTGAGGACAGCTGGCGGGGCTTGTCGGCGCAAATTTCCAGCTGGGGTAAAGCCAACTATCCGACCGATGTCTATCAGGCCCTGGCCTCATCGGTCGAGGGCGTCAAGTCCATGCATCAGATGATGAGCAAAGGCGAGCCGGGATTACTGGAGCCGGGCAGTCGGGCAACCGGCGGCATCAACGAAAAAAGCCTGAAATCGCTGATGCGCGACCCCCGCTACTGGCGCGATCAAGACCCCTCGATCGTCGCCGAAGTCCGAGAGGGATTTCAGAAGCTTTATCCTGAGAGAGATTGAGCAAATCTTTTACATAGACGAAGGAAATAAAAAATGAATGATTATGAACTTATACTCTACGCCGATCCTAAAGGGCCGGTTGGACACTTTTCTGTGGAATTGATGCACAGAGGGGAATCAGTGCTGCCGGTCAAAGGATTTTATCCGAAGGGTGAAAAAGTAGGGCCGGGGAATGTAGACGGTGAGGTCCGTGACGATTCAAAAAGAGTAAAAGAGGGCAAGCTCTACCAAACCAAATTTGTTCTGGATGAAAATCAAGCCGGTAAAGTTCGTGAATACCTCCAGGATGCCGCCAAAAATCCGGAAGAATATCATCTATTCAGCAGGAACTGTGTCGATTTTGCTCAAGGTGCCCTAAATCATGCGGGCATCAAGGAACAGGTTGCTGACAGATTTAAAGAAGATGAACTCCGAGACATGGGAGTGCTCGTTGGCGCTGGTCACGATGCTCTGATGAAAGCCAATCAAGCGCGGGGTGGAATCCAAATTCTACCTCATGAAATCGGTGCCGAAATCGGGGGCTGGCCTGGGGCCGAAGATGGATTTGAACGAATTCGAGAGAAACAGAAAGAGGACAAGTTGATCCCAGAGCGGAAGTCAGAATCTGGGACAATTGAAAGAAGTGACCTGTCCCTAGGAGCCAAAAAATTCATAGAAGACGCATCCCAGCCCGGTGATGATGTGGAAGAGCTCATGCTTAAAGACCCATCTGTGTGGACCGAAGAGGAGGCGCGCCGGGTTCAGGGGCGTGTTGCGGGTCTGCCGTCGGGTCATCCGGAACGGGGGGACATGGATCAGGCGGTTCGGACATTTTATGATCGTCGTTACGGCACCGACGAAGTTGATCGGGATGCGGCCGGTCGTTTGATCGAACCGGAAGCGCGGGTCTCCATTCCTGATAAACCATCACCCCTGCAAACCCCGGACGGCGAAGATCTGAATGGGGCGGCGCGGCGGATTGGCGAGAAAATTATCAAAGGTGCTGGTGATGACGATACCCCCCCTCCGGTCAAGGAGCTGCAATCCGGCCTCAACCTGATTAATACGGAGGCAAACCCACGACGGCTTCTGTTGAAAACCGATGGCACGTTCGGTCCCAAGACCCGGGTCCAGTTCCGGCGTGCCCTGGCGACAAACGGCCCCGGCAAGATTGAGGAGCTTCTGGCCCTCGGTAAATTCAAGGCGCTGACTGAACAGGCACGAAAATCCGCTGATGCCTCAACCCTGAAAGAGCAAACCGAAAAAACCTTCGGGCCGTTGTTCAGAGGTGGCAATGATCACGGAACCGAAAAAATCGAAGCGGCGGCCTTGCAGGAAACACTGAACGAAGCAACTGATGGTCGGGTTGAAAAATTGAAAGTCGATGGCGACATCGGCCCCAAAACCCGAAACGTCTTCGAGCTCGCCAGCAAAATCAACGGCCCCGACGACCTGAGCAAACGGTTCGGGCAGATGCTCGGATTTTTGGCCTAAGTCAGAACTTCAGGAAAGGATAATTTAATGGGAGACTTTGCTCAGGTTGCGCTCCCCATCGCGGCAGCCATCATTGCACCCTATGCTGCCCCCGCGATTGCGGGCGCTGCAGGTGCTGCTAGTGCTGCAGGCGCCGCAACGTCAGCGGCGACTATTTCGCCTTGGGCTGTTGCCGCGAGTGCCGGGCTAACCGGATTAACGCAATTGGGCGCGCTGCAACAACAAAGATCGCAGGCCGCCATCGCCCGGGCCCGGAACGACGCCGAACGCGCGCGGCTTCAACGGGACTTCGACGTGGCCGAGCGAAAACGGCGGAGTGATCTCAAACGGACCCTTGCCCAACAACGGGCGCGCTTCGGGGCCAGTGGCACATCGTCCGCCGGTGGTTCGGCCAGTGCCGTCCTGAGAGGTTTACAGAAACAGACCGATGACGCATCGAACGATCATCTGGGCAGTGTTCGTCAGCAGACGGCGACGGCTAACCGGATCAACCTGCTCGAAGAATCTTCAGCCCGCAAACGGGGGCAGTTTCAGGCGTTTCAGAAAACCATCAGCCCCTTCGTCGATCTTCTAGAAGAACGGGGACGATGATGGTGGACCAAAGACACCTTATTCACACCAGCCTGTCAGGTCTGCTGGCGTTACCGGATGACCGGGCCGGGGCAATCATTGACCGGCTGACGGGGGACATCCTGTTCTGTCTGGAAGAGCAGTTGATTGACGCCGACGAAGACCTGCTGTGGTTACGCGACGTGATGCCGGCGGGACTGGCCTGACAATATCATCCGTCTTCGTTGATCTTTTGAATGAGCGCCTGCTTGACGGTAGACGCCAGCAAAGGATCGGCCTGACAGGTGCCCGCGGCGTGGTGACCGCCACCGCCATATTGCAGCATCAGTTCGCCAACATTTGTCTTTGATGATTTATCAAAGATCGATTTACCGACAGCAAAAACGTTGGCCTGTTTGTCGCGGCCCCACATGCAGTGCATGGAGATATTACACTGCGGGAATAGGGCATAGATCATGAACCGATTGCCAACATAAACGGTATCTTCATTAAGAAGATCAACAACTGCCAGATTACCGACTACTGTGGTGCAGCGCTGAAGCTGCTCCTTGAATTTAACTTGTTGCTCAAGGAAAAATTCAGCCCGCTCCTTGACGTCAGGAAGCTCGAGAATTTCATCAATGGTGTAGGTAGCGCACCACTCAATAAGGCTCATCATCAGTTCATAATTGGGAACCCGAAAGCCCTTGAAGCGGCCGAGGCCACTTCTGGAATCCATGATGAAATTCAACAGCGCCCATCGCTGGGGATTGAGTACATCCTCCATTTCATAGGCTGCCGAATCACCCTGATCAACGGCCTCCATCATTTCTTCCGATATGTTCGGGAACCCTTCTTTGCCGCCGTAATAGTCATAGACAACACGCGCTGCCGATGGGGCGTCGGGGAAGATGATATGGTTATCGTACTTGCGACCCAACCGGGCGATTTCGCTCAGGTGATGGTCGAATGACAGGTGGCAACCCGGAACATACGGCAGGTTGGTGGTGATGTCTTTTTCGTTGATCTCAACCCGACCTTCTTGCATGTCATTGGGATGAACGAACAAGATATCGTCAATCATGTCCAAATCTTCAAGCAGGACGGCACAAACAAGACCATCAAAGTCACTTCGGGTGACAAGCCGGTATTCACCGCCCGGTTCGGGTTCGCCGGTTTGTTGCGGCGCCGGTTCGTCCATTAACTCGGCAAACGCATCATCAAGTTCCTGATCACTATCAGAAAGTGCTTCTGCCGGTTCTGTTTCGAGCGGGGATCCGGGTTCCGGCTGACCTTTGGGTTCGGAAGCAAATTCCGCCATCAGGTCATCAATTTCAGGGCTCGCGGGTGGTTTTGTTTCGGGGGTCAAATCTTCCTCGGGGGTCGGTGGTTCAATGGATAACGGAACGGCGATTGGGAACAGGGTCCCGATGGGTGCGGTCGAAAACCAGTCGAGAAACCGCCCGACCAACTCGCCAGTAAATGCCGGACCGCGGTGCGGCACAAGGTAATCGATATCAAGCCCATCAATACGTTTGATCCAGGCA
>Ga0316204_10010981_pt1 | contig 11489 bp, 5 predicted proteins | sample 6monrhotite_MG_2_FD_205661 | JGI IMG/M metagenome (GOLD analysis project Ga0316204, IMG submission 205661) | Microbial mat bacterial communities from mineral coupon in-situ incubated in ocean water Damariscotta River, Maine, United States -... | ecosystem: Environmental > Aquatic > Marine >...
AGGCTGACGTCGTTGCAGATTTAAAAGCAGGAAAAGTATATTCCGATGTTTAATTTAGTTTTATAAAGCGGTTAATGATCTGATGGTAACTGATAACAAACAACAATCTAATAGTGATAAGCAACAAGATCGATTTGTAATCGAAGCCGATGAAGCTATTGAGTATTATTCGCCTTCAGGTGGTCGAAAGGTACTCTGGACTATCGTTATATTCTTTATTGCGATTGTTATATGGGCAAGTATGGCAGAAGTTGATCAGATAACGCGTGCTCAAGGTAAAGTTATTCCTGCTGGTCATGTACAGGTAGTACAAAACCTTGAAGGTGGTATTGTCGGAAAGATTAATGTTATAGAAGGCGATATTGTTGAGGCGGGTCAGGTATTGCTATTGCTTGATGATACCAGGTTTGCATCTGATCTTGCGGAAGGTCGCTTACATTGCATGGAGCACCGAGCTCAGGCTGCACGGCTTAAAGCAGAAGCTGATTCAAAACCGTTCGAAGAGCCCGAGTTTGTGATGGAAAGAAAACCCGAGTTAGTTGAACAAGAGAGAGCACTATATCAAAAACGAAAAGAGCAACTGGATCGAAAAGAACGCTCATTGAAAAAAGAACTGGCCATGTTGCGTCCTTTAGTAAAAACAGGTGCGGTATCCGAGTTAGAAGTTTTGCGTGTAGAGCGTCAACTTGAGGATGTAAAAGATGGTTTTTGTAGTGGAGCTCGTGAAGAACTAAACGATATTTTATCAGAGATAGAGCGTTTAAAAGAGACAAATAAAGCATTGGAAGATCGAGTAAAGCGTACTCGCGTAAGATCACCAGTGAGGGGTATCGTTCAGGAAATTATGGTTAAAACGGAAGGCGGTGTTATCAAGCCAGGCATTAAGTTGGCAGAAGTTGTACCGTTGGATGATACGTTATTAATTGAAGCAAAGGTCAAGCCATCCGATATTGGTTTTCTTCATAAAGGTCAGGACGCAATGGTTAAATTTACTGCGTATGATTTTTCAATATACGGTGGCCTTAACGGAAAGATTGAATATATTGGTGCAGATACAATCACGGATAGTAATTCTAATAAAAATGTGAGTTACTACAAGATTAATGTTCGCACTGGTAAAAATTATCTTGGTAATGAAAGCAAGTCATTAATGCTCATACCCGGTATGGCGGCAAATGTTGATATTAAAACCGGTAAAAAAACAGTATTACATTACTTACTTAAACCCGTGTTAAAAGCAAAAGATCGCGTCTTTACAGAACGTTAAATAATAGGATGGTCGTTTATGATTGTGTCAGCATCAAGTAATCCTCAGTTACTTTCACGTTGGAATACAGCATTATCAGCTGAATATAAAAAAGATCAGGTAGAAAATTTTGATCAACTGATTTCTTTTATAGAAAAAAATCAACCTGATATGGTTTTAGTTCATATGAGTTTACCTGGACTCGAAGGCTTAACCGGCCTTGAAAAAATTAATAATTATTCTTCTGACATTAAGATATTTGCTTTAACCGACAAACCAAGCGAGCTCGAAGGAATAAAATTATTAAAGCTTGGTGTGTTGGGATATGCCAATAGTTTTATATCAGTAAATTACCTCAAAGAAGCCATTAAAGTAATTAAAATGGGTGAGGTATGGATCGGTAAACGGTTAATGCAATGGTTAGTGACTCAATGTACAGATATGACAAATGTACAAGAAGATACTGATATCAGTAATTATATTAATCTTGATAGACTCACTTCATCTGAGAGAAAAGTGGCTGATTTACTCTCCAAAGCAAATAACAACAAAACCATAGCAAAAAACTTGGGTATTACAGAGCGTACTGTAAAAGCTCATTTATCTTCTATCTTCCGAAAGACCGGTGTCAGCGATCGTTTACATTTAGTGTTATTACTAAATTCAAATCAACACTAAAAATCATATTTTTAATGAAATATAAGATGTAATGTTTTAATTACATCTTATATTTCAGTCAGTATAGTACCAACGTACAACACTAGTACCTGCGTACAATTATCTCTTCTTCTCTCGTTATTTACACTTTCATCAAAGTTGAAGTTTAAAAAGCATTTTTGTAATTTGTGTACGAGATACTTTTTTAAATTATAAAAAGACACAGCGAATATTTAACGGGTATCTGATATGAATCAATAACCGTTAAGCTTATTTGTGTTTGTATGGTAACGAAGATTGTATCTTCTAACAGTAATTAGGAGTTGAATATGTCCTCTGATAACTCAAATTCTCGCAAGTTGATACCCGTTGGTATCGTATTATCATTGATTGGTATTGTGACAGTTGTTGGTGTTGATGGTGTAAAACGAATTCTTGGAATTGGTGATAAGTTAAATCAGGGTGACAGTTTATTAAGCAGTGAAAACGGCGATACTGTTATTGGTTTTCCAGATGGCACCAGCATTCGTTTGGGCCCTAATGGTGAAGCTATTTTAGATTCGGATGTTTTCGATTTATCTGTATTTGGTGACGATGCAGATATATCTGAATTATTACAAGACATGCAGGCAGCAATACTTGCAGGTCAAGATCCTTCGGCAATTCTTGATGCAGCAGCAGCCGGTGAACTCACAAATAGCGAAGGTAATACCACCCATGTTCGGGTAGCACATGATGCAAATGATCCTGATGCTGCAGTCAGCTATGAAACAGAAAACAATTCTGCTGGACGTGGTTCTTCAGATTATCAAATGCCAGAAGGCACTGATGCGTTAGCGAGTGCTGGCGTCACAGGTAGTGGCGGAGAAAATCGAGGTGGCGGTGATGACGATCCCGGTAGCCAACTTCCCTTTTTAAACATTAGTAATGTCAGTATTAAAGAACCCGCTTCAGCTGGAACAAGTGGTCAGGGATCAGATTCAGGTCAAGGACCTGGTGCAGGCTCGCAACAAGGTACAACTAAAGTTGTTGAATTCACCGTAACGTTAAGCGCAGCGCAAGCTGAAGCTGTCACCATGCATTTTGATTTAAATGATATCAGTGCAGATCGTGGTGTGGACTATTCATTAATTAATCCAAATACAGGTGAAGCAATTAATGCAAAAGCAGGCGTTATTGAGATTCCTGCCGGCGAAACAAGTGCTTCTATTTCAGTAGTCGTCTATGGCGATGATGTGCTGGAAGTAGAACATATTCCAGAAATTTTCACCGTTGAACTTTCAGATGTCAGCATTGATTTAAATGTGGCAGCGAGTGACTTCCTTAGCGTAGGCGAAATTTATGACAACGAGCCAGGCGTTTCCGGTGGACGAGATGCGGACTATCAAGGCGGCGGCCTAGGTGGAACTGATAGTACTCCGGGTGATAACACACCAACTGATGGTGATGATGTCATTCATGGAACTGGTTCAAACGATGTTATTGATGGTCTTGAAGGTAATGATGTGATCCTGGGAGCTGGGGGTGATGACCGTCTTTCTGGTGGTGATGATAATGACATTCTCGAAGGTAAAGGTGGTGATGACCAACTTCAAGGTGATGCTGGAAATGATGTCCTTGATGGTGGTGCAGGAGACGATCAACTGACAGGTAATACAGGTGATGATTTGTTAGCGGGTCAAATTGGTGATGATCAATTACTTGGCAATCAAGGTAATGATATCCTAATCGGTGGTAAAGGTGCTGATGTTTTAAATGGCGGCGGTGGTGCTGATGTCTTCAAATATACAAATATTGAAGATGGTGGTGACACTATTCAGGATTTCAAACCTAATCAGGGTGACACCATTGATATTTCCGAATTACTTGATGGATATAACACATTAGATCCAATTGAAAACTGGGTAAAAGTTGAAGCGAATGCTGATACTAACGATGCATTTGATTTACATGTAAATCCAACGGGCGATGTTGGTGGTGACTTTAGCATGTTAGCAACAGTGCATATTTCAGGGACGGGACAAACTACTGATGTTGATGATTTGATCAATGCAATAGTTACAAGCAACCAAATTACCTAATAGAAATAAATTAAACGAAAAGATTAAATACTATTTTAAAAATAAAAAAAGAAGGTGTGACTAAAATGAAAAAGAATAATCACAAAATGTTATTGATGTCTCTCACGCTATTTCCCTTTTTATTATCGCCGGCAATGAGTGAAACTCTTGGGCAGGTAGTGCAGGAAACGCTTTCAAGTAATCCACAAGTATTAGCCAGTGAGAATGAAAAATTAGCGCGTGAACAGCAGCTAAAACAGGCTCGCGGTGGTTATTATCCTTCTATTGATATTACCGCAGGAGCAGGCACCGAACATAGTAAAAACCCGGCTACTGTTTCAAAGTATGGTGATAATGACTTTCATGAACTGACTCGTAGCGAGTCAGCCATTACTTTACGCCAAAATCTTTTTAGTGGTTTCGACACCAGTAGTCAGGTTGATCAACAACAAGCTCGAGTGAAAGCTGCTGAACATATGTTAGCAAGTAGCCGAGATGAAATTTCGTTACGTACTTCACAAGTTTATCTTGATGTTATTCGTAAGCGTGAAATTTTAACGTTAGCGAAAAAAAATCTAAGTAAACATCAAGTTATTTTTAATAAAGTACAACAGCGTTCTAAGTCAGGTGTTGGTCGAAGTTCAGATTTGGATCAAGCACGAGGTCGGTTATCGTTAGCGCGTTCTAACCTTGCTGCGAGCAAAGCTAATTTGTTTGCTTCGGAAGCAAATTACATGCGTGTTGTTGGTAAAGCTGTGCCAGCACAAATGCAAAAACCTAACGCTGTTGATGAAGCACTACCCAGTAACATTGATATTGCTTTAACTAATGCGCGTCAAACAAATCCCCTTATTGCTTCAGCGAGCGCTGAAGTAACTGCAGCAACAGCAATACGTGATGGAAGTAAAAGTGGTTACTATCCAAAACTGGATCTTGTGCTAAGTAGCGCATGGAATGAAAACCTGGATGGTATTGAAGCTAAGGATGAAGAAAAGTACGCGATGCTTCAATTACGCTGGAATGTTTTCAATGGTGGATCGGATAGTGCGCGTAATAGTGAAAAAGCGCACTTGTATGGTAAAGCAAAAAATTCACGTGATGATGCACTACGCCTTGTAGATCAAACTGTACGTTTGGCTTGGGGTCAGTATGTTATGCGTAAATCACAGGTGGTAGATTTGAATCAACATTATAAATCCAGCCTGAAAACACGTAATTCTTATGATAAGCAATTTCGTATAGGTAAACGTACCCTGTTGGACTTATTAGATACTGAAAACGAAGTATTTCAATCAGGTAGAGCATATACCAATGCTCAGTATGATTTGATTCAGTCACAACATAAAGTGCTGGAAAGTTTAGGCTTGTTGTCACAAACCTTGGCCAAATGAACAATGTACTTAAGGCCAATAGTTAAGTAAGAAAAATTGTAAGAAACTTTATTAATAGATTGATTAATTTTTATTTGGAGATAGGCATCATGCAAAGGTTTAAATTAAAGCGGTGGCTGACTATAGGTATGTCGGCAGCATTTGCTATCGGGATAAGTGGTTGTAGTGAAGACAGTTCTGTTAGTTCGAGTACAACTACAACTGCAGCAGCAGAATATACGGGTGTGTTATTTGATGGACCGGTGAGTGGCGTGAACTATAGTTCACCATCTCACTCAGGTAAAACTGATGCTGATGGTAAGTTTAATTATGCCGATGGCGAAGATGTCGTTTTTGACTTTGGTTCAGTCAAACTCGGTGGTGCGCGTGGTAAAGGTGTTATCACTCCGCTTGATTTAATGAGTGCAGATTTTGATAACGATCTGGTTAAGATGATGGCCAGTTTACTACAATCTTTGGATAAAGATGGTCAGCATGGTAATGGTATTCAGTTAAATGATGACATTGCTAAATTACTTAAAGATCAGATAGGTGATGGTAGTAGCTATAGTGAGCTTCTGACAAATGGATATGTTGATTTTAAAGCACTATCAGCTTCAACTGATTTAAGTGCTGCGATGATTAAGTTACAAGCATTACTTCAGGCAGTTGTTGCTGCAGCTGCAGCAGATGGTGATGACACAACTACTTTGAAATATGTTTCGTTAGATCAAGCAAGTATTGATCTTGCAGCAGCGCTTGAAGATAAAGTTATTTTCCGCAAGAACATTTCAAAAACGCCAGATGCACCAAGTGCTAAATCTAAATTTAATATCATGGGAGTTTATGTTCCTGCGACTAAAGCCAATGGTGATGCAATACCTGCAGATGCTGAAGGTAACTGTCTTGCAGGTCAAAAATTAGAAGGTAAAGGTGATACTTGCTGGACTCACCCATTGGTAGATGCTTATACCGATGTTGATTTCCGCCGCCCTGCTGGTGCTCCAGATGCATTCATGGCGATTTCTCGAGATGATGGTCTATCATGGAAACGTTTTAACCTTGCGCGTACTGGCGATAAAGAAGTTGATGTAACTGGTTTAGATGCCGGTGCATTAGGTGAATCTAGAAAGCCAATTGTTCAAGTTAAAGGTAACAAGGTTTTAGTAGCCTGGACTGACAAATACTGTAAAGGTGGTAAACCTCGTTATGCTGCACTTGCAACAGATGCTGAAGGTAACCCAGTAGATCTTGATGGTGATGGTAAAGACGACAAGCTTTATCCTGATTACTATGGTGTTGCAGGTAGTCAAGGCTTAATAGATTACACTACCGTAGTGCCTACAGTTGCTCCAGAAAGAATGCCGGATCCAGCAGTTGTTGCTTATAGCTGTTTGTGGTCTGCAAGAACAACAATCAATCCTGCAGATGGTGCAATTACAGTTTATAAATCAGAACGTATAACTTCAGGTACTCGTGATTCTTATCAAGTATTTGTAGGTGGTGCAAGTAATGCTGGTTTTGCCATTACGTGGCAAGAAGATCCAGAAGGCTTGCGTCCTGGTAGTGGTGATGGTCCAGGTCATGGTTTTAGTGGTGCGACAACTAATCACAAGACTGATGTTTGGTACAGCCATATTAAATGGTCCGATTTTGATGCAATTGATGAAGAAGATGTATCAGGTTCAGTTGATACCGCTGACGATTCAACATTACTTGGTGAACCCGCTGATCCTGTATTAGTTGGTGATGCAACAGGTGAAAATGCGCGTGTACGTGCCTTGAATCACATGAGCATGCCACAGCGTGTTACCGACAATAACATGTGTAATTTGGAAAATATTTCGACTAATGGCCATGAGTATTGCCGCTTAGGTACAGATGGTTCCTTAGTAACATGGGAAGGTTGGGATAGAACTGATGATGATGGTAATTCTACTCCATTAACTCCAACTGCAGATGCTTTTGCGAGCATGGTTAATTGTGTTTCTATGAAAGAAGTACCTTCTTCAGCTGGAACTAAAACAGTATGTGTTACTCAATCAGGTTCAGTGCTTGATGGTGACACAGGTGCTTCACGTCCTAACTTATTTCTTCAACCTTACACAAATAGTAAAACTGGTGCGGTGAGTGCGTGGGCAATCATGGCTTATGAAGAAACTAAAGGTGTAGGTGTGGGCCCAGATGGTAGCTTGGATGTTACGGTCGATGACCCGGAAGAATTGGGTAAAGATGTTTTCTACCATAGCTTTGATTTTAGCAAAGCACCTCAAGTGGTAGCTGGTGATTTATTAAATCTACCTGAACTGGACGCAAACAAAGCTCCGATTGTGTTAGCAATGGCTGATGGCACCGTACGTTACGCGACAGAAAATGCACGCCGTGTACGTTTCATCTTACAAGGTAAAAAACCATCGCTAGGTCCTAATGGTAATGATGGTGCAGGTATTCCATTAATTGGTATTTACAAACAAGGTCCTGAAGGAAAAGGTCGCCCTTCAGACATCATGTTACGTCGTGCCAGTGTGTGGACTGATCCCGATTGTGCAAAAGGTACTTGTATATCGAAAACAGGTAATCCATATGCCTTTAGTAACTTCTTATGTGATAACTGGATAGAAGAGACAGAACATACTTTTGATGTTGTCACCAGTGAAGGCAGCGTTCGTTATACTGCAACCTTACCTAGAACGTGTAATGCTAAAGGTGAGAAGGGTGCACAGAATATGTCTTCAGTGACTCCAACATTAACATTGCCACCAAGCAGTGAAGATCAAGTGGTTGCTGATGATGGCACTAAGACTATCTTTGACAAACTAATGACTTGGAATGTAACTCCTGATGACTTATTAAAAGAGTCTTGGGAAACACCAATGACAGAGTCACGTGCTCATCGTGGTCAGATTCGTGGTGACTGGGTAGTTATGGGTTATGTACAAACGCCAAACTGGGCTGCAGCGCGTAATGGTAAAGACAAGTATGACTACTATGTACGTCGCTCTTTCAATGGCGGTAAAACATGGACTACAAGTCCAAGTGGCCAAGGTGTGAAAAGTTGTTACTGGGAACGTACTGAACTTAACACCGAAGCTGCTATTAAATGTGAAAGTTTTGCAGCCGGTCAATTTGAGCGTCCTCGCAATTTATCACTACTGAAAAATGCGACTGAAAGTGTTATCGAACCACGTGTTGTTTCAGTTCCAGGTACGATTAATGCCTGTAAATCAGGAGAGGTAAGTGTTCAGTGTATTGGTGTGACTAATCCTAATGAAGACAAGCAGAACAAAAAAGTCTTTATAACCTCTTACGGAATGGCGCAAAACGTTGATCCTGAAGATGCGGCACCGACTGATATGTTCTATGCACGTACAACCAACTTTGGTGAAACTTATACAACAGTACCGCATAACGTATGGGTCGATGATCAAGGTCAACCATTGCAAGTCTTTGACTGGTTAGCGATGCGTAAGAATGTTGAAGAAGGTGAAGCTCAATTGAGATTAACACCAGATGGCAGCAAAGGTTATGCAAGCTATTTGTCTGAATCAAATACTGCTTATGATGGTCCTGACCACTTCAAAGGTAGTGACATTTGGTTCCGTAAACTGGGTGAAGCGGACTTCAATCCGTTAGAAGAAACACCTCAGGAATAAAAATGAAATCGATGGGCTTCGCTAATTAAGCGAAGCCCATAATTACTCGGAATTAAAAGTCAGAAAGATAAAAAGACTAAGAGGAAAGTTTAATGAAAACGAATTATCTAAAGTCGCTACTTGCTATCGCTGTGAGCGGTGCATTGTTATACGGTTGTAGTGATGGAGCCGATACTGATACTACAGATACTACTAGTGGAACCACTGCTACAGGTGTGCAAACCGGTATTTTTATTGACGCTGCTGTAAGTGGATTAGGTTATTCCACTCCTTCGCAGGGCAATGGCACGACAAATGCTAAAGGTGAATTTAAGTATAACGCTGGTGAGCAAGTTAGCTTCACTGTCGGACCGGTTAACTTAGGTGGCGCTAAAGGTCAGGCAAAAATGAGTCCCCTGGATTTAATGCCAAACCTTGATGCAGAAAGTACTTTTATTAAAGCTATGGCTAGCTTGTTACAAAGTCTGGACAGTGACAGCGCACCGGGCATTCAATTACCAAGTGATTTTAGTGGCCTTGCAACGGCATTACAAAATGCAGGTATCACCCTTCCCTTTAATTTTAACGGTGCATCAGAAGCAGATGTACTTGCCTTGATTAGTGCGGTACATACTTATGTTCTTGCCGATGGTAATGATGTAACTAATCCGGTATCACTCGAAGATGCGGGTGTTCAGTTAGCAGCAGGTTTACTTGATGCGGACATTCTTCTGACAAATGTTTCTAAAACACCAGAAGCCTATTCTGATAAAGCGGGCATTACTGACTTAACTAGTCCGAATGGTGAAGTTAAAGCACTCATCATGTCATATGAAGATGGCACCGGTGCAAATGGTGAGCCCGATGCGTGGACAGCTCTTTCATTGGATAATGGTTTAAGTTGGAAGCGTACTAACTTGTCACGTAGTGGCGGGGAAAATATTAAAGTAAGCAATATTGATTTCAAGGTTGTGAATGGTGGTCCAAGCATGCATGTGGAAGGTAACTATGCATTAGTTAGCTGGATTTCCACATACTGCCCAACATCAAATCCTTTTAATGTTGTAGATGGCAATACGGATGGTACTTCTGATATTACACCTGTAATAGATACAGCAGTGACTGATCCAACTGTGGCAGGAGCAGATTTGTTCCAGGTAACAGGTTCACAAGGTATCGTGAGTTATAGTTTTGGTAACGTGCCTTATAACTGTGTTTGGACATCTCGTGGTGTGTTAACTGATGCTGGAAAAATGGTGTGGTACAAACCACAACAACTTACCTCTGGTAGACGCGATGCGAAGCTAGATTGGCCGGCTGGTCGTGAAGGCGCAGCTTTTGGTGTGACCTGGCAAGAAGATCCTGAAGGTCTGGAACCTGGTTTAGGTGAAGGTCCAGGTTTGGGTTGGTCAGGTGCAACAACTCATCATAAAACAGATATCTGGTATAGCTATATTGATTGGGCAAACTTTGAAACAACGACAGCTGATAGTTGTGATGCAGCTACTGAGGATACATGTCGTCCAACAGCAGCTAATCGTTTAAGTGTCCCAGTTCGCGTATCGGATAATGCAGCATGTAATACAGAAACATCGGGTACTGGTACAGGTGCTTTGTATTGTGGTGTAACAACTGCACTCGTACCTGATGGTCCTGTCTATTGTGCTGATACTGTAGAAATTACTGGTGTGGGCACTTTCTGTAAATCATCTTATACAAATGAAGTCCCTGCTACAGTTGGATACCCATTAGATGGAAATACTGCTGCTTCTCGTCCTAACTTGCATTTTGCTACGGGTGAAGGTGATACAGGTGCGACAGCATTATTGACCTATGAAGAAACTAAAGGTTTATGTCGCGATTATGATACTGAAAATGGTTGTCCTGATGAACCATGGGCAACAGGTAAGTTTGTGGTATATCACCACTTCGCACACAACAAGCCAGATACTGTACATCACGGTTATATCGTTAGCCAACCTGCGACTCAAGAACAGGTATATGACACTGTTGTTGATGACATTGGTGTTGCGTATGACTGGGCAGCATGTAGTGTGATGGATGTTGATGAAGATGGCACGACTGAAAACGGTTGTTATGAAAATGCCCGACGTGAACGTTTCACGGTTAACAATGATGATAATCATGAAGTTAAGTTTGCGATGATTTACAAACAGGGTGCATTCAAACAAGGTGAACGCGCAGATATCTTTATGCGTCGTGCAGTAGGCGGTTTCAAAAGCTCTGACTTTGAGCCTAATGTTTGTATCAGTTGTGGTTCAGAAACACTTAGTGATGGCACTGTTTCAGAGGTTGTTTGGAATACAGAAGATCTTTTAGACGGTTCAACCACCAATATCTATGATGATGCTCGTTCCTTACGTGCCGCATTGGATGGAAGCCGTCTATTGATTGGTTTTGCCTGGACTAAAGATTGGCTAAAAGCAGTTACTGCCGATCCACAGGGCTACTATAAAGATCAATATAACTTCATGGTGCGTCGTTCCTTTGATGGCGGTGCTAC
>Ga0316204_10010982_pt1 | contig 11487 bp, 13 predicted proteins | sample 6monrhotite_MG_2_FD_205661 | JGI IMG/M metagenome (GOLD analysis project Ga0316204, IMG submission 205661) | Microbial mat bacterial communities from mineral coupon in-situ incubated in ocean water Damariscotta River, Maine, United States -... | ecosystem: Environmental > Aquatic > Marine >...
CGGAGCGCTCCGGTTTGAGATGCTCGGCCACTTCGATACTGGCCGCCAGATCATACCGCTTGCGGGTTTTCAGCGGGTCATTCAGATCGGCCTGGCTAAGGGTGGATTTGGGCACGACCGGCGTGATATCCTTGCTCCATTCGCCATCGATGCCACTGATCTTTGCCCCACGATCCGCGCAGGCCTTGAGGAAAAACCCCATGCCACAGCCCAGATCGATCACCGATTTCGGTTGGACATAGCGCCAAAGCGTATCGGTCAGCAGGTCGGCATTGGCCTGTCGTTTGGCGGCCTGTCCCTCATGAGAGGAGAACATGGCTTCATAATCATGATGCATCGCGCTGCCTTTTCCCCCGGATGTTAGCCCCGCCCGCCTTTGCCCTGCGCCTGTTGTCACGGCATGGGGGTCTGTCGCAAGTCAACGGGAACGACCCGCCCTGTTTTGGCCAGAATCGCGTGTTTGGGGCATTCGGAAAAGGGGGTGGCGTCAGCCTTGTGCCAATTCGCCGGCTTGTGCGACCCAATTGTCACGCTCGATCCGGCCTTTGAATTTGAGGCGGGCATCGACCCAAGCAATCTCAGGCGGGCCCCAGGCGGCGATCTGGTCGAAATGGTAGAATCCCAGATCGTTCAGCACGCCCTCAAGTTTCGGACCCACGCCAGAGATACGCTTGAGATCGTCCGCCCCGCCTTCGCGGGCGGCGGTCAATAGCTCGGGCGCGCTTTCCTCGACCGGGGCGGCCTCGGGGGAGACAGCCGATGTGGGGGCTACTTGTGCCGCGGGGGCCTCCTCGGCAGCGGGCGCTGCCTCCTGGGTTTGCGCGGCGGCCTCATCACCACCGGATTGCTTGCCCCACGGGGCCAGCAGCGGCACTTCGGTGCCGTCGATACGTTTCACGGTATCGCCGATATCGGTGGCCAACCGAGCCGAGACATTCAACGCGTCGCGCCCGGCCGCATGGCCCGTCAGCGCCGTCGGGCCGCCTTGCGGCTCAGACGCATAGCGCCCGTTCTGCGGCCCCGGTGTCGGCACCCGGCCCGCGGCAAGCTCATCCAATATCCAGGTGAATTTTTCGGCTGTCAGATCCTCATAGTAATCCTTGCCGATCTGAACCATGGGCGCGTTTGAGCAGGAGCCCAGGCATTCGACCTCTTCCCATGAAAACGCGCCATCCGCAGACAGCGCGTGCGGCTCTGCCGCGATCTTGTCCTGGCAGATGCCGATAAGATCCTCGGCCCCGCAGATCATGCACGACGTTGTGCCGCAGACCTGCACATGCGCGATGGAGCCAACCGGCTGCAACTGGAACATGAAATAGAAAGTGGCAACCTCAAGCGCGCGGATATAGGCCATGCCCAACATATCTGCGACGTGTTCGATGGCCGGGCGGGTCAACCAACCCTCTTGTTCCTGGGCGCGCCACAGCAGCGGAATGATCGCGGATGCCTGTCGGCCTTCTGGATATTTGGTGATCTGCGCACGGGCCCAGTCAAGATTGGCAGGGGCGAAGGCAAAGCTTTCGGGTTGCGCGTGGTGAAGACGTCTCAGCATCAGGTCGTTCCCGTCGAATATCGTTGGCACGCTAGCTGCCAGAGTGCCGCCAAAATGTCCATGCGTCTCTTTTTACTTTGCGTCATGCTCAGGCTGTGCTGATGCGCACCGCAAGGGCATTGGCGAAGGCCTCTTTCGGGGTCAGGTCGGCCCGCCAAGGATCAGACAGGAATCGCGCCGCTGGCCTTGGCAGGCAGGATCAGGCTCATGGCCGAGCGACGCGCCTGCCCCGTCTCAGGGCTCACCTGTCAATCTCGCCGAACACCACATCCATGCTGCCGATGATGGCGGAGCAATCCGCCAGCATGTGACCATGTGCCATCCAGTCCATCGATTGCAGATGCAGATAGCCCGGCGCGCGGATCTTTGCCTTGTAGGGCCGGTTGCTGCCATCGGCGATCAGGTAGACGCCAAATTCACCTTTCGGGGCCTCGATGGCGGCATAGATTTCGCCGGCGGGCACGTGGAACCCTTCGGTATAGAGCTTGAAGTGGTGGATCAGCGCCTCCATCGAGGTCTTCATCTCACCGCGTTTCGGTGGGCTCAGCTTGCCACGCGCCATCACGTCGCCCTGCCCTTCGGGCGCGCGCAGCTTTTCGATCGCCTGATGCATGATGCGCAGGCTCTGGCGCATTTCCTCCATCCGGCACAGATAGCGATCATAGCAATCGCCATTCTTGCCAACGGGGATCAGGAAGTCGAATTCATCATAGCATTCATAGGGTTGCGCGCGGCGCAGATCCCAAGCCATGCCCGATCCGCGCACCATCACACCGGAATAGCCCCAATCCAGCGCGTCCTGTTCCGAGACGATGCCGATATCGGCGTTGCGCTGCTTGAAGATGCGGTTTTCGGTCAGCAACCCGTCGATATCGTCCAGCACTTTCGGAAATTCATTGGCCCAGGTCTCGATATCGTCCAGCAGATCGCCGGGCAGATCCTGATGCACGCCGCCGGGCCGGAAATAGGCCGCGTGCAGACGCGCGCCGCAGGCCCGCTCGTAAAAGATCATCAGCTTCTCGCGTTCCTCGAACCCCCAGAGCGGCGGCGTCAGCGCGCCGACATCCATCGCCTGCGTGGTGACGTTGAGAAGATGGTTCAGGATGCGCCCGATCTCGGAATAGAGCACCCGGATCAGGCTGGCGCGGCGCGGCACCTTCGCGCCGGTCAGCTTTTCGATGGCCAGACACCAGGCATGTTCCTGGTTCATCGGGGCCACGTAATCCAGCCGGTCGAAATAGGGCAGGCTTTGCAGATAGGTGCGGCTTTCCATCAGCTTTTCGGTGCCGCGATGCAACAGCCCGATATGCGGGTCACACCGCTGGATCAACTCACCGTCAAGCTCCAGCACCAGCCGCAGCACGCCATGCGCCGCCGGGTGTTGCGGGCCAAAATTGATGTTGAAATTCCGGATCTTCTGTTCGCCTGTCTGGGCGTCCTCGAAGCCGTTGCCGCCATCCATCATGCCAGCGCCTCCATGTTATCCGTCCAGCGTTGCGGCAGCGTGTCGAAACGCTGATGCACCGCATCATATTGAGGGGCGAGCCACGCAAGTGCGCGGGCGCGCTGCGCCTCGGTCATTGGTAGATTTTCACCGGCATGGACACGCGCCTCAACCCTTGCCGGGTGGTTTGACAGGCCCAAAAAGGCACAGATCCGCGCCACCGTGTCGGGCTGAAACAAGGTCTCGTAAAAGCCCAGGAAAAGCGTTTTGGGGTCCAGCGCCGCATCGATCCGCGCCAGCGTGGTGGCGTAATCGGAACGCGCCGTGATGGTCTGATCGTCGCCCGAGACGACCTTGTCCAGCAAAGCCGCCGCCGTTTCGGCCAGGCTGCCCGACCGACGCGCGGCGGCCATGCGGATATTGGACCAGAGCCGGTCCAGCGGGTCGCGCATCAGGAAAATGAACCGCGTCACCGGGGCCAGCCCCGCCATCCGGGTCAGTGTCGCCTGCGTCAGCGTCGCATAGGCAGGCGTGATGTCGCCCACCAGCCGCGCAGCCCCCGCGTCATGGGTCAGAAAATCGACGTAAGCCGCATCGGAGGGGTCCGCGATCACACTCAGCCAACGGTCATAGGCCCGCACCTCGCGCCGCAGCCGTTTGTCCAGCCGCGCATCACCTGTGGGCAGCCGCCCCGTCCGGCGCGCCTTTTCCTTTTGCATCCGGGCCACCTGCCGGTCGAATTTGCCGGTTTCACAGGTGTCAAAATAATGCAGCTCCTTGACGGCAGGTAAACGCACCTCAGGGTGCGCGGCAAGATAGCGGTAGAGCCAGGTGGTCCCCGCCTTGGCCGCGCCGATCCCGAAAAGGAGGGTTGCCTGCGTCATCATCAGCCTTTCGCGGCGTCGGGCTTTTCGTCGCCCGGCAGGATGTATTCGGCCCCTTCCCAGGGGCTCATGAAATCGAACTGCCGGTATTCCTGCACCAGGCTGACCGGCTCATAGACCACCCGTTTCAGGGCATCGTCATAACGCACCTCGGTATAGCCCGTGGTCGGAAAATCCTTGCGCAACGGATAGCCGCGGAACCCGTAGTCGGTCAGGATGCGGCGCAGGTCGGGATGGCCCGAGAACATCAGGCCGTACATGTCGAAAACCTCGCGCTCGAACCAGTTGGCTGCCGGATAGACCTCGGTAATCGAGGGCACGATATCGTTTTCACGCAGTTGCGCCTTCACCCGGATCCGGTGGTTTTGATACATGCTGAGGAAATGCCAGACCATATCGAACCGCTTTTCGCGGGACGGGTAATCGACGGCGGTGATATCCACCAGCGTCGAGAACTGACAGGCCCGGTCGGTCTTGAGAAACTCCATGAAACCCGGCACCGAAGCCAGGGTGATCTCCACCGTCACTTCGCCATGGGTTACATCGGTTCCGACAACGGCATCGCCCTGTTTCAGGGTGATCAGTTCCGCCAGTTCGCGCAATGCGTCGTCGCTCATTGCTTTGTCTCCACCAATAGCTCTGTGTGCAGGGTTGCCTCGGCATCATACTCGACAAAGAAGGGTGCCATGAAATCCGGCACCACCGCCATTGTAAGGCTATCGCCGGAAAACTTGCGCAGCGCGGCCTCGTCTTTCCACATGGTTGTTACGCTCACCCTGCACGGATCGCCTTCGCGCTCGCTCAGAAATGAAACACCGCGCCATCCGTCGATGCCACGCATTTGCGGCAATACACGGTCGCGGAACGCGCCAACCCAGGCATCCAGATCGGCCCGCATCACGGTGCCGTTCCAACGCCGTGCAATCGCGCCGCTCATCTCTCGATCGTCCCGGTGCGGCGGATCTTGCGTTGCAGTTGCAGCAGGCCGTAAAGCAGCGCCTCGGCCGTCGGCGGGCAACCGGGCACATAAAGGTCCACCGGCACGATCCGGTCACATCCGCGCACAACGCTATAGCTGTAGTGATAATAACCGCCGCCATTGGCGCAGGAGCCCATCGAGATCACATAACGCGGCTCGGGCATCTGGTCATAGACCTTGCGCAGCGCGGGGGCCATCTTGTTGGTCAGGGTGCCGGCCACGATCATCACATCGGATTGGCGCGGGGACGCGCGCGGCGCGATGCCAAAGCGTTCGGCGTCATAGCGCGGCATCGAGGTGTGCATCATCTCGACCGCGCAACAGGCCAGCCCGAAGGTCATCCAGTGCAGGCTGCCGGTGCGGGCCCAATTGATCAGGTCCTCGGACGTGGTCAGTAGAAACCCCTTGTCCTGCAATTCCGCGTTCAGCGCCTGCGTCGCGACCTCAGGATCGTGCCCGGCGGTGTTCTGCCCTGCCATCACTCCCATTCCAGGGCTCCTTTTTTCCACTCATAGGCAAAGCCGATCGTCAGCACGGCCAGGAAAATCATCATCGACCAGAACCCCAGCATCGACATCTCGGGGAACGCGACGGCCCAGGGAAAGAGGAAGGCAATTTCGAGGTCGAAAATGATGAAGAGGATGGCGACGAGATAGAATCGCACGTCGAATTTCATCCGCGCATCGTCAAACGCATTGAACCCGCATTCATAGGCCGAGACCTTTTCAGGATCCGGATTGCGCACCGCCAGAACAACGGCAGCAAGAAGAAAGACCAGCCCCAAAGCGACGGCAACGCCAAAAAACATCAGGACCGGGAGGTATTCCCGCAAAAGCTCGTCCATCGAAAGAGGCTCCTTTTTCCGCACGCATCGCGTGGCGTGGTGTCGAGATGTGGTTTAGCCCTGCCCCGGGGCGTGGTCAACCAAGCGCAGGCGCGGCAGATCGGCTAAATTGGCGCAATTCCACCCCGCGCGCCGCCCGCGTCCGCGTCGACGCGGACATGGGTCGCGGTTTCGAAACCGCGTCACCGCGCTTCATCGCGGCCAGATCACTGGAAACCAGTCATTGCGCAGGCCCTGCCCCGCCACCATGTCATGGCCCGGAAAGGGCGGCGAGGTGGGCCCCGGACGCTCGACATAACGCGCGTCATCCCCCACCAGCCGCAGCGAAAATGCCCGCCGCCGCGCAGCGCTCGTGTTGCCGCGCGCGCCGTGCAGGGTGGCGAAATGAAACGCCACCGCGTCGCCCGGCTGCATCGCCCATTCCAGCACGTCCATGCCCTCGGCATCGGGATCCGGCACCGGGATATAGGCCCCGTCATCGGGGAAAAACGCATCCTCCTTGAGCCAACGCGTCGGCAAGACCGGTTTCGGCCAGCGATGCGACCCGGCCACCAGCCGCAGCGTGGCATCCGTCACCGGATCCAAAGGCGACCAGAAACTGACCGTTTGCCGCCCTTCGACAAAGTAATAGGGGCCATCCTGATGCCAGGGCGTCGGTTTGGAGGTGCCCGGTTCCTTGACCAGCACATGATCGTGAAAGACCTGCACCGTTTGCGAGTCCATCAATTGCGCCGCGACCTCTGCGGCGGGGCTTTCGCGGATCACCTGTTGAAACTCGGCGATCCGGGTCCAGTTGCAGTAATCGTCGAAGAACCGCCCGCCTTCGCCGGGCTGAAGGTTCTCGGCCGCATAGGGCCCGGGATCGGCCATGTTGCGCGCAACGCCTTGGCGCAGGGTCTCGACGTGATCGGCGAACAACCCCTTGATCAGCACCGCCCCGTCGCGGGCATAGGCATCAATCTGGTCTTGCGTGGCGGAAACGGTCATGGCGGCGTCCTTTTGCCTCGGGCGGGATACAGACACAGAATGCCAAACCGGCGTGCGGGGCAAGAGTGGGCCGCGCGGTTCAGCCGAGGCCCACGACAATGGCCGCCGCCAACATGGTGCCCATGACCGGGGCCCAGAGCCGCCGTTCAGAGCGCGCAGGCGATAGCAAACTGGCCAGAAAGCTGAGTGCCGTCAGCGCCACCGCCAATCCGAACCCCAACCCCGGGGCCAGCCCCGCGAGCCCCGCCCGCGCCAGCACAGCCCATGCCATGGCACCCCAAAGTGCGGCCTGAAACACCGCCAGCGCCCGCATTCTGGCGGGCAACCGGCCGGGATTAACCGCGCCAAGCGTCAGATGCCCCCAGGGCGCACCCGCCGCCAGGGCCAGCTGAAAGAGCGCGGCAATCGCGGCCAATCCGGCATAGAGCGCCGCCGCCAACGCAATCATCCCTGCACCCATCCCGGCTTGCGTTTCTCAAAGAACGCGGCAATGCCGTCGCGTGCCTCGTCGCTTTCCCACCGTTCCACCAGTGCGTCGATGGTCATGGCAACCGTGGCGTCATCGACGCGCGGCTCCAGCTTGGCGACCAGCGCCTTGGCCTCGGCAACGGCCCCCGGTGCGCAGGCCAGATAGGGCATCACCTCGGCCTCGACCGCCGCGTCCAGATCGTCGACCGGCACCGCGCGCGCCAGCAGCCCCAGATCGACCGCCTCCGCCGCCTCGAAAATCCGCGCCGACATGAACACGCGCCGCGCCCTTGCCGCGCCCATCCGGGCCACGACATAGGGCCCGATGGTGGCGGGGATTAGGCCAAGCCGGGTCTCGGTCAGGCCGAATTTTGCCCCCTCGACGCCAATCGCGACATCGCAAACCGACATCATGCCGATACCGCCGCCAAAGGCCTGCCCCTGCACCCGGCCGATCAGGGGTTTCGGCATCCGGTCAAGCGCGCCCAGCATCGCGGCCAGCTTTTGCGCCTCGGCGGCGCGCGTCGCGGCGTCGGCCGCCATCTGGTCCTGCATCCAGCCCAGATCGCCACCGGCGCAAAAGCTGCGCCCGGCCCCTGTCAGCACCACCACCCGCACCGCCGGGTCGCGGCCCAACCGTTCGGCGGCCTCGGTCAGCTCGGCAATCATCTGCGCCGAGAGCGCGTTATGCTTGTCGGCCCGGTTCAGCGTCAGCGTGGCAATGCCCAGATCATTGGCGTAAATTTCTATCGTTTCCATCTGCCTACCCTTTCCGCATTGCGCGCGCCATGCCTGCGGCCTGTGCAATCACGCCCATATCCAGCCCGGTCTCATATCCCAGATCCGCCAGCCACGCGGCCACCGCCTCGGTCGCCACATTGCCTTCGGCCCCCGGCGCATAGGGGCACCCGCCCAGCCCGCCAACGGCGCCGTCAAAGACCCGCAAACCGCGTGCCAGCGACACCTCGATATTGTCCAGCGCCCGACCGCTGGTGTCATGAAAATGCCCGGCCAGCTTCTCGGCTGGCATTTCGTCCAACACCCGCGCCAGCATGGCATCAACCCGCTCGGGCTGCCCCTGCCCGATGGTATCGCCCAGCGAGATCTCGTAGCAGCCCATATCGCGCAGCTCTTCTGCGACGCGCGCCACCTGATCGGGGCTGACCGGCCCATCAAACGGGCAGTCCGTGACGCAGGAGATGTAACCGCGCATCGGGATCCCGTCGGATTTCGCCGCCTCGGCCACCGGGCGAAACCGCTCCAGGCTTTCGGCAATCGTGGCGTTCAGATTGGCGCGCGAAAACCCCTCCGATGCCGATCCGAAAATAGCAATCTCATCGGCACGGGCGGCTTTTGCGCCCTCATAGCCGCGCATATTTGGCGTCAGCGCGGCATAGGAAACGCCCGGTGCCCGCGTGATACCGGCCAGAACCTGCGCGGAATCCGCCATTTGCGGCACCCATTTCGGGCTCACGAAACTGGCCACTTCGATGCGCCGAAACCCCGCGCCGCTCAAACAATCCACCAGCGCGATTTTTTCGGCCGTCGGGATCGCCCGCGTCTCGTTCTGCAACCCGTCGCGGGGGCCAACCTCGAAAATCTCGACATAGTCCATTACCCCGCCTCCCAGGGCGCATAATAATCACGGGTATAGAGCCGGACCTCTTCGTCGGGGATCGGCGTCGAGGCCACAAAACCGGGCCGCGCGGTGATCCGGTCATACCAGGCCACCAGCGCCGGGTAGGGCGTGATCCGGGCGAAATGGCGGGCCATGTAGATCGCCTGCCCGACCGATATATCGGCGGCGGAAAACCCTCCATCCAGCAGGTAGTCGCGCCCCTTGAGCCGCGCCTCGACCGCCTCATAGCATTTCTCGATGCGCCGGGCCTCGATCTTCATCACCACCGGGCTGCGCATGGCATCGTCAAAGAGCGCCACATGCTGCTGTGTGAGGGCCGCGATATGCTGGCTGATGGTCTCCGCGAAATGCACATAGATCAACCAATCGGCGCGCTCAGGGTGCCCCGGCGCGCGGCCCAGCCCGGCCACGGGGAACCGCTCACAGAGGATCTCGGTAATGGCCCCGGTTTCCCAATAGCTGCGCCCGTCCATCTCCAGCGCCGGCACCCGGCCAACCGGGTTCAACGCCAGAAATTCGGCGCTGCGCAGCGTCTTGTCGAAAGGCCAGGTTTTCAGCTCGAACGCCACACCCAACTCATGCAGCAGCCACAGCGTCCGCATCGACCGGCTCTGCGCGACATGGTGCAGCCGTATCATCGCGCGGCCCCGGCCATTTGATGCATGCGCCGCCTGCCACTTGCACGCCTCATGCCTCATCCTCCAGCTTGATCAGGGCGGCCCCGGCCTCAACCTGCGCCCCCGCCGCTGCCAGCACCTCCTCGACCACGCCATCGCGCCCGGCGCTCAGCGTATGCTCCATCTTCATCGCCTCCAGTATCGCCAACCGGTCGCCCTGCGTCACCGCCTGACCCGGTTCCACAAAAACCGCCTTCACCAGCCCCGGCATCGGGGCCTCGATCACGCCCGCGCCCACCCCGGCCTCGGTTGCGACATCCAATGGGTCGCGCAGATCAAAGCGGTAGGCATTGCCCCAGAACACGCTCAGCGCCGGATCGTGGCGCACGATATTGGCAGAGACCGGCGCATCATCGATCCGCCAGCGTTCGCCGTCGCGCTCCACTACGTGAACCGCATCACCGATGGTGACCCGGAACCGCCCCGCCGCCAGGGTCTCGACCTCAGCCGCCAGATCCTCGCCGCGATAGCCGATGGCCACGCTTTGCCGCAAAGGCCGCCAGAGCGTAAACCCCTCAACGTCACCGCCCGCGCGATGCAGGTCCAACGCCGCCAGCGCCGCCAGCGACCGGGCCCGCGAACAGGCCACCGGTGCCGCGACCAGCATCTCCAGATCACGCTCAATCAGCCCGGTATCGACGGCACCGGCGGCAAAGCCTTCATGCCGGGTCAGCGCCCGCAAAAACGCCAGATTGGTGACAGATCCCGCCACTTCGGTGCGCGACAATGCCCGCTCCATCTGCCGCAACGCCACGTCACGTGTCGCCCCATGGGTGATGATCTTGGCAATCATCGGATCGTACCAGGGGCTGATGGTATCGCCCTGCCGCACGCCGGTATCGGCCCGCGCACCCGGCGGAAAGACCAGATGCGACAGCGTGCCGGTCGCGGGCAAAAACCCTTTCGGCACATCCTCGGCATAAAGCCGCGCCTCAAAGGCGTGTCCGGTGATCGTCAGATCCTCCTGCGCACATGGCAAAGCCTCGCCCGCCGCAACGCGCAATTGCCATTCCACCAGGTCGACCCCGGTAATGGCCTCGGTGACAGGATGTTCCACCTGCAACCGGGTGTTCATCTCCATGAACCAGAACCGATCCGGGCGCAGCCCGTCCGAGCCGTCGACAATGAACTCGACCGTGCCCGCGCCGGAATAGCCGATGGCCTCGGCGGCGCGCACTGCCGCCTGCCCCATCGCGGCGCGCATCTCGGGCGTCATGCCGGGGGCCGGGGCCTCCTCGATCACCTTCTGATGGCGGCGCTGCAACGAACAATCGCGCTCAAAAAGATGCACTGCATTTGTGCCATCGCCAAAAACCTGCACCTCGATATGGCGGGGCTTTTGCACGAACTTCTCGATCAATACGGCATCGTTGCCAAAAGCCGTGCGGGCCTCACCCATGGCGCTGGCCAGCGCGTCGGCGAAATCGGCAGGGGCCTCGACCTTGCGCATCCCCTTGCCGCCGCCGCCCGCCACGGCCTTGATCAGCACCGGGTAGCCGATGGCATCGGCCGCCCCCGACAGATGTTCGGGATCCTGGTTCGCCCCGTGATAGCCCGGCACGACAGGCACGCCCGCGCCCTCCATCAGAACCTTGGCCGCATCCTTCAAACCCATCTTGCGAATGGCGTCACCCGAGGGGCCGATAAAGATCAGCCCCGCCGCCGCAACCGCATCGACGAAATCGGGGTTCTCGGACAAAAACCCATACCCCGGATGGATCGCCTCGGCCCCGGTCGCAAGGGCTGCCTCGATGATCGCATCGCCGCGCAAATAGCTCTCGGCGGGCGCAGACCCGCCAATATGGACCGCCTCATCGGCCAGATCCACATGGGCCGCATGCGTATCGGCATCGGAATAGACCGCAACGCTGCGCACTCCCATCTTGCGCGCTGTCGCGATCACCCGGCAGGCGATCTCACCCCGGTTCGCAATCAGGATCTTAGAAAACATCGCAGCCGCCCCCAATACACCCCATTTCAGACCCCTTCATCTTGGCCGAAATACCTCGGGGA
>Ga0316204_10010983_pt1 | contig 11486 bp, 13 predicted proteins | sample 6monrhotite_MG_2_FD_205661 | JGI IMG/M metagenome (GOLD analysis project Ga0316204, IMG submission 205661) | Microbial mat bacterial communities from mineral coupon in-situ incubated in ocean water Damariscotta River, Maine, United States -... | ecosystem: Environmental > Aquatic > Marine >...
CGTTCGTCGTGAACGGCCCATTCCTGCCGTTCGCACCGCCTCGGTCATGCTGCAGTGCGGCCTCTCATTGCCGACTTTCGCCGCAACCGCAAAACCAGATGGTGGGTGAATTCACACAATGCGGGACGAAATTAGCTTTCGCTGCATTTGCGGCAATGACGGCTTTGGGCTTTAGACGCAGACAAATTACTGTCCTGCGTCAGCCAAGCGGATGTTTGCGGTAGCAGATAGCATAAGCTTGATCGTACGAATGATCGTGGCCTGCCTTGTTGTACATGGGAACCTCAACCAAAGTTAGGTCCGTAATAGCGCCGTGCGTCTCAAGGTCGCGGATCACTGGGTCGAAGTCAGCTTCTAGGTAGAATGCTTTGTTAACGCCGATGACAAAAAGCGCGTCCGGTCGAGCAATGTCGAGAAGGCTTTCGAGCGGGGCTGGCCCTAAATGCCCGGACGTGAATGTTCCAGCGGACACAACCGCACCGTAGGCATTCTTGATCGGTCCAAGGTCAGCCATTAGGTCGGCTTGGATCGTCTTCCGGTATAGTGCTTTTTTGCGCGAGATTGCTAACATTTCTTCGGAAATATCAATGCCGTCAATCTGGTCCGGGTTTATCGCCAATGCCTCCGCTACCAAGCCGGTACCGCAGCCGATATCCGCGATAGGCAGATGGTCTGTATCAGCATGTTCCCGGTATAAAGTTGCAATAGCATTGGGGTATTCCCATCCCAACGCGTCCGCAAATTCGGCATCATATGTCTCAGCGAATTCGTCGTAGTAGACTTTGTTATCTTGCGGTGTCGCAAGTTTATAAGCGTTTTCGAGGAGTGTCTGCCCTTTGCTCTTTGCTGTCATATGATGCTCTTGGTTTCGGATGGATCTGGAAATCGTGCTTTGATCAAATCTTGGAAGCTTTTTGGGTAACCGACTCGAATACGTAACCAAGCCTCGGCGAAGCCGGGAGCCTGCATGTGGCGCTCAAGAGCGTTCAAATAGGCATCCCATACCTCATCTTCCACTAATTCGCGTTCATGTTGCATGTAGGCGGAGTAGATCAATGAGAAGTAGGTCCCAACGCCGCGTTCATATTGATACTGCTCGACTTCGCTAAGCTCGGATGGATTTGCGCCGCCCTTGGTCATCAACTCCGCGTTCTCTGCGAGAAGGCCAAAAACCTCCCGTTCAAGCGTCATCAGTGACTGGACAGTGGCGCCCTCAATCGCGCGTGCATTGTGTCGCACTTCATAGATCAAGAAAATGATAGAGATAACGACACCAATCGCTCCGGCAACAGAAGCGATTCCTTCGATTGCGGGCCAGTTCAGATTGCTAAGCATTTCTCTTTGACTTCTTGGTTGCCATCCATTCACCGTAGCTCGGATTATGACAGCTTTGCTACTTTTTTGGTTTGTCTGCTGAGAGTGCGGACATTTAGGCACCATGCAGCATCGGTCAATAAGGGCTCGCTGCCGCCATTAGATCGATCGCAGCAATCTTGGACTGAGCCACGGGATAGTCGACGAGAACGGCCCTTTCCGGACTTTGACCGAGTCCTAGCTCCGCTGCGGTGCGGCCCCTCATTCCGGACTTTCGCTGCAGGTGCAAAATCCACGACAGTTGAATTCACACACTGCGGACAAGGCTGCCGTTCCTTGCTCTGGCTTGAAGGTCCGTTCGTGGCCAAAGAGGGCCGTCATCATCCGATCAAATCCGGCGATTGCGAGAGAGTCGTTCGCACACGGCATTACTTCCTTAGACAGCTAATCTCGTAGATCGCCAGGAACGAAATTGTGGCGCAAAACGTGCACGTTCTGCGGAAGTAATTATTAGATGCTGAGATCGGTCCCTCCTCGAACAAAGCCGAATGGCGAAGCTTGGTCATGCGTCCACTATTGCCCGAACCAAGCTGGCATGGTTGACTGCCAATTCAATCGGGGCTGCCCCGAAATCAAAGGAGAATAAAATGAAATCCTTGAAATTGGCCGTACTCGGAGGCGCGTTGAGCTTGTCGGCGATGGGTGTCTCTGCAGAAACGTTTCGCTGGGCTTCTACCACAGATCCACAAACGATGGACCCACATGCCGTAAACTCGGCCCCTGTGTTGTCATTCTTGAACAATGTCTACGAGGGGCTTGTCCGTCGTGGGCAAGACATGTCGATCGAACCGTCTTTGGCGACGTCTTGGGAACCGCTGAGCGGTGAAAACGGCTGGCGTTTCACGCTGCGTGAGGGGGTAACGTTCCAAGATGGCTCTGCCTTCACGTCTGAGGACGTGATGTTTTCTTATCAACGTGCGTCCAATGAAGCGGCGGACGTACGCTCCTGGTTTGCGCCAGTGTCGGACGTGCGTGTCGTCGATGACTTCACGATTGAATTTGTCACCTCCGCGCCCAACCCGCTGTTTCCCGATTCAATTGCGAACTTCATGATCCTTGATAAGGACTGGGCCGAAACGAACGATGCGGCCCTCCCAGCGCGCGATGCAGAAAACTTCGCCACCATGAACGTCAATGGCACGGGTCCTTTCACATTGGCCAGCCGCGACCCCGGCGTGCGCACGACACTAACTCCAAATGAAAGCTGGTGGGGCGACGTCGACCACAATATCACCGAGGCCGTATTTACACCGATCGGCAATTCCGCGACGGGCCTTGCGGCGCTCCTATCGGGCGAGGTTGATTTCATCCAGCCGATTCCGTTGCAGGACGTTGCTCAAGTCGAAAGCCGCGATGGATTTCAGGTCCTGGAGGGCGAAGAAACCCGCGTGATCATGTTTGGCTTCGGCCACGAACACGACGCACTGCTGTATTCATCAGACGTGACAGACGCTAACCCGTTTGCCGACCCGCGTGTGCGTCTGGCAGCGGCCCATGCTTTGGACATCGCGTCCATCGACCGCGTGTTGTTCCGAGACAAAATCGAAGCTGCAAGCCAGTTGGTTCCAGCCGGCATTTCAGGGTTTTCTGAAGCGAACCAAGATCGCCCGGCGTTTGATCCTGAACGCGCCAAAGAGTTGTTGGCAGAGGCCGGGTATCCAGACGGGTTCTCTTTCGGTTTGAAATGCCCCAATGACCGCTACATCAACGACGAAGCGCTGTGTCGTGCGGCGGCATCTATGTTTGCAGCCGTCGGTTTGGATGCGGAACTGACCACCGGTCCAGTGCGCGATTACTGGCCGCAGCTGCGTGAAGATGACTTTGATATGTATCTGTTGGGTTGGTCGCCGGGCACATTTGACATGGAACACCCGATCCGGTTCCTGATGCACAGCCAAGACGATGAGCGTAAATTGGGCTCGTGGAACTTCGGCAATTATTCCAACGCGCGCGTTGATGAATTGCTGCCAATGATCCAGCAGGAAATCGATCCCGCCGCGCGTCAGGCGTTCGTCGACGAGGTCGTGGCCATAACACAGGAAGAAGTCGCCTATATCCCACTTTATACGCAACCGCTCATCTGGGCCGCCAAAGACAACATCGACCTGACACAACGTGCGGATAACTTCTTCATGTTGCGCTGGGTGACGGTGAACTGATGTAGACCTAGAGCGAAAGGGCGATGGCATATTTCATTCTGAAACGGATGGTTCAATCCGTTTTCGTGATGCTGGCCGTCGCCTTTTTGGCCTTTTCTCTGTTCCGGTTCGTGGGGGACCCGATCACCCAGATGACAGGGGTGGAAACCTCTGTTGCGGACCAGGAACGGTTGCGCGAAGAGCTAGGGCTGAACGACCCGTTCGTCTATCAGTTCGTGCGCTTTACTGGCGATATGTTGAAGGGCGATTTTGGTTTCTCCTATCGGACCCGACAACCCGTAGCAGACATGATTGCCAGCCGTATTCCTGCAACATTGGAACTGGGCGTGGTGGCATTGGTCATCTCGCTTCTCGTGGGGGTGCCCGCGGGGGTATATACGGCGTTGAAGCCGCGCGGCGTGCTGACACAGACCATTTTGATGACCACCCTTGTGGGTGTGTCTATTCCGACGTTTGTGATCGGGATCATGTTGATCTTTATTTTCGGTGTGCAATTGGGCTGGTTGCCAACGTTTGGACGCGGCGGGACGGTTCAAATTGGCGGTTGGGAAAGTTCACTGTTCAGCATCGATGGGTGGCGGGCTCTGCTGCTTCCAGCGATTACCCTTGGCGTTTACCAACTGACTTTGACGATGCGGCTGGTGCGCGCAGAGATGATGGAAGTCATGCGATCCGACTACATCCGATTTGCAATGGCCCGCGGAGTTCCAATGAGGCGGCTTCACTACAAGCATGCGCTTGCCAATACGATGGTGCCAGTGATCACGATCATCGGGCTGCAATTTGGCGGGGTCATTGCCTTTTCCATCGTCACCGAAAGCGTGTTCCAATGGCCCGGCATGGGGTTGTTGTTCCTTGAATCGATCCGCTTCGTCGATATCCCCGTGATGGGCGTCTACCTGGTCGTGATCGCGTTTTTCTTCGTGCTGGTGAACCTTGTCGTTGATTTGCTCTACGTCGCCATTGATCCGCGCCTGCGGATAAAAGACCTGTCATGATCGAATTTCTGAAAAAATACGAAGGGCTCTGGCTGTTCGTCCATTCCCCCGCCGCCATGATCGCCGCCTTCGTTGCCGCCCTGATCATGCTGGGCGCTGTATTTGCGCCATGGTTGGCGCTGGTGAACCCCTATGATCTGTCCTCGTTCAGTCTTTTCGATGGGCTGTTACCGCCAGCCTGGCAAGACGGCGCTAACCCCAAATACCTGCTGGGCACTGATGATCAGGGCCGCGACATGATCTCGTCGATATTATACGGCGCGCGATTGTCGCTGGTGATTGGCCTGTCTGCCCTAACTATCGCCGCCGTGCTGGGTGTGGGGCTTGGACTTGCTGCCGGATATTATGGCGGGCGGTTTGATGCTATCGTGATGCGCATCGCCGATGTGCAACTGGCCCTCCCTGCAATCTTGACCGCATTGCTGATTGACGGTATCGCACGGGGCATTCTTCCCGCCGCCATCCAACAAGATTTACGCGTGGCGGTTTTGACCTTTGCGATCGCGCTCTCACTTTGGGTGAACTTCGCCCGTACGGCGCGCGCGTCGACTTTTGTGCAGATGAACAAAGAATACGTGCAGGCCGCGATCATGATGGGGCAAAGGCCGACGCGAGTGATGTTCGTTCACATTCTCCCCAATATCCTTGGACCACTTCTTGTCATCATGACCGTCGATTTGGCATCGGCTATTCTGCTTGAGGCTACATTGTCATTCCTTGGCATTGGTCTGCCCGCGGACAGCCCAAGCCTGGGCACGCTGATCCGCATCGGCATGCAGTTCCTGCTGTCAGGCGAATGGTGGATTTTGTGGATCCCCACCTTGTTCCTCGTGGCGCTGGTGGTGTCGATCAACATTCTCGGCGATTTCCTGCGCGTCATTTTTAACCCGAGGTTGCGCTAGATGCTGACGATCAAGGACCTCACCGTTAAGTTTCCGTCACGCTTTGGCGATTTCACCGCCATCGAAGATGTTGATATGACGATCAAGCCAGGTGAGATTCACGGGTTGGTCGGGGAAAGCGGGGCGGGCAAATCCACCGTCGGCGCGGCTGTGATCGGGTTGTTGCAGGCACCGGGGTTTGTGGCGCACGGCTCGTTGACTTTGGGCGATACCGACCTGAGGGACCTCACAGTTGCACAAGCCCACAAAGTACGTGGCGACCGGATTTCGATGATCTTTCAGGATCCACAAACCAGCCTGAACCCGTTGATGACCATTGAAGACCAGCTAATCGAGACCATTCAGGCCCATTCGGATGCAAGCGAAAGTGCGGCCCGCAAACGGGCTGTTGATCTGCTGGAAGAGATCGGGATCGAGAACGCGGCCCAACGGATCAAAGCCTATCCACATCAGTTTTCTGGCGGAATGCGCCAACGGGTGGTGATCGCGCTGGCCATCAGCACCGATCCCGAATTGATTATCGCGGATGAACCGACAACGGCGCTGGATGTGGCCGTTCAATCGCAGGTCCTCGACTTGATCCAGCGGCTGGCGAAAGAACGCCAAATCGCGTTCATGCTGATCACACATGACATTGGCGTAATTGCTCAAGTGGCCAACCGCGTCACCGTAATGCGCAAGGGGCGGGTGATGGAAACCGGTGACACTGCGCAGGTCTTGGGGGCACCCAAACACCCCTACACCAAAGCCCTCATGGATGCGGTGCCCCCGTTGGATCGCAAATTGGACCGCTTCCGCGTTCCAGATGTCGATGGCACCGTCGCGGCCGATGGCGACGTCGCGGAAAACTGGCTGCTTGAGGGGCAGCAACACGAACGGACAGGCATGTCCTTGAACAATCTGACCGTGCAGTTCGCTGGGCCGCGCACATCGCTATTTCGCAAACCGTTGCCTTACGTCGCGTTGGATGAAGTCACGCTAAACATCAAGCCCGGATCGATCATGGGGCTGGTCGGCGAAAGCGGGTCGGGAAAATCAACGCTGGCCAAGGCCATCACAGGATTGGTGACGCCCAGCAGTGGCGAAATGGTTTTGGGCGGCACAGAATTGCCCTACGGAAAATCGCGCAGCCGCCATCACCCGTCGCGCCAATTGGTTCAAATGGTGTTCCAGGATCCTTACTCGAGCCTGAATTCCCGCCACCGGATCGGCGATATCCTGGCAGAACCTTTGTGGCTTTATGGCTTTGTAAAGGAAGCAGCTGAACGCGAGAAACTGGCGGCATCCATGTTGTCGCTTGTCGGGATGCAGCCTGATGCGATAACGAAATATCCGCATCAGTTCTCGGGTGGTCAGCGCCAACGCATCGCCGTGGCGCGCGCACTCTTGGCACGTCCCCGTTTCTTGATCTGTGACGAACCAACATCGGCCCTGGATGTCTCGATTCAGGCCGAAATCCTAAACCTGCTAAAAGACCTGCAAAGCAAGTTTGGCCTGACGATCCTTTTCATCAGTCATAACCTCGCCGTTGTGCGTCAAATGGCAGACGACATTGCGGTGCTGCGCAACGGGATGATCGAAGAAGTGGGCGAAACAAGCGCGGTCTATACAACGCCACAAGCCGGTTACACGAAATCGCTGCTGGAGCTAACACCAGTGATGCCTACATCTTGGCCGGCCTGAGCCATGATGAAACTTTACGGTTTTGATACCATCAACACCCTAAAGGTTTTGATGTTTCTGCTGGAGACGGAGGAAGAGTTTGAGTTCGTCCCCGTAAACATCCGCACGGGCGAACAACATACTCCCGGTTTCCGCGCTGTTAATCCTGCTGGAAAAGTGCCTGTGCTCAGTGATGGAGTACACCACCAAACCGAGTCCAATGCGATCCTGCTTAGCTTGGCAAATAGGACAGGATGGGGGTTGGCAAGGGGTGCGACCGGGCATGATAAATTGCTCGCGTGGCTGTTTTATCAAGCCTCTACCCAGGGACCGCATTTTGGACAGATAGAGCACTGGACCAAGTTCGCGAAGAAGCCCAATCCCGGTGCATTGGCCCATCATCGCGCGATCGCAAATGACACAATTGCGTTTCTGAACGAAAAGATGATCGGGCGGAACTACATTTGCGGAGAATCCTACACAGTGGCGGATATTGCGCTTTTCCCTTGGTTGCACATTCACGAACACCTTGGTCTATCGTTGGAAAAGGCAAGCGAGATCGCCGGCTGGCTTGAGCGGGTTAGGAATAGGCCTGCCACCCTAGAGGCCCGTGCATTCTTTGGTCCGAGTTCGATTTCTTAGATTGGATCGATATTTGGGTATGGCCAACTTCTGACACCTCCGGAAATTCAAACCCGCTTTAGTCACGCGCCTCGACGAACTTGCGGGCGCAGCGAAGGTTAGCTCTACCGCAACTAGCCGCCATCCGTTTAGTTTGCAGCATCGGTCAAGAAGGGCTCACTGCCGTTATTAGATCGAGCGCAGCATTTGGCCCGACTGATCAATCGGCCCCTGCCACTGACGGCCCTTACCTGCCTTTCGCCGGTCGATCTGGTGCTGCGGTGCAGCTTCCCCAGAACAGCCATTCGTCGGTGGCGCAGCATTTTTTCGGCTGAATCGTCGGTCAGCGGACAAAGTGTGAATTCGCTGCATGTGCCCCAATGGCAGGAATCTACACATTGCGACCGGAATCAAAATCGTTGCCAGAAAGAATCAACAATTCTAACGTCCTTTCAACACCCCGCGACATGCGCATATTGGATAAAGAAGGGGCTGCCATATGTTTCCCAAAGTTATGTCAGGTGTTTATCTGACCCGCCACGGAGGTCCTGGCGCGTTGGAATGGCGGGATGATATCCCAGTACCGCTGCCGGACGCCGGGCAAGTCCTGGTCAAGGTGCTGGCGGCAGGGGTAAACAACACCGATATAAACACCCGCGTCGGCTGGTATTCTTCGGATGTCTCAGGCGCCACGGAAGATGTCATCGAAAATGCCGATATCGAGGCTGGTGGGTGGGGCGGTGCGATTGGCTTCCCACGCATTCAAGGTGGGGATATTTGCGGCGCGGTCGTTGCGATCGGGGAAGGAGTCACGTCTGTTGAGCTTGGAGCAAGGGTGACCAGCCAGATCAACATTCCAAGACCAACGCCTGAAAATCCCTTTGCCTATGTGGCCCTTGGTTCGGAACTGGATGGGGCCTTCGCAGAATACTGTCTGTTGCAGGAAGACGAGATTTTCAATGTCAGCGCTTCACCGCTTTCGAACGAGGAAATTGCCGCGATCCCGTGCGGCTTTGGCACCGCCTACAACTTGCTGTCCCGATCTGGCGTTCGCGAGGGGCAAAGGGTCTTGGTCACGGGCGCATCCGGCGTTGTCGGCCTTGCGGCGGTGCAACTGGCCGCGCTGCGCGGCGCACGGGTAACCGGGATAGCTGCAGACGAAAAGTCCGTGGTTGTGCGCGAGGCCGGTGCCGTCGAAGTGTTGCCACGTTCAGCGGCACTCCCAACCCAACGGTTCGATGCAGTAATTGATGTCGTAGCGGGAAAGGTCTGGCCTGATCTGATCCGCGCCCTGAAACCAGGTGGCCATTATGCCGTTTCGGGTGCAATCGCCGGGCCCATTGTCGAGGCCGATTTACGCGAGATCTACTTGACTGACATCACCATTCACGGATGTTCTTTCATGTCGCTTGAGGTATTCTCAGGCTTGGTCGATCTGGTGATTGAAGGGCGGGTGAAACCATCCATCGCCAAAACCTATCCAATGCGCGGCATTGCACAGGCTCAAGCGGACTTTCAGTCTAAGCGAAGTGCGGGCAAACTAATCCTCCTGCCGTGAGGAAACCTCGGATACAGGCAGATATGTTTTTTTAAGAGGTGGCTGTCAGATAATCGACGTTTCCACTGAAGCCGATTTGGCGGTTTGACATTGTTGCGGTACTTCAGAAACCTCTTTCGTAAAGCTAGCTGGCAGAGTTTGAGGGGCTTGGCCCCCAGTTTTCTGGCCGCTGGCCCGGCGATCATTCAGACCTGATCAGCGTTTTTAAATATTTGCGCGTTTCATCGTCCCATGAACTGGGGTCTTCGCCATGGGCAACAACTGCATGCAGTTCCATTAACTTCCACACTTCGTCCTCGGTCGAGGCGATGACTTTCCCCGGGCAGGATTCCATGCCTTCGCAATCCTTGCAGGCGTATGAATATGCAGTGCTCATCCTATCTTCCTTTTCATCCTTTGAACTGTCATGATTCAGAACTCCTGAAATGTCGGAAGGTTGTCGGCGAGTTTGATCCACGGCTGCTGGTGAGAAACAAAAACATGGGCCTTGGGCTCGACAATCGACGGGTCATCCAGCGTGGACGCAGTGAACCAAGCATCCGCGCTCCAGTCCTGATCCTCGACATCTGACTGGGCGGCATAAGTCAGCGTTGTGCCACAATCCCGGCAGAAGCCCCGCGTGATCCCCGGCGATTTCTGGAACGTCTTGATCTCGCCTTTTGTCACCTCGAAATCTTCTGCCGCAACCTTTGCCCAAGTCATAAATGCACCGCCGAGCGCTAACTGGCACGACCGGCAGTGACAATGTGCTGACCATTCAGGCGGGCGGGCGATCTGATAGCGGACGGCACCGCAATAACACCCACCATTTAGTTTTTCCATCTCTTCACACATCCCTGCGCTAGCTCACTGCAAACCAAAGCCTTTACTCCGCAGCCGCGGTTTCGGCCGTAAGTTGGTTTGTTGCAGGTTCATTATTGCCTTAACGATTGGGCTATGCGACTCAATTATCATAGGAACTCATTAGAAAAGCTATCATATGGACTGGATGACCTTGCCGCCGCTGAACAGTCTCCGCGCGTTTTCGTCGGTTGCTGAGAACGGTAGCTATACAATGGCGGCAGAACGGCTGAACGTGACCCAGGCTGCCGTTAGCCAGCAAGTGAAGACACTGGAAAAGCACCTTGGCACAGCATTGGTCACAAAACGGGGGCGGGGGATCGAGTTGACTAGTCCCGGCATCCGTCTTGCCCGCGAGTTGGGCATTGGATTTGAAATTATAGGCAGAGGCGTGGAGCGCTTATCTGAGGACGCGGCGAACCGACCCATACAAATAACCATGTCGCCCGCCTTTGCTGTGGAATGGCTGATGCCAAGGATGGCGGAGTTTCAGCGGGAACACCCGGAGATCACGTTGATGCTCAACCCCACGACAAAAGTGGTGGAGTTGAAACCGGGCGGTATTGACGTGGCGATCCGTTATCGCGACAAACGGCGGCCCGGCCCGGATGTCGAAGCCATTTTGGTCTCGGACATGATTGTGATCGGGGCGCCATCACTTATTGAGAACAGGGATCTTCGCGACCCGGCCTCTCTGGTCGATCTACCGTGGCTGCAGGAACTTGGCACAAATGAAGCGGCGGAATGGCTCACCTTTCATGGGGTAATCCCGGATCGGCCCCTGACCTTGAACCACATGCCTGGAAACCTAATCATGACGGCGGTTCGGCGTGGCGATGGCATTACCTATACGGCGCGCGCGTTTTTCAGGGAGGATCTTGAGGCTGGCAAGGTCGTCGAACTATTTTCCGAACCGCTTTTTGGCGTCTATTACATCCAGACGCCGCAAGAACATGAACGCGCTGACGCAAAGACCTTTCTGACCTGGCTCAGGTCGAAAGCAGAAACCGTTTCTGCCCCAACTATGGAAAGTTGACCAAGTTCAGATCGATAGGCTCGCAGATGCCCAAGGTTTCGCTGTCTCTTGCGAATGGCCGGTTTCAGCGCTTCGAGTCAAAATTGGCGCGGTGCAGAAAACAGTAAAACGGGCTCTCAGCGGCCTTGCGGCGGTGCAGAGATATACCTAATTTCAATGTCACTTGAATGTCCGGTCCCGAAAGGCGGGCATTCTGGGCTCGCGCTTGCAGCGAAAGTCCGGAATCCGCCCTTGGTGTCGATCGACATGAACGGCCGCAAAGGGGTCATCCAAAAAACAGTTCTAGCGTATCGCTCTTGATCGGCGCTATAAATAAACTCATCTACGCTTATTTCA
>Ga0316204_10010984_pt1 | contig 11486 bp, 10 predicted proteins | sample 6monrhotite_MG_2_FD_205661 | JGI IMG/M metagenome (GOLD analysis project Ga0316204, IMG submission 205661) | Microbial mat bacterial communities from mineral coupon in-situ incubated in ocean water Damariscotta River, Maine, United States -... | ecosystem: Environmental > Aquatic > Marine >...
GACGTCGCACAGAGCGACATAGCGTTCATTGCTGACATAGCCGACAAGCATGGTTGTTTCTCCCGAACGTCGACGGGGGGGATGTTTTCCACGACGATACCGTTTTCCACGACGATACCAATGGCCGGTTGAAAATGCGAATGGGAAGGGTGGGGCTTGAGGGGACAGACTTGTGCCGATCGGGGTGTGGAGCTAAGTCGGTTGTGGTGTTAGAATCGATTGAGGAGATGGCCCGCAGGGCTCTCCGCTGTGTGCGACTGAAAAACGAAGGCCTTTTTTATACAAGTCGTTTCAAAACCCGCTGACGCGCCCCGCTTATTGCTGTTCTGTGATTTTTCGGGACAAGTGCAACCGGGTTTTGAAACGGGTCCTCATCATTTTGCCAAGAAGGCATCACCGATGGCTTTGAATAAGAAGCAAAAAAAGCAGTTGGACGTCGAGCGAAAAAAGATGTCCAAATTACAACAGATCCTGACATCCGCACGGAAACAGACGGATGAACCGGATGAGGTCGCTCGCGTTGAACGGGAGATCGACGCTTGTCGGAAGCGGATTGAAGAAATCCAAGATGCATAATCTCGGCGAAGGGAACAAGTCGATGCCGGAATCGGTCACCATCAAGGTTCGCGATCGCGGTCCGTACTTAGTCAGTGGGCCGGTCAAACTGGTTAATTCCCAAGGAAACGAAATCGACGTCGGCGACCGCGACGATTTTGTGCTCTGCCGTTGCGGACAGTCCGCGAACCGGCCGTTTTGTGACGGCGCTCATAAACAGGCGGGGTTGGAAGTGGATGGACCCGCATCTTAGTTGAATCATTATTTATTTGATCACATGGGAACTCGACGAAACCGATCATGATGCACCATTCCAAAATACGTGCGGCCTGCGGATTGCTAATCTCATTGTTTTTATTCGCAGCATCGGCGCATGCGGTCTATGCGCAGTCCGCTTCCGATGGGGATCTGGCCAAGATCCGCGAACAACGGGCGATACTCGACAAGAGCATTGCCGAACTCGATGCGCAAAAAATTGGCCCGCAATTGATGGCCGATGTGCAGATTTATTCCAAGGCGGCGGATTGGATTGCGCGGCACAGTGAGTTCTATCGTGACAACTACGTCAAACAAACGTTGGCGGTGCTCGAGTTGGGCCAACAGCGGGTCCGTGACCTGGCAGCAGGCAAATCGCCCTGGATGACAAAAATCGGCACCACAGCGCGGGGATATGTTTCGCGTGTTGACGAGTCGGTCCAACCGTATGCTTTGTCATTGCCGCTGAATTACACTCCTGGATCGGACAAACAGTGGCCACTTTACGTCAAATTGCACGGCCGCAATGGCCGGATGAATGAGGTCTCCTTTATCAAGGAGCACGACAACCGTCCGCCGCAGAGTGGGCAGGATTGGATTCAGCTTGACGTGTATGGGCGGACCAACAACGCCTATCGCTGGGCGGGTGAGACCGATGTGTTCGAGGCGCTTGCCGACGTGAAAAGTCGTTACAACATCGACGAGGACCGCATCACGTTGTGGGGGTTTTCGATGGGGGGAGCGGGAGCATGGCATTTAGGCCTGCACCATCCGTCACTGTGGTCCTCCGTAGGAGCGGGTGCGGGGTTTGTTGATTTCTATACGTACCAAAAACAAAAGGAACTCAGGCCAGCGCATCAACATCATCCGTTGCACATTTATGATGCCGTCGACTACGCGCTCAATGCCGACAATGTGCCGGTGATCACCTACGGCGGCGAGAAGGACGCCCAGTTGCTCGCTAGCACAATGTGTGTTGCAGCCGCCAAGAAATATGCGGTGGACATCGAGCAATTGATCGGCCCGGGGATGGGGCACAAGTTTGACCCGGAGAGTTTGCGGCAGTTCATGGAGTTTCATCGCCGGCATTCCCAAGAGGGCCGCCCTGCCCTGCCGGGACAAAAAGAGATCCGCTTCATTACCTATTCACTGAAATACAATCGTTGCGAATGGCTGACAATTGAGGAGATGCCACTCGTTTATCAATCGGCGATTGTGACCTCCGAAGCCGTGGCCGACGATGCGCTGAAGGTCACAACGGCGAACGTCAGCGCGCTGCGAGTCGATCCCCGTATCTCTCCGAATCTGCTCATCGACGGCAGTTACATCAGCTTCACGCCGCCGCAAACCGATGAGGTAGTTTGGCCGACGCTGGTTCGCGAGGGAGATAAATGGCGAAAGCTGACCGCAGAACAGGCGCAAACGTTTGCGGAGAATCCTGATTTGCACAAACGCCACAATTTGCAAGGCCCAATTGACGACGCCTTTATGGAGCCGTTTATCTGCGTGCGGGGCACCGGCAAGCCGTGGTCTCAAGCGAATCACGATTGGGCAAGCTGGACGCTGGAACGATTTTCGGCGGAGTTCGACAAATGGCTGCGGGGCAAAGTGCTCGTCGTCGACGACACGCAGGTCACTGAGGAGATGATTGCGAACAAAAACCTGGTGCTCTTTGGCGATCCCGGTTCGAATTCCCTACTGTCGAAAGTGCTTCCTCAACTGCCGGTCCATTGGACTGAGGACAAATTTACGGTCGAGGGTGTCGACTATGACCCGAACCTGCACGGGCTGTCGTTGGTCTATCCGAATCCGTTGAACCCGCGGCGCTATGTCGTCGTCAATTCCGGCCACACGATGCACGAAAAGGATTTTAAATCTTCCAATTCTTGGTTGTTTCCGCGATTGGGGGACATTGCCGTGCAAAAATTCACGCTGGACGAGTCGGACGGCCATTACCAGGAAGAGACCGTTTTCGCCGACGTTTTCAATTCGCAGTGGCATCTACCGTCGGGTTTGAAACCGGCGAAATAATCCATCCGCCAACGAGTGCTTGTGAATCCGCCCGACCGCATTAGAATGTGGGCTGGGGCCTTTTCACCAATGAAATTCACCACGGAGGCACGGAGCAGGGAAAAGGCTGTAGACTTTAGACCCTAGGCTTTAGGCAAGGCATGAAAGACCAACCCTAAAGCCTACAGTCTAAGGCCTATAGTCTAGTTTGCTCTGTGCCTCCGTGGTGAATCAAAAGCCTATATCAGCGTAGCAAACGATTTTGAGACAGAAAGACTAGCATGGCCAAGGAAATGGACAAGATTGTCGCCCTCTGTAAGCGGCGGGGTTTTATTTTTCAGTCGTCGGAGATCTATGGCGGGCTCAACGGTTTTTGGGATTACGGTCCGCTGGGCGTGGAATTGAAACGCAACGTCAAAGAGGCGTGGTGGAAGGATATGATTACGCGGCACGACGAGTTGAGCGTGCTGGAGGGGGCACCCTCGTCGTTTTCGATGACCGGCTTGGATTGTTCGATCATCATGCACCCGCAGGTCTGGAAAGTCTCGGGGCACTACGATCTGTTTCACGATTTCATGGTCGACTGCAAAGAATGCAAAAGCCGTTTTCGTGTGGATCATGTCACGGTGGCTGTCCGGCAAACCACCGGCGATCAAACACCGGTCGCTTGCGAAACATTTATCGTCGATGCGGAAACAGGCACCGGCTTGTCGAAAACTCAGTCGAAACGGCTTGATCAAGCGGTTGGTCAATACAAAAAGGATCACGGGGGCGAACTTGAGTGCGAACAGGTGACGATGAGCCTGGACGACTATTTGAAAGCGGCCCCGGAGGGAGGACCGACGGCTGGTTGTCCGAAATGCCGCGGCGAATTGACGCTCCCCCGCGAATTCAATCTGATGTTCAAGACCACCGTCGGCGCAATGGCGGGTGAAGAAGGCACCGCCTTCTTGCGGCCCGAGACGGCGCAGGGCATCTTTATGAACTTCAAAAACGTTGTCGATAGCAGCCGGGTCAAGGTGCCATTCGGCATTGCCCAAGTCGGCAAGAGTTTTCGCAACGAAATCACGCCGCGAAATTACACGTTTCGCTCGCGGGAATTCGAGCAGATGGAAATGGAGTTTTTCTGCCATCCGGATGACTCACGCAAGTGGTACGAGTATTGGCGCGACCGGCGGTATGAGTGGTATGTGAGATATGGGCTGGCGGGAGATCGTTTGATCCTGCGCGACCATACTCCGGAAGAGTTGGCACACTATGCGGTGGGGACTGCTGATATTGAATACGCCTATCCGTTCCTCAGCGACGGCGAATACGGAGAACTGGAAGGCGTCGCACACCGCGCGGACTTTGACTTGCGTTCCCACATGGAAGGCAAGTTGGTGCTCGATGAAAACCAAGAGCTGGTTGTCGAACAAAATGAGCATGGCCAACCGAAATATCGCGGCAGCGGCAAGGACCTGCGATACTTCGATGATCAGGCCCGCGAGCGATTCGTACCGCACGTCATCGAACCGGCCGCCGGTGCGGACCGAGCGACTTTGGCCTTTCTCTGCGAAGCGTATCAAGAGGACGAGCAGCCGGACGAAAAGGGCAAGATGCAAACGCGGGTGTATATGAAGTTTCATCCGCAATTGGCCCCGATCAAGGTAGCTGTCTTCCCATTGATCAAAAAAGACGGCATGCCTGAAACGGCGGCCGGGCTGTATCGTGATTTGAAACAAGCCGGCATCGCCTGCACGTTCGACCAACAGGCGGCCATCGGCCGGCGGTATCGACGGCAAGACGAAATCGGTACGCCGTGGTGCATCACAATTGACGGACAAACGGCTGAGGATAATACCGTCACATTGCGGGATCGCGATTCGTTGGAACAAACGCGAATGCCGTTGGCCGACGTCGTCGCCGAGATTTTGGCACGTTTGAACGCTTAGCCTAATGGCCAATAACCGGGTAGCCTGCCAAACACTCGTTAGTCGGGTGCCACTGGCGGCTCGTCCGCCAGTGCGCACGTGTACTGACTTCCCTAGACAGGGGAAACACAGCCTGACACGGCACTGGCGGGCAAGCCGCCAGTGCCACCCTTGGGGGCGGACTGTGATAGCAAACGATTCAGAAAGACACTCACCGCCATTTAACGCACGCAACGATTGCCGTCACGATTTTGGAAAGGCCCGTTCATGCTTCGTTTGATCGCCGCGATGGCAATAACGATTGTGCTGACCTGTTCGACCGCTGTAGCAGCCCCGCCACGTAACGTGGTGATGATGGTTGTGGACGATCAGGGATTGGATGCGGGCTGTTATGGCAACGATAAGATTGCCACACCACATCTCGATGCTTTGGCCGCTGAGGGAACGTTGTTCACGCGGGCGTTTTGCACGACCGCCAGTTGCAGCGCCAGCCGGTCGGTGATTCTCAGCGGATTGCACAATCACGCTAACGGCCAATATGGGCATCAACATAGCTATCACAATTTCCATACGTTGAAATTCGTCAAGAGTCTGCCGGTACTGTTGGCTAAGGCGGGGTATCGCACTTGCTCAATCGGTAAATACCACGTGCAGCCCGAAGCGACGTATCACTTTGAGACGTATGCGAACAAAGGACTCGACGGCGGCGCGCGGAGCACCGTGCAGATGGCGGAGAATGCGGAGAAATTCATCCGTGAAAAAGACGACCGGCCGTTTTTTCTTTACTTCTGCACTGCTGATCCGCACCGTGCCCGGGTCGGTTTTGCAAACAATCGGCAGTATCCCGGTGTTAAGGAAAACAAGGTCTCCCCCGACGACGTCATCGTGCCGCACTACCTGCCAGACAGCCCGGAGTCGCGCGCGGAGTTGGCGGAATACTACCAAGCCGTGAATCGCGCCGATCAAGGTTTGGGGCGGTTGATGCAAGCTTTGAAGAACACGGGGCACGCGGATGATACGCTCGTGATTTATCTGAGCGATAACGGCATCCCTTTTCCCGGTGCCAAGACGAATCTGTATGACCCGGGTATGAATTTGCCCTTGGTTGTGCGGTCTCCCGATCAGAAACGGCACGGCGTGCGGACCGAGGCGATGGTGAGTTGGGTCGATTTGTTACCGACGATTCTCGATTTCACCGGAGCAGCCGGGCCGGATTACCAATTGCATGGTCGATCGTTTTTACCCGTGCTGAAGGAAGAACAACCTGAGGGGTGGAATCAAGTGTTCGGGTCGCACACCTTTCACGAGATCACGATGTATTATCCAATGCGGGTGATTCGCACCGATAAGTTTAAGTACGTGTTGAATCTGGCCCATCAGTTGCCGTTTCCATTTGCTTCGGACCTGCACGATTCGCTGACGTGGCAAGGCGTGCTCCGGCGGCAGGATTCCTATTACGGCAGCCGGAGCGTCGATGCCTATCTGCATCGCCCACGTCACGAACTGTATCACCTCGCCGAGGATCCTAAGGAGATCGAGAACCTCGCGGACGACCCGGCGTATGCGGATGAGCTACGAGAGTTGCAGGCGAAACTGCGGACGTTTCAGGAGCAAACCAAGGACCCCTGGGTGGTGAAGTACGACTACGAGTGACGCCTAGCGCGTTTTCGTGTCACTTCCAGCAGAGCACTAGTTGAATTGCAGGTCCAGCAGCATCTGTTTCACGGCGGTCATGGGGATGTCTCTGCGTTCAATGGCTTTAGACGAACTGACAAATACAGGGGCTTCGGCCGCTTCGCGGCCAGGCGTGGGCAGTCGGCCATGCGTGCCACGGACGATGTTTGCATCCAGCCCGACGACATCCATGTAATAACGGAAACCGAGCATCTTTTTGAGTAGCCGGGAGGCGATGCGCATTTTGGGCGCGAATAGTTTCGGATCGAGAAACAGTTCCACCGGGTCGTAGCCCGGTTTGCGGTGGATGTCGACCGTTCGCGCGTAGTCCGGAGCCAACTCGTCATCCAGCCAAAAGTAGTAAGTGAACCATGCCTGTGGCGCTGCGACGGCCACCAATTCTCCCGACCGCGCATTGTCGATGCCGAACTCGGCTTGCTCTTCCCGGTCCAGTACCAGATCAATCCCATCGGTCGTGCGCAGCAGACTTTTGACAGTGGGAATATCTTCGGGGCGCTCTACATAGACGTGTGCGATTTGGTGATCGGCGACGGCAAACGCGCGGGAGGCTCCGCAGTCCAACGATTCCCAGCCGAGTGGCTCCATGCGAATTTGCAGGTAACCCGAATCACGGAGGACGCGGTTGATGTGGACCGGCTTTTGCGCGGAGGTGATCGCATATTCCGAAAGGACCACAACCTCTGCGCCGCGAGCGCGGGCTGCGTCGATCACCTTGCCGGCTTCAGCATCGACCAATTTCAAATCCTCGGCGATGGCGGGATCGTCCGGTCCCAGTCGCTGCAGGTTGTAATCCAGATGCGGTAGATAGACTAACGTGAGCGATGGGCTGTGTGTGGTCATCACCTCGACGGATGCATCGGCGATCCACCGCGAACTGGTGATGTCGGCCCCCGCTCCCCAAAAGCGCAACAGGGGAAACACGCCGAATTTTTCTTGAAGGCGGTCGCGCAGTTCCGGTGGCTGGCTATACGAGTCGAAGACCTTGCGGCCGTCCGCCGGATAGCTGGGACGGGGCGTCATTGACCAATTGGCCCGCGCGTACATGTTGTACCACCAAAACATGATGGCGGTTGAATACGCGGGATCGCGGCGGACGCCCGCCTCATAAATCTGCTCACCATGTACCAGTCGATTCGACTGCCGCCACAACCAGACTTCGGACAGATCGCGAAAATACCAGCCGTTGCCGACAATTCCATGCTCGCGGGGCAATAGCCCGGTGAGCAACGTGGTTTGCGCTGAACAGGTCACCGCAGGTAGGACTGTCCCCAGCGGTTGCGCAAATCCATCGGCAGCGAGCGCTGTGATATGGGGGGTGTGCGGACCGAGGTGTTCATGCGTCAGTCCAACGACATTGATGACCACCAACGGTTTGGGCATGAGTTATTCCTGTTCGGTCTATTCCAGCAGTCCAAAAAGAAAACCCATACCGCGATGCGGGATGGGCTTTCAGGTTGATTCCGTAGTTTGGCGCGATGCCAAACGGTCGCTTAGACCATGTCCTTCAATCCCTTGAGCGGCAAAATCTTGACGACGTTGCGTGCTGGTTTGGCTTTGAAGATTTGTGGTTCTTTGGTGAAGGGGTTGATGCCTTCGCGTTCTTTGGTGGCCGGTTTGCGGACAACCTTGACTTTCATCAAGCCGGGAACGTTGAACACGCCCGGGCCTTTTTTGCCAAGGCTCGAACCGATCAGACCGCCAAGTTCCTCAAGAACGGTGCCGACTTCTTTCTTCGTCAAGCCGGTTGATTCTGCCAAGGAAGCGAGGATCTCGGTCTTGGTCAACGGCTTCAGGGTTGCTGCTTTCTTCGCCATGTTTGCTCCTATTCCATCGGGGTCAAGCGGATACCGCAACACTGGTGGGTAATCTCATTGGACTTGATTTCACGGCAACGAATTCCACTCGCCCATCCAAGGCCAATTCGCCGTTGCGCCCGCAATATCAAGCGTCGTTGGTGTAGTAGTTAAGTCTCGTACAAGCAAGTTGTCAATGTACACCCACACGAATTTTCGCCTTTTTCCCGCAGAAAACAGGGAAAAACCATCGTTTTTCCCTGTCCACGCCCAATGGCGGCCAACGGCGACGGTTTACGAGCCAGTCTGCTATGCACATTGCGCGTCATAGATTCGCCTGTTCTTCATGGTTGTAACGCGTAGATTTGCACGGCAACCGGCGCCTCTATGACGCTCACTGGCAACGACATTCTCCTGCCCAGATTGCGACGCATCAGCCGATGATTTCCCACACCGGAACACCGCCATGATGAATGTGAATCGGACGGCCGTTTAAGTTGTCGACGGTCAAGTTGGGATCGATCCCCAGCAACTGATAAATTGTCGCTGCCATGTCGCCCGCTGAGACCGGACGTTCGGTCGGATAGGCCGCCTGGGCGTCGGTGGCGCCTAGCACCATACCCCGCCGGACGCCTCCGCCAGCCAACAAGGCGAAGCCGCATTGTGGCCAATGGTCACGGCCCGCTTGAGCATTGATCCGCGGCGAACGGCCCATCTCGCCCATGATCACCACCAACGTCGAATCGAGTAGCCCCCGTTGTTCGAGATCCAAGATCAACGTCGCCGTCAGTTGGTCCAATTGCGGTAAATGCGAGCGGCACATCTTAAAGTTGTTCCCATGCAAATCCCAATGGTTGGCCCCTTTGGCTTCCCAGTGCACGGTAATAAAGGTCGATCCCGCTTCCACGAGCCGCCGTGCGATCAGTATGCTCGAACCCCACAAATTGCGGCCATATTGGTCGCGGGTGTCGTCGGTTTCCTGGGACAGATCAAATGCGCCGCGGGTTTTGGACGACGTCAATAACTCGAATACTTTGCTTTGAAAGTGATTCATCGTCCGCGTCTTCCGCGTATTGTCGATCGCCGCCGTGCTGTCGTCGACCTGTTGTAACAAGGTGCGACGTCGGTCCAAACGGTTCACCGAAATATCGGGCAGCGCACCGAGCGAGGGGAGCACCGGTGCGCCGAGCGCGATTGAGGGGTCGTAATCGCCTGTTGATTTTCGGTCGAAGGTGGGATCGCAAACCGTGAACAACGGATCGTATTGGCTGCCAAGGTATCCGCCGTACGGTCCCGCGCGGCGCAGCGATTGCGAATAGCCCGGGAAGGCGGGCATCATCACATACCGCGGCACGTCGTCAGCACCGATGTCGAGGTATTGGCAAATCGCCCCCATACCGGGATGGTCGGTTCGTTTGGCAAAATAATTCTCACGATCCTGGCCGCCGTCGAACCCGGTCAGAACGTTGTACGGATTGTGGCTATTGTACTTGTGCGAATAGGTGCGGATCAGCGTCATGCGATCCATGATCTGCGCCGTCTGCGGCAGCAGCTCGCAAATTTGCACGCCGGGCAGCGCGGTGTCGATTGGTTGAAATTCCCCGCGGACATTTGCCGGTGCGTGCGGCTTGAGGTCGAACATATCCATGTGCGGCGGCCCGCCAAATAAATTCAGCAGAATCACCGACTTGGCCGAACCGGGCTGTATGGCGGACGTCTCCCGCGCCGCCAACCATTGCGGCAATCCCAACCCGAACAGCGACAACCCGCCGACGGAAAGCAAATCGCGGCGAGAGATCCCATCACAAGCGTGCGTCGGTCGTCCGAGAATGCGTAGCATGTTGAGGCGTTCCGGTGGGTGAGGCGGATGCATCGGGGGATGGATATATCATACGGTGTCACAGCGACGGGGGGCAATGGTTTTGTCGGGTAGTGGGAAAGTTGTTGATTTTTGTGTGCTGTGGTGAGACGATTGCGCGCTGGTCGTTGAAACGGAATTTTCAACACGAAATGAGTCCTTCGGCTAAAGCAGCAAGAGCCGCATCAAACGCCTGCCTGGCGATGCCCCTAACCTTCACGTACGACCGTGATGCCCTTGGGACCCTCAAGACCTATGCGGACTTTTCCTTGAGGTGTCACTTGAGCAAGGTGACCCCACACGCCGTGCGCCAACTCTTGCTGGCTCATGCCACTACGAAGAATCACAACGCCGATCAGGCGACCGTCCCGATGACTGACTTGCATGTTGCAAAAATCGCGTCCGATTTCCGAGACCGTCGCCGCGATGTCGCCATTAATCACAACCTTTTGCCCTACGTCGCGGCTTAACACTAACATCGATTATTCTCCGGATGCCGCAGTTTCAAGGTCATGCCATTTCGTATGTCATTTTTAGCGCATTGACACCTCATCGCAAGCTCTTTCATTCAGAAATTTGCGTCAGGTGGCTGCCTGACCGACATGAACTAGCGACGGTTTAGGCCGTATTGCCGGGAAATTCCGCATAACCGTTCTTCGACGCCGTGAGGTGAAGTGCCGATTCCGAAAAAACCTGCGGGATGCAAACCTGCGACATACGGTTCAGCGTGACTTATCCGAGGAGATGCTGCGCCGTTTTCTCGCTTCACTAGGCAAGTTTCTCCGGCTCTTGATCAATAAGGAACATCGCATGGAAATCTTGGGAACGACGTTGTTTTATCTCGGTATGCTGGGCAGCATTGTCGGTGGGCTTTGGTTTTTGTTTGAAGCGTTTTCGGAAAACATCCTGTGGGGCTTGGGTTGCTTGTTTCTGCCGTTTGTGTCGCTGTTCTTTTTAGTCATCCATTGGAACAAAGCCGGCCGGCCGTTTTTGTTGCAAATCGCGTCGATCGCTCCCATTGTAGCGGGGGTGTATTTGGGCTTCTCGCCGGCGTAGTGGTGCGATTGGCCGAGAGTGGGAATGCCGCTTGCAGTCGCAAGCGGTTTTTTTGTGCGCTCGGCGTGTCGCACAGAGAACGTTCACTCTACCGTATCAGTCGCTCGACGTTCTCGCACGATCGGTTTGGGGGATTCGCCTTCGGTGATATCGAGAGTTTGACCGGCAGATAGGTCCGTGAAGACTTGTTCATGGCCGGAGGGCCAATGGATTTGTAAGCGATCGATTGCCGAATGCCGGCCCAGGCCGAAAACGAGTTGCCGCTCGTTGCTGGCTTGGTAGCCATCACCGGCGGTGAGTTGTCGCTGCCAAGTTTTTTTACCCGCGGTCACAATGACGGTAGTCCCCAAG
>Ga0316204_10010985_pt1 | contig 11486 bp, 11 predicted proteins | sample 6monrhotite_MG_2_FD_205661 | JGI IMG/M metagenome (GOLD analysis project Ga0316204, IMG submission 205661) | Microbial mat bacterial communities from mineral coupon in-situ incubated in ocean water Damariscotta River, Maine, United States -... | ecosystem: Environmental > Aquatic > Marine >...
GCGTCGGCGGATCTGTTTTCAATCCGGTGACGTCTTCGAATATTCGAAATATCGGATTGCGCTCTTCATCGGCCTCGGCATTCGCTGAGCGGGCCTGCTCCAGAATAGCCAGCGTTTCAGACAATCGTCCTGTTGGGCCAGCTGCGGCTAACAATTGAATCCGAACATGTTCCGGCAATCCTGCCCAGAGAGCGGATAGACTTTTGAGTTGTTGGTCAGATAGCGGCTTCATCGCATTCACATGGCTTTCCAGCCTTCAATGCTATGCGAAGATGGTTAATTGGCCTTTAGCGCTGACGCCCGGGTAAATTCAATTCCGCAGATAGCCCACCAAGTTTCGACACACCCAGTTTTAGCTCGCCTCCGTAAACTCGAGCCAAATCAACAACAATGGAAAGTCCAAGCCCGGTGCCGGGCGTATCTTCGTCCAGACGCACTCCGCGTTGAAGAGCTGATTTGCGCTGTTCGGCATCCATGCCGGGACCGTCATCCTCAATTCTTAGATAGACCTGTCCGTTGTCCAACTTGCCTGCTGTCACGGAGACTTCCGCTTTCGCCCATTTGCAGGCGTTATCGCAGAGATTTCCAACCATTTCCTCTAAATCCTGACGTTCTCCGCGAAACACGAGATCCGGCTCACAGAAAGCTGAAATGGATTTTGATTGCCGCGCATAGATTTTGTTCAATGTCCGCGTCAGATCATCCACCACAGACGTGACATCACATCGTGCGCCAATTGCTTTCGCATGTGCAGCGGCGCGTGCGCGTCGAAGGTGATGATCAACTTGCCGAGACATCGTTTCCGTCTGCCGGCGAACCAGCGACGATAATTCACCATCATCACTTGAAGTTTCATTCAAAAGTACAGCGATCGGCGTCTTCAAGGCATGCGCCAAATTCCCAACATGGGTACGCGCTCGCTCAACAACTTCGCGTGAATGATCAAGCAAAGAATTCAATTCAACGCCCAGGGGCTGGAGCTCAACCGGGAAATCCCCCTCAACACGCTCGCTTCGACCTTCCCGAACTTCCGCCACCGCATCCCGCATTTTGAAAACCGGAGCAAGGCCGATGCGAACCTGCACGATAACACCTGCCGCAAGCACAACACCGAAGATAAGAAACACGCCGATGGAAACGAAAGCAAAGCGACGAACTTCTGCATCGGCAGGTCGACGATCCTCTGCGGCAACCGCCAGTATCCTGCCGGCTTCACCTGGAAGTTCAACAGCCTGAATAATGACCCGCAACAACTGATCATCCGGTCCTTTCGCATTGTATGGCACCGGTTGGCCGAAACTGGCCAAAGCGTCAGCGAAAGCAGACGGAGAAATATAGATGATTTCATCCAGGAGGGATTCGGACTCGCCCAGCACTTCGCCTGCAGTCTCGTCGTCGATGCCGTTGATTTGCCAATACAGGCCTTGAAAGGCTCTGTTATAACGGCTGTCGAGAGGAGGCTGGGCTGGCACAACCCGTCCGGTTGGCGCACGTTCTGCGGTCGCTATAACCGTCAGTGCGACGGCTTCCAGACGATCATCCAGAGTGCGCAGAACCGAATTTCTGAAAAGCGTTGTCAGCGCAAGCGCAACAGCAATCAGTGCGACGAGCGTCCAGATCGTCGCCGTCAATACGAGACGGCGAAAAAGTGATCTGGACCCGGTCTTCACGCGGCCTTGACGTTCGGGTCTATGAGACGATAGCCGAGCCCCCGGACAGTCTCGATGCGGTCCGAACCGATTTTTTTGCGCAAACGACCGACAAAAACTTCGATTGTATTTGAATCGCGGTCAAAGTCCTGATCGTAAATATGCTCCACCAATTCGGATCGGGATATCACCCTGTCCTGATGATGGGCCATGTAGCTGATCAACCGGAATTCATGGGAGGTGAGCTTCACAGGCGCTCCCTCTATGAAGACGCGCGCACCGCGAGTGTCCACTGACAATTCACCACAATCAATACTGGAAGACGCGTGGCCAGCCGCACGACGTGTCAACGCCCGCAACCGCGCCAGTAATTCCTCAGTGTGAAATGGCTTGGTCAGATAATCATCAGCGCCCGCATCAAACCCGGCGACTTTTTCGCTCCAGCGGTCACGTGCCGTCAGAATCAAGACCGGAAAAACCCGTCCATCCTGACGCCAGCGTTCCAATACAGTCACGCCATCAATCTGCGGCAGCCCCAGATCCAGCACGACAGCATCATACGGTTCGGTATCTCCGAGAAAATGGCCATCCTCGCCATCGGTGGCAACATCAACCGCATATCCCGCATCGGTCAAAGCTCGATTGAGTTGACGGTTCAGGTCCGGATCATCTTCTACGACGAGTACACGCATGTTTTCACCTATCGCTCGCCAATTACCTGGCCTGTCCGCGCATCCACAATAACGTTCACACGGCGGCCTTCGCGCGTCAGAATCGTCACCACATATTGCGGCGACGAGCCTCCCTGCAGCTGTGCGTTCAGAACTTCAGCGCCCGGATAACGGCCCCGGACGATAGAAATCACACGTAGCGCCGGCAAAACATCGCCGGAATCACGCGCATCGCGCGCTTGCCCCGCAGAATAGTTATTCTGCATGCCTTGCGCACCTGCCGCATTCATTGGCAAAACAGCTCCCGAAACCGAGAGCAAGAGGGCCAAGCCCACCGTTATGAAGTGTCTTTTGTTCATGAACGGCAATCTGCCCTCTTGTCGCTGAACGCCCGCTGAATGAACAAATAATCAGATTTTGACGTTTTTGCGAGGGTTGTATCCCGTCGGGGGAGTCCAGTTTGTCAGAAATTTGCGTAAATGCTCATCATCTGGAAGGTCAATCACGAGCCGAACAATCTGATCGCCTGCGGTTTTTCCAACCCTCTGTATCCCACGCCCCTTGAGACGCAGCAAAGTTCCAGACGTAGAATTTGGCGGGATTTTAACATCGACAGCACCATGAAGCGTCGGCACTCGAACCTTGGCTCCAAGAACAGCTTCTTGCACTGAGACAGGCAGATCCAATCGGATCGTGTCGCCATCTCGGCTGAGCCAACGATGTGTTTTGACCTTTAAGGAAATCAGCAGATCCCCGCCCGGGCCGCCTTGCTGGCCCTTTTGTCCCTGGCCGCTCAGGCGAAGCGTCTTGCCGTCCTCGACACCGACCGGGATTTTGACCGCAACTTTACGACCATCGGGCAAGTGAATGCGTTCACTTCCTCCTCGCGCAGCCGTCGCAAAATCAATTTCAAGCGAAGCCGATAAATCGCCGCCACGTTGGGCACGAGGTGCATTGGCACCAAAGTCATTGAACAGGTCCGAAAAAATATCGGTGAATTCGCCGCTTTGTCGACCTCGACGTCCCGATCGGAAATGATGATGGGGTGCGACTTGGTCGCCTTTGGCATCAATTTCGCCGCGGTCATACTGGCCACGTTTCTTGGCGTCCGACAGTAAATGGAAGGCACTGCTGACCTGCTTGAAACGATCTTCTGCCGTCGCATCGCCTGGATTAGCATCGGGATGCAGTTTCTTGGCCAGCGTGCGATAGGCAGACCGTATTTCATCGGCCGTAGCGGACTTGGAAACGCCCAGTATTTTGTAGGGATCGCTCATTGATCCCACAGCTGCCGTAAAGCGAGCAGGTTGGCAAGCTGGCTATGGTGTAATTATCAGGCGAACCGAGGACAAGGCCTCACTTATCCCCGCTTTCGCCGGGCCAAACTCGTGCGAAGGCCTCATAATCAGCGTCATCGACCCGCATTTCACTCGTCACCTGACCGCGCACGGACATGTTCGCCTTGAAGGTCGATTGCGGATCACCCGTGACCAGCGGATGCCAGTCCGGCAAGTCCTGGCCCTCATGGATCAACCGATAAGCGCAAGTTTTCGGCATCCAGCCCAATTGACCGACATTCTCGGGGGTCAATCTCACGCAATCAGGGACCCGCACCGAACGGTTCCCGTAATCGCTGCATTTGCCCGAGGCTCCGTCATAAAGTTTGCAAGAGAGAGACGTCAGAACCCGATCGCCATCCTCGTCCTCCAACTGAACCAGACAGCACTTCCCGCATCCGTCACAAAGCGACTCCCACTCCTTGGGTGTCATCTCTTGCAGTGATTTCACTTTCCAGAAGGGGGCATTGGACATATTCGCCTAAACCTTGCCACTTTGTGCGGGTTGATACCCGGCAGGGGAAATCCGGATGACTGCTTTCAGAGCCGATCTTCTAGAGGAAAAGCGCCGCAAGCGCGAACGCCGCGCATGGGTTTTCACTGTGGGGTTCGCAGCAACGGTAATCATTGCCGGTATTGTCGGCGGCGCATTCTGGCGCTGGGCTTTCTCGGACATGCCCTCTCTTCCCGCAAATCTTGAAGTTCTGGCCGATGTTCGCCGCGAAAACAGCATCACCTTGTTGGACATGAATGGTGCGGTCATTGATGTGCGCGGACCACTCTATGGCTCGCCGGTGGAGCTGGATCTCCTGCCGCCGCATGTCGCACAAGCCTTTATCGCCATTGAAGATCAACGTTTCTATGAGCACTCAGGCGTCGATCTGCGCGGAACGCTGCGGGCTGTTTTTGCAAATTTGCGGGCGGGCTCAACCGTTCAGGGCGGCTCGACCATCACCATGCAATTGGTCAAAAATCTCGTTTTGACGCCGGAGCGTTCGATGCGCCGGAAAATCCAGGAAATGCGCCTCGCCTTACAACTGGAACAACGCCTGTCGAAGGACGAGATTCTTCAACTCTACCTGAATCGCATCTATTTCGGTGCCAATGCCTATGGCATTGAAGCCGCCGCGCGTCGCTATTTCCAGAAGTCTGCCGCCGAGCTGACAATCGCTGAAGCGGCCATGCTCGCCGCCCTGCCGAAAGCGCCGAGTCGACTTGACCCGACCAGCAATCTCGCGGCCGCAAGGGCGCGCGCCGCTATTGTGCTCGCAGCCATGGAAGAGGCTGGTTTCATCACCGCCGAGGAACGCGCGGCAGCCGAGATCAATCCCGCCTCGCCCATAGAACCAGAACCCGAGACATATCGGGACCCCGCCGTATTTGGCTACATTTTCGATCACGCAGTGCAGTTGGCCGAGACAGCGCTCGCCGAGTTGCCGGCCGATGCCATTTTACAAATCACGATTGATCCCGTTTTGCAGGAAACCGCCTTCAGCACTCTCACCGCCCGCATGAATGACGAGAGTGAGGCACAGGGAGCCGGCGAAGCGGCTTTGCTGGCGATGTCTCCAAACGGCGCGGTTCGGGCTATGATTGGTGGCCGCGATTATCTTGAGACCCAGTATAATCGAGCCTCTCAGGCTCGCCGCCAGCCGGGATCGGCGTTTAAACCCATCGTCTATCTCGCAGCGGTGGAAGAAGGCGCATCGCCATTCACCGTCTATTATGATGAGCCGATAGATCTGGAAGGTTGGCAACCCCGCAATTTCGGCGGCAATTATCGCGGCCGCGTCACTCTGCAAGAAGCGCTTCGACGATCAATCAACACAGTTTCAGCGCAGATCATCGATGAAATCGGCCCTGAAACCGTGGTGAATATGGCAGGTCGGCTCGGCATCGAGACAGAATTGCCGCCTCTTCCGGCTCTCTCGCTGGGCGCGGTAGAAGTCACCTTGCTGGAACTCACAGCGGCTTATTCCACCATCGCCAACTCCGGCGAGCGACACCCGGCTTACTTCCTTGAACGCATCACCAATTCGCGCGGTGATGTTTTATGGGAGCACACGACCGCCGAGCTGGAGCAAGTGGTCGAGGAAGCCGACGCGCTCACAATTTCAACCATGATGCAGGATATTGTTCTATCGGGAACGGGCATGGCGGCGCGCCTGCCTGATCGGCCGACAGCAGGAAAAACCGGCACCAGCCAATCTTTCCGCGACGCATGGTTCCTTGGGTATTCCGCTGATTATGTCGCGGGTGTCTGGGTCGGGAATGACGACGACACCCCCACCAATAACGTCACCGGCGGCGGTTTACCGGCTCGCATCTGGCGCGATTTCATGATGGCCGCGCATGAGGATCTTCCGGCGCGCTTGTTGACCGCCCCGGCACCGCGCGAACGCTCGGCCCATGAAGAAGAGCTGGCAGCTTTCTATTCTGACTTGCTGAATGTGTTTGAAGCGGAAGTCGACGCCATCCCCTAGCGCTTCATCTCCGCTCGCATGGCCTGCAACTCTTCCCGAATTGTTTTTAATTCTACGTGCAATGCATCTCGACGTTCTTGCGCATCAGCTTCGGCCTCCTGTGCTCGTACTTCCTCATCGTCAAAATGCTTTGACTGCAGAGAATCCACGATCACCGCGATGAACATATTGAGGACGGCAAAACTGGTCAGAACAATAAAGATGAGGAAGAACAACCAGGCAAATGGGTATTGGACCATCACGGGTCGCGCAACATCCATCGCCCAACCTTCCAGCGTCATTACCTGAAACAAGGTGAAGGCCGACGCACCGAGCGTAACGAACTGGTCTGAGGTTCCACCAAACAACTTGGTTGCCATAACAGCGGAGACGTAAAACATCAGCGCCAGAACGGCCAGAATAGCGCTCATTCCGGGTATGGCTTTCATCAAGGCTTCGATCACCTTGCGCATATCCGGCATGACTGAAAACAGACGGAAAACCCGCAAAATCCGCATCGCCCGCAACACTGTGAAGGCCCCGGCGTCCGGGAAGAGGGAAATTGACACGATGATGAGGTCAAACCAATTCCAGCCGGACTTGAAAAAGCGCGGACCGTAAGCCACCAATTTCAAGATTAGTTCGATCACGAAAACGGCAACGACAGCCCTGTCGGCGACTGGAATCAACCAGGTAATCAACTCCGAATCGACGGGATAGGTTTCCAATCCCAGCGTCACGGCATTGATCAGAATCAAACCGGTAATGAAGTTCAAAAAGAGTGAGGTCTCGACAAATTTGACGAGCTGACCACGCCAGCCTGTCTGCGTTTCAATTGCCATTCCACCTGCTCCCAAATCCCGAATGCCTGATTATCGCTGTCGAGTGCTTGACGCAATGCTGCTTAAAGGCGCGACGTTAACCAAAAGCGCCCACCGTTTCTTTACCCGTTTGGAGGATATTATATTCAATGCAGGATTCGGCGGGAAATATGACGGTTCAATCCAATCTTCACAAACTCGTCGATTTGGCGAAAGAAAAGTCCAGCGACCGCAGAAGAGAATTGCTGCGGGAAGTCACTGATCTCTTCTTCGATGACGTCCCACAACGGGGCTCCAGCGAGCTCGCCCAGTATGATGGCGTGCTCTCAAAACTGGCAGAAGATACAGCGCAAGATGCCCGGGCTGAGCTGGCAGAGCGTTTTGCCGACACGGCCGGGGCTCCACATGGGCTGGTTATGCAGCTAGCGCGAGATGTGATCGAGGTTGCCGCCCCGATTTTGCAGAAGTCACAATCGCTGACCGAAGATGATCTGGTCGCAATCGCTGAAAACACCGGCCAATCGCATCTGAAAATGCTGACCGTCCGGAAAACACTACCCGAGGCCGTTTCCGACACAATCGTCCGGCGCGGGGATGACGATGCGGTAGCCTCCCTCGTCAAGAACACCGGAGCAAAAATTTCTCGCGCCGCGTTTGAAAACATCACGGAGCGCGCCGAAACCAATCCAGACCTTCACGCACCACTTGTCGAGCGCAAGGAAATGCCGACGGACTTGTTGAACGACATGCTCACCGTCGTGGAGAGTCGGCTCAGAGACCGGATTTTGCAAAAATTCGACGGCATTGATCCGATAGAATTGCAGCAGGCCATCGACGCTTCCCATTCCCGGCTGGAGTCGCGATTGTCGAATGACAAAGGGGCCGATGAAGCCAAGCGGTTCATCAATGCAATGAAACTGCGCCGGCAGCTGGATGGAGCTTTACTCGTACGCATGCTCCGTGAAGGTCACATGATGCGCTGTGCCGCAGGATTGGCCGCGATGACGGAAACTGATCTTGGCTCAGCAAAGCGAGCATTGGAAAGCCCCAGCATCGATCCACTTTGCCTGCTGTGTCGCGCAGGTGGCCTCGATCGCACACTCTTCGTCACCTTGTCGGTGATGCGCAATGCCGGGAAAGGCGATGCCTTAAGGGATGCCCGTGAATACGGACGCATCTTTGACGAGCTATCTGAGCGCGAGGCACAACGTGCCATGCGCTTCATGACATTGCGAAAGAACGCCGCCGCCTGATTTAGGCCTACTAGCCTTCTCCTCCAGCATTTTTCGGTTGTTGCAGCTTCACTTGTCTGGATTTCAATTCCGGCGGCAAAAAGACTTCCGATCCATCGTCCATGTAAATGGTTTGTGACGGGAAGGCGAAACCAGTGCCGGCTTCCTCGACGATATTCTTCAACTCAAACGCCAGATCTTCCTTGATCCTCAACCATTCCGTCCAATTGGTCGTAACGGTGAAGGCATAGAGTTTGAAGTCGATGGAAGACGGACCAAACGCATCGACCCGCATGAAGGTCGTCACCTCTGGTGGTTTTGCAAATTCCGGGTGGCCAAGCACATATTCCAGCGTCTTGTCGCGAATATACGCCAGCTGTTCTGTTGTCGTTCGATACTCAACACCAATGGCCCAACTGATGCGGCGATGCGTCATCCGGGAAAAATTGGTGACTGCATTATCCGACAGTTTTGAATTCGGGACATAAACGGGTCCCTTGTCGAATCTGCGCACGACAGTAGATCGAAAATTGATCTTCTCAACGGTCCCCTCAACAACGCCATCAACCTTCACCCAGTCACCTGGCAAAAATCGCCGCTCGGTCAAGATCAAAACGCCGGCAATCAAATTTTTGAACAGGTCTTGCGCTCCAAGGCCCACTGCCACGCCGAATAGTCCGAGGCCGGCAATAATAGGACCAACCGGAATGGACCAGACTTCAAGAACCGCTGCGGCACCAATGACAATAAAGAGAATTTGAAGTGCCTTTACCATCCAGTCGACCATCACCGGCGTGAAAGCCCGAGTGATGAAATCAAGACCGCCCGCGATTGGCTTCACGGTATTATGTAGAGCCCAGAAAAGCGTAATGGCAATCAACGACTGGATGATGGGCGCACCGAGAGATTCAGGACCACCCAGACCAATTGTCGATGTGGCGATGAACAGTCCGACAATCACCGGGATCAATTGAAACGGTCCTGCCAGAGCATCCACAATCGCGTCATCAATCTCGTTGGATGTTTTAGCGACGAGCCGCCGTAGTGCCTCAATCAACCATTTTGAAATAATGCCGCGTAGAAAAAGCGCCCCGAGGACAACACCCATAGCCAACAGGCCCTGTCCGAAGCTTGCGCCCAAAAAACTCGTATTCCAGACACCAACCACAAGCGACCAGAATTCTGTTGCTTGCGACTGCACGGTATCAATCAAAGTTTCGTTCGAGGTACTCAACTGTTTCGCTCCTTGGCACGCAGGAATTTAAGACCCGGCCACTTTTCTTCTGAATAACTCACTTCCCACGACGATTTCGCAAGAAATACCGGATCACCGTCAATGTCTTCCGCAATCGCACTTTTGTGTCGGTCGCCGAATTTTTCGATATCCTCATCGGACCCGTTGATCCATCGGGCCAGTTCATAGGGGGCGGTTTCAAACGTCACATCCAGCCCGTATTCGACGGCAACACGTTCCGCCATCACCTCGATTTGTAGCTGCCCCACTGCGCCGACAATAAAGTCGCCACCAATCACCGGTCGGAAAAGTTGGGTCACACCTTCTTCGGCGAGCGATTCAAGCGCCTTCTTCAAATGTTTGGCTTTCAGAGGGTCGGCCAAGCGCGCGCGTCGAAGAATTTCGGGCGCAAAATTGGGGATGCCAGCAAACAAAACATCTCCGCTTTCGCTAAGGCTATCGCCCACACGTAAAAGTCCGTGATTGGGAACGCCAATAACATCACCAGCGAAAGCTTCATCAGCAATTTCGCGATCTTGCGCGAAGAACATAATCGGCGAAGACACCGTCAAGGATTTGCCCTTGTCGGTTTTCAGCTTCATGCCACGTTTGAATTTACCGGAAGCCAACCGCAAGAACGCAACGCGGTCGCGATGGTTCGGGTCCATATTCGCTTGAACTTTGAAGACGAAGCCGGACACTTCTTTGTCATCCGGTTTCACTTCGCTCTCGACTTTTTTAACGATCGCTTTTTCGGTTTGAGCCCCCGGCGCGATGTCAGCCAAAGCGTCCAGCAACTCGACAACGCCATAGCGGCGCAGCGCTGAGCCGAAATAGACGGGCGTCATATGCCCCTCTCGATAGGATTGTGGATTGAAGTCCGGACATAGCTCGCGTGCCATCTCCGTACCTTCTTGCAATTCAGCGAAGACATCCGGGGTAAGAAGGCTTTCCGCTTGTTCAGCTGGCACACGTTGACCCGACGACATCTCGCCTTCCCCCGGACGGAAAGGGATGAATTCGTTTGTCGCCAGATCCATGACGCCGCCAAAACGTTTACCCGAAGCGGCGGGCCACTGCATGGGGGCGGTATCCAGCGCCAATTTGTCCTGGATATCATCCAGCAATTCTTCGGGCGCGAGCGCTTCGCGGTCGAGCTTGTTGATGAAGGTCAGGATCGGAATGTCGCGCAAACGGCAAACTTCAACCAGCTTCAACGTTCGCGGCTCCACGCCACGTGCGGCATCGAGGACCATGATCGCGCTGTCAGCGGCGGTCAGGGTCCGATAGGTATCCTCGGAAAAATCCTCGTGACCCGGCGTGTCCAACAAGTTGAACGTCAGACCGCGATGCTCATAGGTCATCACCGATGCTGAAACCGAAATCCCGCGATCCTGCTCGATTTTCATCCAGTCAGAACGCGTCCGTCGATTTTCACCCCGTGCCCGAACTTGCCCCGCCATACGAATAGAGCCCGCTGCGAACAATAAATTCTCAGTCAGTGTCGTTTTACCGGCATCCGGGTGGGAGATAATGGCGTAGGTGCGCCGCTTGGCCCATTCATCGCCCGATGAAGTCGCGCTCATATCGGATCTTTACAGCTGGTGTTGTGTTGGGCGGAACTAATAGGCATCGACCCAACTGGCAAGCCTGAACTCATGCTTCAACCGTCTCGGTTAAAAAATGACGCCCGGCCCGGTCTTCAATTTCCACCACCCAGATATCCGGATCATCGTCCAGACGGCGGTCACAATAGGAATTGAGACGCGCATCCGCCGAGGGTTCGTTGCCCAGCGGTTGAATCCAGATTTGCTGACCTTCCATATCGCGTGCAGGAGCATAGAAGTTTGATGTTCCATCCAGGCGCGAAACCCGAACAAGGACGGCGCCTGCATCCACATCGCCTTTACGCACCACTCCGCCCATAGCGCCCGCAACCTCTGCGCGTCGCAACAGGGCCTGCACCCACATTTCTGTACGAATTCTATTTATTTCCATTGATGGCAAGCCAATTGCTTAATAAAGTGTAAATGGGTGGGGAGCGTATCATGACAGTACGTGTTGTGCGTTGGGTTTTCGC
>Ga0316204_10010986_pt1 | contig 11485 bp, 6 predicted proteins | sample 6monrhotite_MG_2_FD_205661 | JGI IMG/M metagenome (GOLD analysis project Ga0316204, IMG submission 205661) | Microbial mat bacterial communities from mineral coupon in-situ incubated in ocean water Damariscotta River, Maine, United States -... | ecosystem: Environmental > Aquatic > Marine >...
GATTACATTCGAGAAGCAAAAGTTGCCTCTGGCGAAGCCGGCGGTATTACTCAGCACATCGGTGCATATCACGTAGAAACCGACAAAGGTGTTATTAGCTTCCTGGATACACCGGGCCACGCAGCGTTTACTGCAATGCGTGCACGTGGTGCTCAGGCAACCGATATTGTTATTCTGGTGGTTGCTGCCGATGATGGTGTTATGCCACAGACAATTGAAGCGGTACAGCATGCAAAAGCTGCTGGTGTACCACTGATTGTTGCGGTTAATAAAATTGATAAAGAACAGGCTGATCCAGATCGTGTTAAAACCGAACTGGGTAGTCATGATGTTATTCCAGAAGACTGGGGTGGTGAGAACATTTTTGTCAATGTTTCTGCTAAAACCGGTGAAGGTATTGATGACCTGCTGGACGCTATCAGCTTAACTGCTGAAGTCATGGAGTTGAAAGCGCCAACTGAAGGTCCTGCGCAAGGGCTTGTGGTTGAAGCGACCCTGGATAAAGGCCGCGGTGTAACCACTACGGTGCTGGTTCAGAAAGGTAGCCTGAAAAAAGGCGATATCTTGCTGGCGGGTCAGGAATATGGTCGTGTTCGAGCACTGTTTGATGAAAATGGCCGTCAGGTAGACGAGGCTGGACCATCGATTCCGGTTGTGGTTCTGGGTTTGTCTGGCACTCCTGCTGCGGGTGATCAGGTTCAGGTTATGGCTGATGAACGTACCGCGCGTGAACTGGCAGGTAATCGATCACATAAAGAGCGTGATATTAAATTTGCCGCTCAACAGCAGGCCAAACTCGATTCACTGTTTACCAATCTGGGTAAAGGTGAAGTCAAAATGCTTAATGTGCTGCTGAAAACCGATGTGCAGGGTAGTCTTGAGGCGATTCGTGATGCCTTAATGAAGCTTGCCGCAGACAATGAAGAAGTTGATGTTGCCATTGTTGGTTCAGGTGTTGGTGGTATTAATGACACGGATATCAGTCTGGCTTCAGCTTCTAATGCGGTAGTGCTTGGCTTTAACGTACGTGCCGATGCAGCCGCACGTAAATCAGTTTCAGAGCGTGGTGTGGATATGCGTTATTACAGCGTTATCTACGATCTGATCGATGATGTGAAAAGAGCCCTCACAGGTATGTTATCTGCTGAATACCGTGAAGATATTATCGGTCTTGCGGAAGTGAAAGATGTCTTTAAGTCACCAAAGTTTGGTTTGATAGCGGGTTCTATTGTGACTGAAGGTACGATTAAACGTAGTCAGCCGATTCGCGTATTACGTGAAAATATAGTGATTTACGAAGGTGAGCTTGAGTCGTTGCGTCGTTTCAAAGATGCGGTAGAAGAAGTGAAGAGCGGCACCGAATGTGGTATCGGCGTGAAGAACTACAATGACGTGAAAGTCGGTGACCAGATCGAAGTCTTCGAACGCGTTGAAGTAGAGCGTACTTTATAAAAGATTTTGCCACGGAGGCACAGAGAACACAGATGCTTATTTGTTATTTGCGCTACGCGCAAATAACAAATAATATCTTTTCTCTGCGACCTCTGTGCCTCCGCGGCAAATATTTTAAATCAGTTATACACGGTTGGCTCGCAACCATAATGCAATTCAAGCAGATTAATTATGCCTAAAGAATATTCCCGCTCGCAACGTATGGCAGAACAGGTTCGTCGTGAACTGGCTGAGCTTGTGCGTGATGAGGTCAATGACCCACGTGTTAACTGGGTGTCGTTTACTGCCGTGAAAGTCAGTCGTGATTTAAGTAATGCGGTAATTTACTTTACGGTATTAAATGATGATGAGCGTGCTGGTGCAGTTGAAGCGCTAAATAAAGCCGCCGGTTTTTTACGTCACCAGTTATCCAGCAGAATTCGTTCACGCATCGTGCCTTCTTTGAAGTTTGTTTATGATGTGAGTATCGAGCGTGGCACCTCTATGGAATCATTGATTGCCCAGGCACGATCAACCGATGCTGATTCAGATGATTCTGATACAAAAGAAGAATAATTTAGCCACAGAGACGCAGAGGTCGCAGAGAAAAGCTTGGTTATTATTGGTTACTTGTGCGTAGCGCAATTAATTAATAAACCTCTGTGTTCTTCGCGCCTCTGTGGCAAAAGCTTTTAAATTTCAAGATATAAACAAATTCAGGTTACAAGCTAGATGGGTCGTAAAAAGAAAGGTCGTGCAGTTCATGGTGTAGTGTTGCTGGATAAGCCGCTGAAAATTTCCTCGAACCATGCACTGCAAAAAGTTAAGCGCCTTTTTAATGCTGCGAAAGCCGGGCACACAGGTAGCCTTGATCCTTTGGCAACCGGCATGTTGCCAATATGCCTGGGTGAAGCAACTAAAATTTCAGCCTTTTTGCTGGATGCGGATAAAACCTATCGTTTCAAATGTAAGCTGGGTGAGAAAACCGCCACCGGTGATGCGGAAGGTAAAGTAATCGACAGGCGTCCTTATGAACATATTACTTTACAGGATATAAAAAAACACCTGCCAGAATTAACCGGCGATATTATGCAGGTGCCGCCGATGTACTCGGCACTGAAAAAAGATGGCCAGCGGCTTTATGATCTGGCTCGCCAGGGTATAGAAGTGGAGCGAAAAGCTCGCCCTGTGGCTATTTATTCATTAGATGTGCTGTCATTTGAAAACGGTATTGTTGAGCTTGAAACACGCTGTTCCAAAGGAACCTATGTGCGCACATTGGCCGAAGATCTGGGTGAAAAGCTCGATTGTGGAGCATATGTTACCGATTTAAGGCGTACATCAGTAGGACCTTATGGATCAGAAATGATTACCATGGAAGAACTGGAATCATTGGCTGAAGAGGGCTTTGAATCCCTGGATGCAAGCATGCGATCACTGGATAGTGGTATTTCAGACTGGCCGAAGGTCGAATTAGACGCCGATAGTGCCTATTATATTAAGCTCGGACAACCGGTTCAGGTTGCCCGTGCACCTGCCGATGGTCAGGTCAGAATTTATGCAGAAAATGACTTTATTGGGGTCGGATTTATCCAGGATGACGGCCGAGTCGCCCCAAAACGTATGATGAACTTATAAATTAAGCTTTTTTCTTTCTAATCCACTGTTTTAGCGTGATTTTAGCTTTTGTCACGCTGTTTAATCGTGATAAAATCTCGAATCTTTTTTGAGGCACACAGAGTCAGGAGTTTTGACATGTCAATGACAGCTACAGCTAAAGCTGAAGTCGTATCTAAATATGCTCGCGGTGAGGGCGATACAGGTTCACCAGAAGTACAGGTAGCCCTGTTAACTTCACGTATTGTACAGTTAACCGACCATTTTAAAGGTCACAAGCAAGACCACCATTCTCGTCGTGGGCTATTGCGTATGGTTAACCAACGTCGTAAATTACTCGACTATCTTAAGTCAAAGAACACAGATCGTTATAAAGATCTGATTTCTAGTCTTGGGTTACGCCGTTAATAAAACAAAATAGGGTACAAATGTGACCGCAATTAAAAAATCGTTTAAATTTGGGGACCATAATGTAAGCATCGAAACTGGCGAGATTGCTCGTCAGGCATCAGGTGCGGTTATGGTAGATATGGACGGTACCGTAGTAATGGTAACCGCCGTAGCTGTAAAAGGTGGAGAGCCAAGGGATTTCTTCCCCTTGACTGTGAACTACCAGGAGCGTACTTACGCAGCTGGAAAGATTCCAGGAAGTTTCTTCAAGCGTGAAGGTCGACCATCAGAAAAAGAAACACTGACTAGTCGCCTCATTGACCGACCTATACGTCCTCTTTTCCCTAAAGGATACACAAACGAAGTTCAGGTAATTGCGACAGTTATGTCACTGAACCCTGATATCGATCCGGACATTGCTGCCCTGATCGGTACATCTGCTGCACTTGCCATCTCAGGAGCACCGTTCGCGGGCCCTGTAGGTGCATGTCGCGTGGGTTACATCGATGGTAACTACGTTCTTAACCCAACATTTGCTCAGTTAGAAGAGTCTCAGCTTGACCTTGTGGTAGCGGGCACCTCTGATGCGGTTCTGATGGTTGAATCTGAAGCGGATCAGCTGTCTGAAGAAGTGATGCTTAATGCGGTTATGTTTGGTCATGAGCAGTTCCAGGTTATTATCGACACAATCAAAGAGCTGGCTGCTGAAGTTAATACGCCTGCAATGGAGTGGACTCCACCAGAAACTAACGAAGATCTGATCAAGCAGGTAACGGATAAAGTAACAGCTGATTTAACAACGGCTTACCAGATTTCAGAGAAACTTGAGCGTTATGCTGCGGTTGATAAGGTGCGTGATGCAGCTTATGAGGCGCTGGTATCTGACGACGGTTTCTCTAAAGATGACGTTAAAGGTGCTTTCTACAAAGTAGAAAAGAGCATTGTTCGTGGTCGCATTATCGCCGGTGAGAAGCGTATCGATGGTCGTAATGTTGATGACGTTCGTGCTATCTCGGTGCGTACAGGGGTTTTACCTCGCACTCACGGTTCGGCCCTTTTCACACGTGGTGAAACACAGGCGGTTGTTGTAACAACCCTGGGTACTTCACGTGATGCACAGAAGATTGATGCATTAGAAGGCCAGATCACAGATAGCTTTATGCTGCACTACAACTTCCCCCCATTCTCGGTAGGTGAAGCGGGTCGTGTTGGCACACCAGGGCGTCGTGAAATTGGTCATGGTCGTTTAGCCAAGCGCGGTGTTCTAGCGTGTATGCCAACCACTGATGAATTCCCATACTCAATTCGTGTTGTATCAGAAATCACTGAATCTAATGGTTCTAGCTCTATGGCTTCAGTTTGTGGTACCTCTCTGGCACTGATGGATGCAGGTGTTCCTGTTAAAGCACCCATCGCCGGTATTGCGATGGGGCTTGTTAAAGAAGGTGATAACTACGCTGTCTTAAGTGATATTCTGGGTGATGAAGATCATCTTGGCGATATGGACTTTAAAGTGGCGGGTACCGAAAACGGTGTTAACGCACTGCAGATGGACATTAAGATCACCGGCATTACCAGAGAAATCATGGAAAAAGCATTAGAGCAGGCGAAAGCTGGCCGACTGTTTATCCTGGGTGAAATGAACAAGGTGATTTCAGAGCCTAGCACTGAAATGTCTCATTACGCGCCTCGTTACCTGACTATGAAGATCAACCCTGAGAAGATTCGAGACGTTATTGGTAAGGGTGGTGCTGTTATCAAGTCAATCACTGAAGAAACCGGTGTGACCATTGATATTGATGATGACGGTAATGTGAAAATTGCTTCAAATGCCTATGATGCTGCAGAAGCTGCGAAGGTTCGTATTGAGCAAATCACCGCAGAAGCTGAAGTCGGTAAAACTTACGAAGGCACAGTCATAAAGATTATGGACTTCGGTGCATTTGTGCGTATTCTGCCTAATAAAGAAGGCCTGGTGCACATTTCACAAATCTGTGAAGAGCGTGTTGAGAAGGTTAGCGACAAGCTATCTGAAGGCGAATCTGTACAGGTTAAGGTTCTGGAAATTGACCGTCAGGGTCGTATCCGTCTGAGCATGAAGGCCGTCTCTGAGGAAGCTGCAGAGGCATAATTCCTCTTCAGCATCTTTAAGAATAAAAAGGGGCTTAATCGCCCCTTTTTATTTGCCAGCTGATTTATAATCGTTTTATCAAATGATTATCCTAAAACTCTGAAATTCTTATGAACTAGCTCATATTTTTCTGGCTAAATTTAAGATGAATTCTCAGAAATGTGCTATAAACACTTGATTCAAATATATAATCTCTTGAGTTATACTCAAAATAATAAATTGTAGTGTGAGCTGTTCGGCGGAAATATCCTCCGTCCTGTGTTTCAATCTAATTAGCTACGGTTACCAGGCAGGAATTATGATCAAATATATTACAGGTTTAGCTACAGCTTTGCTGCTAGCGTCATTTGTAGCCAGTGCTGCAGATGTAACAAAAGATCAGATTAAGGGATTAGACGAGCAGGTTCAGGACATCAAAAAAGATGTTATCAATTTAACAGCAGATCTTCTGCAATTAGAAGAAAAACTCCTCTATCCCTCAAATAGTCAGTTTGCGATTTTTATCTCACTCGGTGAAAAGGACAAACTGCGTCTTGATGCAGTGCAGATCAAACTGGAAAATAAAGTCCTTGCACATCACTTATACACATTCCGTGAACTCGAAGCGATGCAAAAAGGCGGGGTGCAGAAAATATACACCGGTAATGTAAAAACCGGTGAGCATCAGTTAGTTATCAGTTATGTTGCAAGATCATCTGGTGGTGATGTATCTAAACACTCAGATACATTTACCCTGAAAAAAGGTGTAGGCCCAAAATTTGTAGAAATAAAAGTTGGCGGACCAGGTGCCAATTCACAAGGACTTGAATTTAAAGACTGGTAATGAAGTTAGGACTCCTAATGTTTCGTAAAACACTATGTTATAAACTGCCAATATTATTTTTTGCGCTGTACACAGGAATTGTTGCAGCTGAAAATACAATAGATGAAGCGCCAGAGCTGACTGACATTTTTTATGGCGAGTCATTGTTTTATGCGTTCCAGGATAAACACTTCGATGCTATCAGCAAACTCGATGCCGAGTTGGGCCAGTTTTATAATTTAGACGATCCTTCGCTCGACCCTTTCAATAAACAAATCAATCATGCAGAATTTTCAGTAGGCAGTTTTGAGCTGGCTTATCGTATGCATCAACGAGCAGGGCGTGCGATTAGAGCGGTTATGGAGTCGAATCTTGATCAAACAATCAGAAATGAAGCCGCATTTCGATTAGCAAGAATTTTCTATCAGAAAAGCCAGCCTGGTAATGCACTGGATATTATCTTAAAAATTAAAGGTGATATGGCTGAAGATTTACGCGTCGATGAAATTTATTTGCGAGCACAAATCTATATTTCAACCGGTGACTTTGCAAAGGCTGTAACACTTTTAAAATCTATCGAAAATGAAGATAAGTTTAAAGGTTATATCGCCTACAATCTTGGTATTGCATATATCCAGAATGGCGAAGAGAAAAAAGGCATAGCTACACTGGATAAAGTCGGTCAGATTAGTACAGATGACCGTGGTGTATTAGCGCTTAAAGATAAAGCTAATTTAACCCTGGCAAATCGGATGCTGGAGAATGGTTCTCCGGAGTTAGCTAAAAAATATTTCAGCCGGGTGCGATTAAACGGGCCTTTTGCTAATCGCGCACTGTTGGGTGCAGGCTGGGTAAATGTATCCCTTGGCAAGTTTAAAAAAGCTCTGGTGCCCTGGAGAATTCTCCATGAAAGAAGTGTGACCAATGAAGCTGTTCAGGAGTCAATGCTAGCAGTGCCATATGCGTATAGTCAGTTACATTATTATGGTCAGGCAGCACTTGCATATGGTAAAGCAATGGATAGCTTTGGTAATGAGATCGACCGACTTGAAACTTCGATTAAAAGTGTGCGTGAAGGAAAGTTTGTAAAAGCCATTGTAGATAAAGAAGGTGAGCGAGATAAAAACTGGTTACACAATTTAAGAAACCGACCAGAAACACCAGAAACTCGTTATATCATGTCATTAATGGCGTCTAATGACTTTCAGCAGTCATTACGAAATTACCGTGATATGGAAGAGTTGAAACAGCGTCTGGAGTATTGGCTTTCAAGTCTTGATGTGTATATTGAATTAATAGAATTAAGGCGACGTTATTATGAGCCTTTACTGCCCGTAATAGAAAAACAGTTCAAAAAATTAGATGCACGAATTCGCCTGAGAATAGAACAGCGCGATCGCCTTGATCAGCGGCTTAAATCTATTGTTATATCACGTCGTCCTGATTATCTGGCCACAGCAGCTGAACGTGGTTATAAAGACAAGCTGGATAGAATTGAACTTTATTTATCTAAAAGACCAAAACAATACAGCAAAGAAGTGCGAGACAGAGTTTCACGTTTAAAAGGAGTTTTGCACTGGCAAATAAATAAAGCCTATCACGAGCGTTTAACTAACGCTTATAAACAGATGAAGTCACTTGATATTTATATTGAAAAGTTGAATTCAACTTATCAGTCATTTGTTCGTACAAGACAGGCAGCAACACAAAGTTATGTGGGATATGATATTCCAATTCGGCAGTTACAAACCAGGATTCAGGCAAGGCAAATGAAAATTACTGGTGTGATGGCTCGCCAGGCGAAACTCATTGAAACTATGGCGGTAAATGAATTAGAACGTAGACGAAATCTGCTCGAAGAATATCAGGTTAAAGCACGATTTGCTCTGGCTGAAAGTTATGACCGAGCGACTAAAAAGCAGGACAAAGCAGAAGAAGACAAAATAAGACAGAAACTTGAAGAAGATAAGCTTTTAAAACAGGAAGTAGAGCCTGAAAAGGAAGAACCTAAGCAGAAAGTTCCTGATAAAGAGCAATCTGAACAGGAAGAAGTAAAACCAGAAGAGAAAACTCAAAAAAACACTAAGCCGCAAGCTAGTGTTGAAGAAGACAAAGAGCAAGCGCAAGGTGTTGCTCAATGAAGTGGCGCTTGATTAATAAGTTATGTTTTAACTTTGTTGCTTTTGCGTTATTGACCTCCTGTGCAACCAGTAGTGATAAACAAACACTGGCAAGCCTTGAAAATGTGGAGCCTGTACTGGTTGAGGCTAAAATCGAAGGTAGTCTGGATAAGGCAATGGAAAGTTACCAGAAGTTTCTAAAAGAAACACCTGAGACCGCAATGACACCAGAAGCATTGCGTCGTTTAGCCGATCTTAAAATAGAAAAAGAATATGGTTCTTTTGATGGTAACAAACAGGCGGGTGAAAAGCAGGCTGTAGATGCATTAGTTAGTGCAGGTGATGCAGAAAAAGATAAAGCTGGTAAAGTTGTCGTTGAGACAAAACCTGATGCTAAAGATATTCAGTCAAAAGATGACTCTATAGCGAATGTAACTGAATCACAGAAAGCATTTGAAAAACGCGCATCATCAAAAACAAAACTTGCAGAATCAAAAGATAAAGCGGTAGTGACGGCAGATGCTGAAGTGGCCGATGATTTACAGTCAGCGGGTGCGATGGAGGCTATCGAGTTATACAAAAGCCTGCTTCTAAAATACCCGCACTATGAGCGTAATGATCAGGTGTTATATCAATTGTCACGCGCTTATGAGGAGGTTGGTCAGGTTGAAAAAGCCATGGGGGTTCTGAGTAAGCTGGTTAAGAATTACCCTAATTCCAGACATATAGATGAAGCACAGTTCAGGCGTGCTGAGTATTTCTTTACGCGTAAAAAATATCTCGATGCAGAAGAAGCTTATCAGGCTGTTATAGATTTTGGTATTAGCTCGGCATTTTATGACCTGGCCTTATATAAACAGGGCTGGGCATTCTTTAAGCAGGATCTATATGAAGAAGCACTGAATGATTTTATCGGCTTGCTGGATTATAAAATATCTATTGGTTATGATTTTGAGCAGATCGAAGACAAAATTGAAGCCAAGCGAATTGAAGATACCTATCGTGTTATTAGTTTAAGTTTTTCATATTTAGGCGGCCCTGATGCAGTTGTTAGTTATTTTGAAAAAAATGGTCCAAGGCAATATGAAGCGAGTATCTATAGTCATCTGGGTGAGTATTACCTAACCAAGCGTCGCTATGGAGATGCGGCCAAATCTTACAATACATACGTGGAACGAAATCCGTTTAATAAGGTTTCTCCGCACTTTCATATACGTGTCATCGAGATCTACCTTAAAGGTGGATTTCCAAAACTGGTGGTGGAATCGAAAAAGAGTTTCGCGTCAGCTTATGGTTTAAAAGCAGAGTACTGGACATTTTTCGATATAAGAACTTATCCTGATGTTATTGTATTTCTGAAATCAAACCTGATAGACCTTGCTAACCATTATCATGCGCTGTATCAGAATAGACGTTTGAGAAAAAACCGTAGTGTGAACTTTAAAGAAGCGATTCACTGGTATCGTGAATTTCTTGAGTCTTTTCCTGAAGACGATCAAACCCCTGGTATTAACTATCAGTTAGCTGATTTGTTCCTGGAAAATAAAGATTTTAGAAATGCGGCTATGGAATATGAGCGGACATCGTATAGTTATGAAAAACATAAAAAATCATCTGAAGCGGGTTATGCTGCAGTTTTTGCGTATCGAGAGTACCTTAAAAATGCCAGTCAGGCTGAGCGAAATATAATCAAACGAGAAATTATTCGCAGTTCATTAAAATTTGGTGAAACTTATCCCGCGAACAAAAAAGCACCTGCAGTTTTAGTGGCCGCAACTGATGATCTTTATGAAATTAAAGATTACCCACTGGCTATTGAGGTTGGCCGTGGTGTTATTAAAAAGTATCCGAAGATAGAACCGAAGTACATTCGTTCTGCCTGGTTAATAGTGGCGCATGCATCATTTGATATGACTTTATTCGCTGATGCTGAAACTGCATATCAACAGGTTTTGAAACTTACGGATATAAAACATAAAGACAGACCGAAGTTAATTGAGAACCTGGCTGCCTCAATTTATAAGCAGGGCGATCAGGCGCGTATACTTGAAGATTATCGTGCTGCGGCGAATCATTTCTTACGAGTAGCGAAAATAACACCAACTTCTAAGATCAGACCAACTGCAGAGTATGATGCGGCGGCAGCTTTAATCAGTTTAAAAGACTGGGATAAAGCATCAGAGGTTCTTGAAGGGTTTAGAAAACGTTATCCCAAGAATAAATTACAGCCTGATGTGACCAAAAAACTTGCGGTTATTTATAAGGAAAGCGGTAAATTACTCCAGGCTGCATCTGAATTTGAACGCATAGAAAAAGAATCGAAAAACGACGATGTGCGTCGTGAAGCATTGCAGCAGGCTGCTGAGTTGTATGAGCAGGCAGAGGCGCGTGATAAGGCGCTGTCTATTTATACGCGTTATGTGAAGTACTTCCCCAAGCCAATAGAATATTCGCTTGAGATGCGCAGTAAAATTGCAGAAATCTATAAACAGACCGGGAAAAAGGGACTTTATATAAAACAACTTCAGTTAATCGTTGCGATAGATTTGCGAGCAGGTAAGGAACGCTCCGATAGAACACGTTATCTTGCGGCGAATGCTTCTTTAGTGTTAGCCGCACCTGCAATTAAAAAATTCAAAAGTGTAAAACTGGTTAAACCGTTTAAAAAGAACCTGAACAAGAAGAAAAAACGCATGAAGAAAGCCATCGATACATTAACCGCACTGGTTGATTATGAGGTGGGTATAGTAACGGCGGCTGCAACTTATGAAATTGCTGAAATTTATTATCATTTTAGTCGTGCGTTAATGAATTCGGAGCGACCAACTAATCTTACTGAAGAGCAGTTAGAGCAGTATGAGTTAGTGCTGGAAGAACAGGTTTATCCATTTGAAGAAAAGGCTATTAATGTTCATGAGAAAAATCTTGAGCTTCTAGATCTGGGAATATACAACGAGTGGATAGATAAGAGTATTGAAAAGCTGGCTGTATTGT
>Ga0316204_10010987_pt1 | contig 11484 bp, 10 predicted proteins | sample 6monrhotite_MG_2_FD_205661 | JGI IMG/M metagenome (GOLD analysis project Ga0316204, IMG submission 205661) | Microbial mat bacterial communities from mineral coupon in-situ incubated in ocean water Damariscotta River, Maine, United States -... | ecosystem: Environmental > Aquatic > Marine >...
CAAAAAAGATTTTGCACAGGCCTTGAGCTACTACTTCTATCTCTACTATCTACAGCTGAACGGGGCGTCGAACTCGGTGGTCTTTGGCGATAAGGTTAGTGTGAACAAGCGCACGCTCAGACGTATAGCAGACTTGTTAAAGATGGCGCAGCTGCTGACAACAGAATGCAAAGAGATCTTTACGTATTCGATTGAAAAGTTAAGTGTCTTTGAAAATGAAAACCTTCCTTATACGGTAGATGAGACCTATGAACATCTGGTAAACACTTTTGAAAGAGCAGAAGGCAGAGAGGTCGTTGAAGTCATAGAAGAAAGACCCAAGGCGAAGTCTTTTAGACTGCAGCGGTAATTGACGTTTTTTAAAGTCTAAGTTGGCTACTATTTCTAAAAAATAGGGACAACTGTTTGCATAGATTTTTGACATCACTTAAAAACTTTAATGAGCTGGTTATGTTCCAGCACTCTATCTTTTCACTTCCTTTTATCTTTATTGCTATGATCGTATCGGCGGATGGCTGGTTCGGCTGGTACCTTCTGTTTATGGGTGCATTGGCGGCAGTCACGGCACGTAACTTTGCCATGGGTCTGAACCGTTACGCCGACAGGCACATCGACATCAAGAACCCGCGTACGGCAGGCCGGCCAAGTGTGGATGGCCGTATCTCTCCGACAGCAGTCCTACTCTTTACTCTGGTAAATGCTGCGGGATTTGTCGCAGTGGCGTACTTTATAAACACCTTGGCTTTTTATCTCTCCTTGCCTATCTTGGCTGTCCTGGGTTCCTACTCCTACTTTAAACGTTTCTCTGCGTTAGCGCATATCATCCTGGGTGTCTCTTTGGGACTGGCTCCGATAGCGGGTGTTGTTGCAGTAGAAGCTTCTATCCCCTTGTGGTCTGTCTATCTGAGTCTAGGTGTCCTGTTTTGGGTGGCAGGGTTTGATCTTCTCTACTCGCTTCAGGATATCGAGTTTGATCAGGATGAGGGGCTGCACTCCATCCCTTCACGTTTTGGAGCGAAGAACACCTTCAAGATCGCCCAGCTCTTTCACCTGTTGACCATAGTGTTTTGGTCCTTGTTCGTTACACAGGCGGACTTGGGTTTTTTCGCTTATCTGGCAGTCATCTTCTCGGCACTTATGCTGGCGTATGAGCACTATCTGGTCAATAAAGATTTTACCAAGATCGATCGGGCTTTTTTTACCATTAATGGATATTTAGGTATCATATTTATAATTTTAATCATTATTGAAAAGGCAAGTCTCTGATGCAAGCTCCCCGTCTGGTAAAAGCACCTATCTCCATAGTATATGATGTCGCTGACAATGACATGTATGATCGCGAATACCATACACTAAGCGAGGCGGATGATGATGCTATAGGCCAGTGGCTCAAACTGGCCAAGGCAAAGGGCGAGACTAGTGATAGTGATCCTATAGCACTTAAGCTTCTTGTCGAACTGCACAGAAAAGTAGATAACCTAGAGCGATTGATCAAAAATGAGAAACCAAGCCGTGTAGGTCTGAGTTCGGCAGGCCAGATCGAGAGTATAGGGTTTGGATATTTTAAACTGGAAGAGGGCGACCTTGAAACCTCAAAACGCTACTATGGACGTATTACCATGCCTACCTATCCCCAACGTGAGATAGGTGTCTTCTTTACCGCCGTAGACGTTTCTCTGGCCAAGCTTGAGAAGATACATGACAGAGATGAAAAAGAGTGGGGTGCTTATGTGACAGCACGTGAGAGGGTCATGATACGTGAGCTAAAGGGTAATGAATGAACACAGAAATCATCTTGGTCGCCTTTGGCGTGATCCTATTTATTGTGATGGTCTACAGCTATATGCGTGATGGGGAAAATTCCCGTCAGATCCGTTTTTTGGCAAATACTATGGACAACTTCAACAAACAGCTCTTCACCCTGGAGCGAAAAGTTGAAAAGCTTGAGCTTGCTCTTTTGGAAGGCATGCCCAAGACGAACACCGATGATCTGGAAAAGAAGATGGAAAAAGACCTGACTTCGATGGCGGAACCGATTGCCTTCAGCCTAAACGAGATAGAGACTTCGTTCACGCATTTTAAAAAGCAGATGGAGACACGCCTGGCACATGTGGAAGAAGGAATGAAGTCGATCTCTATGCCTAAGAGTCTTACAGGACTAGATGATCAAAGGATCATCTCTTTGTATAAGCAGGGAATGGATGAAGAGGCTATCGCAAGGGAACTGGCTCTTTCCAAAGGTGAGGTGGAATTTTCACTAAAGATCTCTAAAATGCAGTAATACAAAAACATTAGTGTATCTTAAATATAATATAAGTTATAAATGGTATAATTTCGACCTACAAAATAACGAAAGTTATTTCTTTAGAAAACGATCAAAGAAATTTTCTTTGTCAAACGTGCGTTCGTAGCTCAGCTGGATAGAGCACCGGTTTGCGGTACCGGCGGTCACAGGTTCGAATCCTGTCGAGCGCACCATGTATACCCCAAGATTTAATTCCCACACACTTAACTCTTAACAATTTTTTTAATTACGTACCAATAGATTTAGAATCTATACTACCGAATTTGATTTACCTACTGCACCCCAAGGGCATAAGCCGCTTGAATCGGGCATAAGTAAGTTCATAAAGCATTTAACGCTAGCGTGGCTGTTTGCCTGTAAAATGATTTTTAAAAAAATATGCTCAACAGCATTATAGATACTGTTACTTCCCTAACAAATCACTATTCTAGTCTAATATTTTCTTTTAGTATTAAGAATGATCTGCTTCTTAAATTTTAAAGCAGAGCTAATACAGAGCTAACACTCTACTGATAAACTTACAACTGAAATAACCAAAAAGGAATTAACATGAAAAACCTAATCTTATCACTAGTAGCTGTTGCAGCATTATCAACGATGGCATTTGCTCATCATCCGTCACCTTCTGACAATGCAGGCGGAAACATGTCATCTACTTCTGGTCACCTGACTAACAGTCTACCAGCTCAGATCTATTAAGATCAACAACTCTTTATTCTACTCAAGAACTAGGAAAGGGTCTTTGACCTTTTTCTTCCTCCTATTACTAAATAATCAATAAAACTTATACCTATAATCTCTCGATGTTTATCAAAAATAAAGCATGGTAGTCTTACAATAGATAATAATGGCATGTGTTTATCATGTGTAAAGGATCTATGATGAAGTTATATATTCCCTTTTTAATTGTATTTGTTTTGATTCTGTCCGGTTGTAGTAGTGGCGGTGGAGATGACGGCTCGTCTGCCTCTTCTGATACAACTATACTTGATGAGGGACCTACCTCCTTAGACCTGATCCAGTTTGATTCGGAACATTTTGCTGGCTCGGGAAATTGTAATGAGTGTCATACTCAGTTGACAGATGAGGGAGGCAATGACGTGTCGATGGATTCCGATTGGCGTTCGACGATGATGGCCAATGCCGCTCGCGACCCTTTATGGCAGGCGAAGCTTGCATCCGAAGCCCAGCGTCATCCCGCACTCAAAAGTGTGATCGAAGAGAAATGCAGTCACTGTCACACGCCTATGGCCGAACGCCAATCCATCTTTGACTCGGGCAATATAGACAATACCAAGTTGCTTGATGACGGTTTTTTGGATACGAATAACAGTTATCATGATATGGCAATGGATGGCGTCTCCTGTTCGCTTTGCCATCAGATAGAAGACTCCCCTGATCTTGGAGAACAGGAGAGTTTTTCCGGGCACTTCAGCATCGATGAGACGACCGCAAAACCTAACCGGAAGATCTATGGGCCCTATATGAATGTTTTTACTACCTTGATGAAAACGAATGTCGGTTTTATCCCTACAGGTTCAGCTCATATAGAGTCGTCTAAGGTCTGTGCGACCTGTCATACCCTTTATACTCCAACTGTAGATGATAACGGAGATGTAGTAGGAGAGATAACGGAACAGGCTGCCTATCTCGAGTGGGAACATAGCAGCTTCGCTGATGGGATAGGAGATGATGATAAAAGTTGCCAGCAGTGTCATATGCCTTTGGCTGAAGGAGCTGTACAGCTTATCAAGCAGCCAAGAGGCGGACAGACGAGTAAGCGATCACCGTTTTATAAGCATCATTTTGTCGGCGGTAATGCCTATATGGTAAACCTTATCAAAGAGCACGCGGATGAGATCGGTGTGACTGCCGAATCGGGTCATTTTGATGCGACGATAAGCCGTACTATAGAGCAGCTGGAGAATCGTACAGCACGACTTACTATAGATGACATAACATCAGACGGGGATGTACTGGTGATACCTGTGACAGTTAGTGTACTTGCTGGTCACAAGTTTCCTACAGGGTTTCCTTCTCGGCGTGCATGGATACATCTGCGTGTTACTGCTGCCAATGGAACGGTGCTTTTTGAATCGGGTGCTGCAGATGCACAAGGCAAGATAGATGGCTGTGATGCAGGGATAGACCCTCTTACGTTTGAACCGCATTATGACATCATCGACAGCAGTGATCAGGTGCAGATTTATCAGTCTATCACGGCAAATGTCAATGATGAAGTGTCTTATACGCTTCTACGCGGTGCGTATTATCTCAAAGACAATCGTCTTCTGCCAAAAGGATTTGACAAGTCAACGGCCGCTGAGGATATCGGAGTTTTTGGTGCTGCCAGTGTGGATGATAATTTTATAGGCGGCAGTGACAAGGTGACCTACAAGGTCGATACATCCGGTTATAGTGGACAGGTCACCATAGAAGCCGTCTTGAACTATCAGACGCTCTCTTATCCTTTTTACACGGACATGATCAAGGACAGCGAAGCTGAGCCGCTGGTAAAACGATTTAAAGAGTTTTATGAGGCGACAGACAGTTATAAGAGCGGGATAGCGATAAGTACAGCATCGGTGTCATATACAAAGTAGGGCGTAAGAGTTACTCTACTGCTAATGCTTGGCTAACACTTCCATGTTAAACTTATCCCTGAAATAACCAATAAAGGAATAAATATGAAAAAGATTATCTTATCACTAGTAGCTGTTGCAGCATTATCAACTATGGCATTTGCCCACCATCCATCTCCATCGGATACAGCAGGTGGTAATATGTCAACGAGTTCAGGTCACCTTAACTTGGTCTTCTAAGACCAGTCCCGATTCATTTATTCTCCAATTCTCCCAAGCGGAGAAGGCTGTTTAGCCTTCTCCGCTTTTTTTATGCAAAAAATATACAGACTATCTCGCAATTAGTGGCTAGAAACTATTTTTGCGGCTTAAGTGTCTGGATATAGACTGAGAGTGCATCAATGTCTTCTTTACTTAGTGTACGAGCCATTCCCCTCTTTAAGTTCTTAAACTTTCCGCCATAGGTATCATTTGCATACCCGGTCAGGGCATTTTTAACTTCTTCCTGGCTAAGTGTATTGATTACTCTTGATGTACCGATGGCTTCTTTTTCACCGTTTACACCATGACAAGAGACACACTTTTGATAATAGACCTCTTTGCCTTGGTCTGCACCTACCAGCAGGCTTGTACTGACGAGACTTATTAAGATTGCGAGTTTGATGTTCATGTATGGTTCCTTTGTAGAATGATTTTATCATAATCCAATATCACATATCAATCACATTGAAAAAGTTAGAGGTGACTCTCAACAGTAAGAAATGAAATTAATATGAGATCTGATATATGGAAGTAATAGAAACCGGAAGGTTCCGGCTTCTACAATTTGAGGTTAAACTATTCGGCAGGCTCAGTCGCGTTGAAATCAACACGTGCTGACCAGCTGTCAAGTCCTCCGAAGTGATCTGTTACAGCATTGTATTCCGCTGCATCATAATCTTCTTCATGTTGCTCTTGTAAGTAGATGTTATACAGTGCCGAGCCGTCTGGCCTAGTAACAGCCTGCACTTCCATCTCTTCAATACCGTCGATCGCAGTGATTTTAAAATCTGCTTCTTTCGTAACATAAGTAATGTTGTCCTCAGTTGTGTTACGATCAGTGTGGAACCATGTTACCCCTCTGTCGGTTGAGTAAGTGTAGAACAGGTCTAACTCATCGCCCGAATCCATGTCAAAGGTACCGTATGACAAGAACAGTACGTCCGGATTACTCTTATCACTTTCAAGTCCCGTTGTATCAAAACGAGGTCTCGGTGTTGTAACAAAGCGTGGATCAAGCGTTGACACTTTACGTCCTACGACTTTAGAGACCTGTTGTGGCCCTTGCCAAGCACCATCAGCATAGCGGTTGATATAGAAGGTGTTTGGTACATTGCCCTGTTCAGTCTGAGACCAGTTTGGTGTATACTCAAAGCCTATAAAGATATCACTTCCTCTCATAAAACCACGTGGAGAGAATGTGTTCTCTGTTAGGTTTGTATAGGTCTCATCATTAAGGTTGGCTGTAGTCCAGAAATCCTCCGGCATTGCATCAGGTGTCGCAGATGCTTCTACTTCCGTTCTATTGTAATCTGGCATAGAACTTAGATTTGGAATACCAAAGGCACCAATACTATCATCTAGGTCATCAACAAATGTGTCTGCGGTAAAACCGGTATTCATACGTACGAACATATCTGATGAACCACCGCGTGTCTCAACACCTTGTTTGTACATGATACCAAATGTGAAACCATCACCTTGTTCACAGGCATCGACTTGATTGACGATAACGACACGACGTGCATTCTCAAAGATCATCTCTCCAGTTACTGTTTCTGTCGTGGTGTTATATTCAGGTGCTCTAGTATTGACGATATAACCAGGACTTACCGCCACTGGATTACCAAAGTGGAAACTGTTAAACAGGGCGACTTTACCCTCATCAGCGATATCTGTCTCCGTTTCCCCTTGATCAGGTACACCAGGTTCAGTTGTAGACAGACCTTTCGTCTCTTCATATGCCAAGATGACCATATGTTCATTTTCATTCGTTCTCAAGATAGACAGTGCCGGACGTGATGCACCCGTGTCACCATCAAGGATAACCGTTGTTCCGTCATCCCAAAGTGGGTCTAGTATATTAGTCACACATTTATCAGACGTTTGAGTACCATCATTAGTACCACTTGTAGTAGAGTTTTCATCTTTACTAGTAATATAGTCGATACATCCACCTTCTTCTATTATTGTTTGACAATAAAGTTTTGTATCGTCAGACTTACAGACCTCATTATCAGAGATACGAACCGGATAAGCAAAGTTGTTCAGTGCTCTTGGTTTAGTGGTATTTTCTTCATCGTTAGTTACTGTAGCATTTTCATCAATCGCCGCAAAAAGGTCAAATGCTATATCTGTATACCAGATGTCAGCACCATGGTTCGTGGTCGCACCACTCCATCCTTCACCCGGACCGGCACCCTTACCTTCGCGAAGCCCTTCAGGATCCTCTTGCCATGCCATCGCAAAACCGACATCAGCATATCCGTCTGAAGCGATCCAAAGTTTATTGGCATCACGTATACCTGAAGTGAATTGCTCAGGTTTGTACCATGTAATACCTAAGGTACCGTTCTCATCTGCACCAAAGGTACCACGAGCAGTCCAGATACAGCTAAACGGCACTTCATAGACTTCTTTACCATTAGGTGCAAGTAGTGTTTCACCTGTGTTTGGATCAATCGTACCATCTAAGTTATAGTTGATAGACCCTTGAGACCCGTTTACTTTAAAAGTATCATTTTGGTCAGGATTAGTAAGCTCATCAGTAGGGTTGCCCTCCTCATCTTTTACAAATAGTTCAAGTGGGTCACCGCTAGGACAGAACTTATCATGCCAACCAACAAGGATCTGATTACCGTTGACTGACATTGTCGGTTTATGAGAGTGTCCTGGATAGGCTACTGTCTCCCCTTTCCATGTCACATCGATAGAACTTCTTACTTCATCACCGACAAGCGTTGTATTAGAGACATTGACTTTTTTCCATGTCTTACCATCATCTAAAGAGAGAGAGACAAAGATATCATCAGCATGGGTAGGATCACCGATATCGGCACTTCCATCACCCAGCTCATAGTCACCAAGTACTTGCTCTGCATAAGCAACAGCAATTGGATGGACAAGATCTGTCTCTTCACCTGTCAGGTTACCATCTGCTGAAGTGGATGCAACGGCCATTGGAAGACGTTTTAAGATATTCTTCGCATTTGGATTCTCTTGATGGTTTTCAGCATCTTTAGAGATGTTCATACGCTTGATCGGAGCATCTGCATAGGTTACAGGTACTGCATCTGGGTATCCATCAACTTGGATTGGATCTCCAGTTTCACATAAGAGCGCACTCCCACTCACTTCTGGTGTCGGATATACTGTTCCGCCTGTTCCACCATCGGCAGCAGTTCCATCCCCGCCGCCGCTGGTACAACCGGCGAAAAAACTGAAAGCTAAAATAGCTGTCGCAGCTATCACGCTTTGTTTTATGTTTGTTTTCATAATACACACTCCCATTCTTAATTTTAGGTTTTATTTTAATAATTATAGTAAAAAAAAATCTCAGCCACATCACCTAAACGGGTGATACAGATTTTATGTGAATCAAACAGTTTGAAGCACAAAAATCATTCTTAACTATTTCAATTGTATAGCAAATAAAATTAATTGAAACTAAAAGGTAAAAATTCTCAATATTTCCTACATAGCAGTAATGTGTATAGATAATCATGATGAAGATTGTCTTAGCTAAAAATAATTTATTATTATAAATCAAATCTTAGTATTAACTATATATAAAATCTTATCACTAGTATTTTGAATTGAGTTAAAATCATTAATTTTAATAAAACTATAAGCAAATTTGACCGACAATGAGTTATAACGAATGAAAAAACATAATAAGGAGAATATTATGAGATCATTAAATAAAGGTAAAATGCTTCTAGCCGCAGCGGCTCTTCTGCCTCTTTCGGTACTGGAAGCCAACCCTGGGTTTTCACGCCAGATGGATATGGATTGTATGGCCTGTCATAATCAGACCATGAGTCAGCTTAACTCTTTTGGCCGTAAGTTCGCTGCCTCGGGGTTTACGATGACGTCCGGAAACCAGTCGATGCTAGACGGAAATACGATCAAGTTAGGTCTTCCTTCCGCACTTAATGCCGGAGTGTTGCTCAAAGCGCGTTATATTCAATCAGAACCGAATGATGATGATGGATTGGAAGATGTTGGTACAGACCGCGGAAGTCTAGAGATGTATAAAGTTTCTAAACTCTTTTTCGGCGGGAAGATCGCAGAAAATGTCGGTGGTGTCGGAAACTATTCATACGACAGTTTTGGCGCGAAAATTGTATTTGTAGGTGAACTGGGTTCTGGATATGCAGGTGTGTCGGCATTTATGGATAATAGTTTTGGGCCGTTTTCCGGAATGGAATATTATAATACCGGTCTGTATGTTCCTTTGAAACTATTTGAGAATAGAAGAGGAACGAATGCCGCACAGGCGACAAACCTTGGGCACGGTCCTGCAACAGGAATCCAGGCTTATTACGGAGGGGATGTGCTCTTTGCATCCGCAGGGGCCTATGTGCCGGCTACCTCAGAACACGAAGGTTTGGATATCGGTAATAGTGCCATTGGAATCGGAAGGATAGCAGTTGCTCCAATGATAGGAGATTGGATGGTGATGGTCGGTGCCTATGGTCTTGGCGGTACGGCTAGAATCTCTGATGATGCCTTAGATAATATTACTCCGAAGGCAGATAGTTCTGAACTCATCGACATTACACGCGAAGCTTTTGGGCTGGATGCCCAGATCGAAGGGGCAATCGGTGGTATGAGTACGGTCGTAGCGGTAAATGCTGTTTTATATAACAAAACAAAACTTTATAATCATTCAACAGGTGTAAACTATGATGAATTAAGTTTTAACAGCGGTGATGTAGAATATAAAGCGGGTGATGACAGAGCCTTGTCAGTGGAGGTACAGGTCAATCCCTGGGCAGCAGTTGGTCTAAAAGCTTCTTATCTGCATTATGATGATAGATATGATTACAAATATTCAACTGCAGGTCAGATACGTCAAAAAGTCGATAGAGCGGACAGAGATGATTACACTTTAGGTGTTGATTATGCCTTTAGACAGAACGTCCGCTTTGCGTTTGAGTATACCTATAGTGATTATCGTATCAATGACAGACTTAATCAAGCTGGCACTGATGTCATAAGTTTTTCAGATGGCAACAACTACTGGTTGTACACGATGATCGGCTTCTAAGTATCACTTCGGTGATACTTCCCCCATTAGAATCTCTCTTTTAAAAATCAATCACATCATTTAGTCTATTCGTCCTAAAAAGGATCATTTTTTTGTCTTTTTGTTCAAGGTGTACCAGAAAAGATGACTCTTTTTGAAAGACCCGAAAGGTCTTCACCTCTTCCAGGTCATCGATCACCATCTCTTCTTCACCGCTCAGGGGATACACAAGCGCTTGGGATGACTCGATACGCATAAGGTGATCGTCTTTGATAAGATAGGCGATATAAGGCATGATACGCTGATGTACAGAGTGAGAACTCTGCATGATAAGTACATCCGAGTTTTTATCGATGTTGATCAGTTTGATCGAGTCCGGCATGGAGAGACTCAGGTCAAGATAGATCGTCTTGCGCAGCTTCTGCTCGCGTGAGGCTTCAGAGAGCTCCTCTCCGTAAAACCGGTTGGAGTGCTGTAGGGATGCGTAAGTCTGATACAAGAAGATAGTGATGACGGAAAGCAGGCCAATGGCGATTAGCATCTCAATAAGGGTAAACGCTCTTTTCATTGCAGTTTCAACCGGAGATAGGCTGTCTGGAACTCATCCATCTCAAAAGAGCTGCGTCCGATCTCCATGGCACGCTCTTTGAGTCCCTCATCATTGTCGTTCATGTAGGGTTCTACGATATCGTCTATCTCTTTTTTTTGCGCATCGAGTTCTCTAACAGGAGTGTAGGTGATCTTGGCCTTATATTTTTTCAGTTTTCGGCGAAGTTCATCATCGATATCAAACTCCTGGACAAGATCTGACAGAGTCACTTTCTCATTTTCGTATCCATATGTATTATTACCAATAAGCAGGGAGGAGCGCATACACAGCTCGGAATGGCCGCGCATGGAACTAAACAGACGGGTGTTGTTTGAAAAAAGCTGCAAGAGCACACCGATGACAAGTGAGATGATCATAACAGCGACCATGACCTCGATCAATGTAAACCCTCTACGCATGCCGTAAACCGATCCTGATGGCTTCGTCCAAGGATGTCTCACCTTTGAGCAGCAGGGCTTTGAGCTGATCATCGATCGTGATGAAATTTGCCTGATGCAGATGCTCTTTTATTATATGCTCATCATCGGTTTGCTTCAGAATGTCTTTTAGTGTATCGTCCATCACCAAGAGTTCACCGACAGACTGACGGCCTTGATATCCGGTGAAGTTACATGCACGGCAGCCGGATGCTTTGTATATCGCATGGCCTTGAGGAAGATCATAGTCCTTGGCAAAGTTCTCTGCGATGCTGTCCTCA
>Ga0316204_10010989_pt1 | contig 11483 bp, 14 predicted proteins | sample 6monrhotite_MG_2_FD_205661 | JGI IMG/M metagenome (GOLD analysis project Ga0316204, IMG submission 205661) | Microbial mat bacterial communities from mineral coupon in-situ incubated in ocean water Damariscotta River, Maine, United States -... | ecosystem: Environmental > Aquatic > Marine >...
TGCACAATAGAGCCGGCACGATATAACAGGCATTATCATCGGCGGAAATCAAAGACCAAAACGTTTCATGGAAACTACAAAAGGGCAAAGTGAATCAATGGCTTACCGCTTAACTTAATGACATTGGATAGCATCCCCTTTTGTGTACTTGAACTAAATTCGATAAATAAAGGCCTAATGTTTTAGGCTCTCTCTTTTTTTCACCTTAATAATTCATGGCATAATACAAGATTTGGATTACGCGATTTTTGATAATGTTAGTACGATATCCACCACGGGAAAGGCCAAAAGAGCCACCAAAGTTAGCGCGCGTCCAATTGTTGTTGATGAATTCAAATTCGGCATCTCGGAATTTAATCCAGTACTCTTGAGATTTTTTCAGCTCGTCTAATTGTGCTTTGAGCAGTTTGGAACGCAACAGTTGATAGGCAGCATCCAGCTCCTCATCTAGAAAAAGCTGGTAGCTATTATAAGCTGCCAATATACCCCGATTAGTAAGCTTCGGATCATTTACCATCTGCTCATGTACTTGGCTGCGCGCATTGAACTCGGCAATATAGTCGGGAGCGTTAGGGTTGTCGAGAGCATAGGCAATGTTACTTATCAAGCCTATAATCGTGACGGCGAGCATCAAGGTGTTTTTAAAATATCCAAACAATCGCTGGATTACCATTTTTTGTAGGTACCTTTTGTGTAAATTTCCCATTCGGCTTTACGGCGATTGACTAGACCCTGATTGTGTTTTCCCTGTGATTTTTTCCATGCCATCCACGCCTCTTTTAAGTTGGAATAAACTGTATTGGCACCAGGATTATTGACCAGCGTTAACACCGACGATTTAGCAAAACCAGTTCCCCCTATATTAAATGCTAAAATGACTAATGCATCAAATTCATTTTGAGTGATATTGGCCGTTACTTTATTTTTAACCTTGAGTACAAACGGTGCCAGATCTTTCTTGAATAGCATACCGGCTTCTACCTTGGTCAGTCCGTTCTTATATTTGCTCCACTCGTTTTTTGAGACTAAATGTCCATAACCTATCGTTGCACCTTCTACCCACTTGCTGATTTCTTTATTAGTCTGGTCATAATAAGGCACGACAGCAAGCTCTTCGATGGATTTTAATAAATTCACTGCCTTGATACTAAAACTATATAATGATGCTGACTTTGTCTCTGGCCGATGAATTAGTTTGTCAAAGGTCTGACCATCCACATCCACACGACCATCAGGATTCTTAATATGTAAAATTTCTCTCTGAAAAGTTTCAATCCGACTATATGTTTTGTTCCCTATTACTCCATCGATCATGAGCAGCTCCGTTACACCGGGTATCTTATAATTATTTAATAATCCCTGAATTAATCGGATATCCTCTGCCCCTTTATTCACACCTCCACGTCCAACAGATGCACTTAGTTTTTTCATATTTATTCCTTGCTGCCATAGTAAGTTACTTCCTAGCAGATTAGCATTTGAGGCACAAAATTGGAGAAAAAGCAGATAGTAATAACACAAGGGTAGAGCAGAAAGCAGGCATCATGTCCCAGTAGATTAAACCTATCTGTTCCCGCCTCTTTCATCTGGCGGTGCCTCTACCCCTCCGACACCACCACCCGGTATACGGATCACGAACCAGGGTGGCTCGACTGGCGGCCTACCCGAGCCTGCTACCGCGCCGGTTTCGCCTGCTCGATCCGGTACATATCCAGCGGATACAACAATGTATCTGCAATAAAGCTGAAAGGCGTATCAATCACATACAGATAAACCTGCCCGTAAATATCGTAGTGCTGCCAGGATTTTTTCACTTTTTTTATAGCGGCTTTTGTTCCTGCATAGGGCATGGGGGTTTTTTTTTCAGAGCGCTCCACAATAGTGGAACAACCATTAACAGCGAAAACAAAAAGGAACAATAAAACCATTTTTGTGCATTTTGAGCGATTCATATCACAACCTCAGCAAGCGTTAAAATCTACCCGTTCAACACTAACGTCCCCACCAATTGGGACACTTCCATCAATTCATGCCGCTCCATATAATCCACAATGCCATCATTTATCTTTTTACAGACCAGCGGATCATAAAACAGTGCTGTACCCACACCCACGGCAGAGGCACCCGCAATCATAAATTCAATGGCATCGTTAGCGGTGCAAATACCGCCCTGGCCAATAATGGGAATGCCGTGGCCTTTGCACACTTGATATACCTGGTGTGTTTTCAACAAGGCAATGGGCTTGATGGCAGGGCCAGACAGACCGCCCTGATTGTTACCGATAACAGGCGTGCGTGATTCCACGTCGATGGCCATGCCCATAAGCGTGTTGATAACGGCAAAACCATCGGTGCCTGCTTCGATGCAGCGTCGAGCATTTTCAGCAATATCCGTTTGGTTGGGCGAAAGCTTGGTAATCAGTGGTTTATCGGTTTCTTTGCGACAGGCCTCTACCACGCGCGCGGACATGTCCGGGTCATTGCCAAAGGCAACACCACCCGCCTTGACGTTAGGACAGGAAATATTGATTTCTATGGCATCAATGTCGGAATCGTTAAACAGGCGCGTCACTTCCGCATAATCTTCCACAGTGGAACCGGAGACGTTGGCGATAAAACGGGTTTCTTCAAAATCCAGCTTGGGCAGAATTTCATTGACTACATGTTCAGCACCCGGGTTTTGCAAACCAATGGCGTTGATCATTCCGGCTGGGGTTTCGATCACCCGGTGTGGCGCATTGCCGAGACGCGGCTCCAGGGTGGTACCTTTGAGACACACAGCACCCACATCACGATTGGTAAAGCCTTTGACTCGAGTGTATTCTTCGCCGAAACCAACACAACCGGATAACAACACAATGGGGGTGTCAAAGCGCATACCGCAAAATTCGGATATCAGCATGTTTTTTTGTGACTTGTACACCATTAACTTTTACCTCATTAACTCTCAACTCTCGCTTGCGAAGTATATACCCGCCTATGTTCCATATCGTTCTTTTTCAACCAGAGATTCCGCCCAATACGGGCAACATCATTCGCCTTTGCGCCAACTGCGGCGCGCAACTGCATCTGATTCGCCCGTTGGGCTTTGATATGTCGCATAAACAACTGCGTCGCGCCGGACTGGATTATCATGAGTTTTCCAGGGTACAGATTCATGACACCCTCGAAGCCTTTGTGCAGACAATTAAGCCGGTGCGGCTGCTCGCCTGCTCCACCAAAGGCCAACAGAATTATACCGGGCTTCGCTATGCAGAGGGGGACGCATTTTTATTCGGACCGGAGACACGAGGGCTGCCTACGGATATTCTGGAGTCTCTGCCGAACGAGCAACTGTTGCGTATTCCCATGCTGCCCGACAACCGCAGTTTGAATCTTTCCAATGCGGCGGCGATCATTGTCTATGAGGCTTGGCGGCAGCAGGGTTTTGCGGGAGCGGGCTAGAGGGTGTTAACACCCTCTCTAGATTAACTCTTCACTCAGCTCTCTGCCTTTTGATCCCGGTTCAGCAACGCCTGCACAGCATCTTTCGGCTTCCGCGCTTCATACAGCACGGCATAAACCTGTTCGGTGATAGGCATATCGACCCCCTGGCTTAATGCCAATTCACGCACTTCACGTGCGGTTTGTACACCTTCCACCACCTGATCAATGGTGGCCAGCGCCTCTTCCAGACGCTTGCCCTGCCCCAGCGCCAAACCGAGCTTGCGATTGCGTGATTGGTCATCCGTACAGGTCAGCACTAGATCACCCAAACCTGCGAGACCCATGAAGGTCTCACGTTGCGCATGCAAGGCTTCACCCAAACGCATCATTTCTGCCAGTCCTCGGGTAATCAGCGCAGTGCGCGCATTGGCCCCATAGCCCAAACCATCGGCAATACCCGCAGCAATGGCGAGCACATTTTTTACCGCACCACCGACCTCGACACCAACAACGTCATCGTTTGTATAAGCACGAAAGGTTTTACTGTGCAGACGTGCCGCCATATCGGTGGCAAATAATGCGTCGGTGGATGCCACAGTTACCGCCGTGGGCAGACCTTCGGCCACTTCACGGGCAAAGGTGGGACCGGAGACAACAGCGGTAGCAATATCGTTACCCAATACTTCTTCAGCCACTTCGTGCAATAGCTTGCCGGAACCGGACTCCAACCCCTTGGTCGCCCACGCCAGCCGGGCATTGTTTTTTAATAGTGGTCGGAGCTGGGTGAGTACAGCACGAAAGGCATGGCTAGGCACAACAACCAGCACGTCCTGCACATCAACCATGGCCGAAACCAGATCCGCATTGAGTGACAACTGTTCGGGCAAAGGCACACCGGGCAGATAACGCTCATTGCAACACGCGGCATCAATATCGGCCATGAGCTCAGGCTCATGCCCCCATAAAGTCACCGTGCCACCAGCACGACATAGCTGGATAGCCAGCGCTGTGCCCCAGGAACCAGCACCCATTACAACAATAGGGCTCTGTTTAGTCATTCATGACATCCGTGTTAATAAAACTACCCGAAAAAATTGTGCACACAATTAATGCACAACCTCCGATGTCTCGGTTTGTTGTTTGTGCTGCGCCAGCAGCGCATCAAAGTTAACCGGGGCCAACAGTAATTGTGGAAAACCACCCTTGCCAACAAGATCAGAAATCGCTTCACGTGCGTACGGAAACAAAATGTTTGGGCAGTAACTGCCCTGCATGTGAACACGCTCGTCATCATTAAAGCCACTCATGGTGAATACACCGGCTTGATGTACTTCGGCCAAATAAGCGATCTTGTCACCCAACTTGGCAGTAACCGTCACCGTGAGCACCACCTCCATCACCTCATCGGTCAACGGCTTGCCTGCGGTCTGCAACTCCACGTTAACGTCCGGCTTCCACTCTTCGGTGAAAACTTCAGGTGAATTGGGGGTCTCAAAAGAGATATCTTTGAGGTAAATTTTTTGCAGGGCAAATTGTTGCTCCGCGGGTTCACCGCTTGCAGCGGCATTTTGTTCTTCTTTTTTATCGTCTGACATGAATAGCGTTCCAAATTGGGCCCAAACGGGCGGAAAGAAAAAGGATTTTAGCGGGTTACAGGTGCTAACGCACCTGCTCGCCAACCCAGGCCAGCAGGTTAGACAGGTCCAGAGCACCAGACATGCGCGCAACTTCTTTGCCCTGTCTGAAAATCAACAAGGTGGGAATACTGCGAATAGCCAATTGTGTGGACAGAGCTTGTTCCTGCTCAGAGTTAATTTTTACCAAGCGCATGCCAGGCTCAAGCTGTCTAGCTGCCTCAGCAAACACCGGTGACATCATTTTGCAAGGGCCACACCACGAAGCCCAGAAATCCACCAGCAGAGGTAAATCACTTTTTGTGAGATGACGCTGAAAACGGGGCTGATTAAGGTTTAGCGGTTCACCTGTGAACAGTGGCTTGTGACAGGCGCCGCACGAACCACCTGCGGCCAACTTTACCCGCGGCACCCGGTTAATGCCATCACAGTGTGGACAAACAATGTGTAAACTATCGTTCATAAATGCTGTGTGGGGCTGATGTGCAGCTTATTCAAGCCTCACCTATCCAGACCCAGAAGCGGATCAAGTTCGCCGTCCATATCCAACTCAATCAATTCATCAAAACCACCGACGTGTTGATCGCCAATAAAAATTTGTGGTACAGAATCACGCCCGGCGCGCTGTTCCATTTCTTCGCGCTTACCCGCTTCCTCATCAACACGGATTTCCAGATACTCCACACCCTTTTTTTTCAGCAAACCTTTTGCACCCGCACAATAACTACAAAAAGCAGCGGTATACACAACAATTTCAATCGTCTTTTTTTCACCCATTGCTTCACTCATGCAGCAGAACCTTGCAGTTTGTCATCCGTTACCGGTACATCTTGCAAACCCAGCAAGGCATCCAGCTCGCCCTTTTCTTCCAATGCGTACATATCATCACAGCCGCCGACATGAACGTCGCCGATAAAAATCTGTGGTACAGAAGTTTGGCCCGAGCGAGCCTCCATTTCACTGCGTTTATCGGTGTCTTGATCAATGCGAATTTCGTCAAAACCGACATTTTTTGCTTCCAGCAAATCGATAGCGCGAATACAAAATGGACACTTGCGGGTACTGTAAACCAGCACTGAATTTTTGGTTTCACTATTATCGCCTGTTCCCGTGTTACCAGGTTCAGGTTTTTCAGGCTTGCGTGGTTCAGGCGGCTTGCCAACTTCCGTTGTGATAGGCAGTTTGACGCGTTCCCAAGCCAACATGCCGCCGCCGATGTTATGTACATCGGTAAACCCCTGTCTTTTCAGTTTGGTTGCAGCTTGAGCAGAACGGGCACCGGAACGACACACCATCACCACTGCTTCATTTTTGTACGCCTGTAATTCCTGAATACGATCATCGAGCATTCCCAGTGGAACATGAAGAGCATTCATTACATGGCCTTCCTTGTATTCTTTTTCAGTGCGCACATCCACCACCAAAGCATTTTTATGATTGATCAGATGCACCGCCTCACTGGCCAACACCATGACCACCGCGCTCGGCCCAAACCAGGTACGCGCCAATAAAAACAAAATAATCGCCAGGGCTAGAAACAATTCCCAATTGCCGCTGACAAAATGACCAAACTCCTGCATAGCACTCTTCCTAAACCTGTATTTTTGAATTATGTGCTGAAAACTGAATGGGCCGCCACGTCTACGCTACAACAAGCATGCTTGTGCGACACACCAAACACACTCCACGCAGCAGCTTGATGGTACTAGGAGCCTGTCAACAGTGTTTCAGGCAAAACAGGGACGGAGCAAAAATCCGCCAAAAACACTCAGAGCAATAAAACAGACTGTGTTCAGCGTTTAGCCTGGATTACAAAAAACTTCACGCATCATGCTGATCAGGCGCAAAGTACGTCCGTCGCCAACCCGATAAAAAACGCGATTGGCGTCTTTGCGTGACATCAAAATACCCTTATCACGTAATATGGCCAAATGCTGGGAAATGTTACTCTGTGAGGTACCCACCATGGCGACAATATCCTGCACACTGATCTCCTGATCACCCAAAGCACAGAGAATCTTCAATCGTAGCGGATGCGACATCGCCTTAATGGAACGAGAAGCTCTCTCGATATCTTCATCCCGCGTAATCAGATGTTCCGTTGTGTTCATACATCACCACCATAAAATCAAATACATTTTAATAGGTTGTCGAAAAAAACATCCTGCTTTTCCTCAAACGCGAAAAGTAAAAACTTTGCGGTCTTCAGTTTTACCGACACATCCATATTACCGGGACAACCTGTTAAAAAGCCGCGCAACCAGCGGAGAAACCCCATCGTTACCGAGCGACCTAGCACTGCCTCCTATCTGACACTGCTACCTAACTATACAGCATCCCGCAACATGGACAATTAATAATATTTGCAGCAATACTACAAGCTTCCTGGCTATTCATCCGCCATCAAAACCACTCAAAAACGTTTTGCAAAAAATCAGGGGGCACAGCAAATACTTTTCACAAATCGGAAAAATCATTTAAAATGGTTCATTCATATCCAGCCCATCATTTTTTAAATAGAGCAAGCCTGAGTACATGCCAAGCACACCAACGCCCGTGATGACCATCATCCTTGATGGTTGGGGTTATAGCGAAGACCCTGAATCTAATGCCATCGCCACTGCCAATACGCCGGTATGGGATGCCTTGTGGACAAAATACCCACACACGCTAATTAAGGGCTCCGGCCCGGAAGTCGGCCTGCCCAGTGGACAAATGGGCAACTCCGAAGTTGGCCACCTGAACCTGGGAGCAGGACGGGTGGTGTACCAGGAATTTACCCGCGTCAGCCGCGCCATTCGCACTGGCTCGTTCTTCACCAACCAGACGCTAACCGGTGCGGTGGATTTAAGCATCAAAACCGATCGCGCCATACATATCCTGGGCCTGCTTTCCGATGGCGGCGTACACAGCCATGAAGAGCACATCTGCGCCATGGTTAAATTGGCCGTGGAACGTGGCGCCAAACATGTTTACCTGCATGCCTTTCTGGATGGTCGCGACACAGCGCCCAGAAGTGCAGAAACCTACATTACCTCTATGCAACAAACCTTCGATGAACTGGGTGGTGGACGCTTTGCCTCCATCATCGGCCGTTATTACGCCATGGATCGCGACCACCGCTGGCCCCGGGTACAAGCCGCCTATGACCTCATCACCCAGGGTAAAAGTGAGTTTGAGGCTCCCACGGCCCAAGCCGCCGTAGATGCTGCTTATGCCCGCGATGAATCCGATGAGTTCATCCAGGCCACACGTATTGTGCCACCAGGCGAAACACCTGTGGAACTGCGCGATGGCGACGTGCTGGTATTCATGAACTATCGCTCCGACCGCGCACGACAAATCACCCGTCCCTTCATTGAGCCGGATTTTGACTGTTTTGAACGCACCGTCACCCCCAGGCTGGGCGCCTTTGTCAGCCTCACCGAATACAGCGCTGCTTTTGACGTTCCCGTGGCCTTCCCCCCGGAACGTCTGCACAATGTATTTGGTGAGTACATCTCCAACCTTGGTCTACGCCAGCTACGCATCGCCGAAACTGAAAAATATGCCCACGTCACCTTCTTTTTTAACGGTGGTCGCGAAGAACCCTTCGACGGCGAAGATCGCATTCTGGTACCCTCGCCTGATGTGGCAACCTACGATTTGCAACCGGAGATGAGTGCGCCTGAACTTACCGACAAACTGGTGGAGGCCATTCTCAGCAAAAAATATGATGCTATTATTTGCAATTACGCCAACCCGGATATGGTGGGGCATACCGGCAATCTCAAAGCCACCACTCAGGCCATCGAAGCCTTGGATGCCTGTCTCGCCCGCATCGTCGAAGCGCTGGAATCCGTAGGCGGTGAGGCACTGATTACCGCTGACCACGGTAATGCCGAGTTGCTCAACAATAAAGAAACGGGGCAAGCTCACACCGCCCACACCTCTAACCCGGTGCCATTGATCTATCTGGGTCGCCCCGGCAGCCTGACTGACACTGGTGCATTATGCGACGTCGCCCCCACCATGCTCACACTCATGGGAGTGGACATCCCCACCGAAATGGGCGGACACAATTTGGTTACATTGGCTGCAGACGACGATGTGGCGGGAGATGAAAACGCTTAATTCCCCTCATCACCTCACGAACATTCCAGTCATCAGCACTGGCGGAAAATTTTTCGCCATTTTATTCGTCTTTAGTACATTGCTATCACTGGGTAGCTGGCCATCAACGTCACTGGCGGGTAATAACGACTCAGCAGACAATCAAAAACTGGAGCAACTGCGACAACAAATCCAGACGCTACGTAGCGAGCTGGATTCTGACGTGCAGCGCAAACAGGGGCTGCAATCCAGGTTACAACGTAACGAACGCCATATCGGTAAAGTGGTCTCCCTGCTGAAAAAGCTCAAACGCCAATTGCGCACGCAACAACGCGAACTGAAAAAACTCAACACCCGCCGCAGCGGTTTACAATCAGACCTGCACAAACACCGCGTCGCGCTGGCTCAACAAATCCGCGCAGCCTACACCATAGGCCAGCAGGAATACGTGAAAATCCTGCTCAATCAGCAAGACCCTGCTGTAGTCACCCGCACCCTCACGTATTACGATTATTTTCATCGCGCCCGTCTGGCACGCATGCAGAGCATTGACGAAAATCTCGCCGAGCTAAGCAGTATAGAAAAAAAGATTCAGCAAAAAACCCAAAAACTGGAAAAAAACCGCGAGGAACAAAACCTCGAAAAGGCGCAAATAGAAAAAACCCGACAACAACGCGCCAAAATACTCGCCGGACTGCAACAACAAATTCTCGCCAAGGGTGAACGTCTGTCATTGATGGAAGAAGACAAACGCCGTTTGCAAGGCCTGCTGGACAGCCTCGCCACTACTTCACGACGACGAAACCCGGCAAGCCCAGCGACACCGAAAAACAGCGCATCAGAACTGATCTCTGAAGGCAATGAACACATACCTTTTGCCAAACTGCGCGGACAACTGCCTTGGCCGTCACGCGGCCGACTGACCACGCGTTACGGCAGCGCCCGCAAAATCGGCGAACTCAAATGGCAAGGGGTCAATATCAGTTCCCCTGAAGGCACCGAGGTAAGCGCCATTTCCCACGGTCGCGTGGCTTTCTCCGATTGGCTGCGAGGATTTGGCCTGCTCACCATTATTGATCACGGCGATGGTTACATGAGTTTATACGGTGGCAATCAAAGTTTATTCAAAGAAGTGGGTGACTGGGTGGAAGCTGGCGAGATCATTGCCAGTGTGGGCAAGAGTGGTGGACGCAAAAATTCTGCCTTGTATTTTGAAATCCGCCACAATGGTAAACCCAACAACCCGCTCAAATGGTGTCGGAACAAACCCAAAAGAGTCTCTGCGTCTTCCTAAGAAAGGCACAGCGCCGGGAATAGGCTCAAGAATAGATTCAGTCTGAATGGTTACATTTCAACACTGTTTCCGCAAAGGGTTTGAAGAAATAGAACAGCGAAATGATGTAAAACTTAGCCATATCAAGCAAGGAAGACTGAAAAATGAAAGTATAAATGTAGTTAATATTTAATTAACTACATTCCTTTCTCTGGATGACCGAAGGACTGTAGAGAAATATCAAAATGAAAATATTAAACGAGTTTTTGAAGAAACGATTAATAAAAAATATATCTTCGAACTGACGCCTGCATTAAGAAAGGGATACGGACTCCAAGAGCAATATACTGTCCCCCAAATAGAAAATGCTGCAAAAAAATGCAAACTATCAATGCAATATATTCCGTACGCAATAGCCTTGTGTCGACATGAAGAAACATACAGAACTATCAAACTCTACCGCATAAACCAGTCATTTCTCAACATCCTACGTAAAGAAATATCAGACTGGTTCTTTGACGGTGATCAATACAGAATAAGAAATGTGGTGAATTTTTCAAAATCAAAGACTTGGAAAGGTGGAACCTGTAGCGCTGTACGAACTGGCTGAACGAACTGGCGGCATCAGTCATTAATAATACTGTCGACTTCTGTGCTACTAGGAATGATAGTACCAAAAAGTATCCAACCATCGCTTACACTGAAAAAATAAAGCGACTTTCGTACCTCACTATACTTTATTTCGTCAGTAAATCAGGTCGTTAGCTACATGAGGAATATATGAGCATCCTAATCTTGGGACTATTGATTTTCTTTGGTATGCATCTGATCCCTAGTTTTGCAGGTTTCCGGCGCATGATAATTTCAAAGACAGGAGAGAAACGATACAAAGTCATCTATTCTATTTTCTCACTGCTTGGAATTATTTTAAGGCTCTTCCCCTGATTGAGTGGGTAGGTTAACGTATTATTCATGAGAGACAAAGATTTATACGCCCAAATTTTGGGTATACGGAGCCCCTGGCAAGTTGTAGATGTTGAGTTGTTAGCGGAGGTAAG